>WNGR01004977.1_pt1 | contig 27262 bp, 24 predicted proteins | sample 5407581 | NCBI WGS metagenome assembly WNGR01 (sample SAMN13153383, study PRJNA577476) | soil metagenome | isolation source: 80 cm soil or saprolite under Garry oak tree replicate 2 | place: USA:California | collected 2016-06-15
TCCCACGTCGTCGGTGGCAATCACGATCTTCCCGCCCGTGAACGTGGTGTAGGCGAGGTCGACGTTGACGTTAGCCTCGGCGAGCTGGCGGGTCAGCTCGCCGAGGGCTGCGGGCCTGTCCTCCACGTCGATCACGAAGACCGCGCGCTCGTCGGCGATCCCCATTCCGGCGCGCTCAAGGGCCGCCCGGCACCCGGCCACGGCCTCGTCGTCGAGGAGCACGTGCACCACACCCCTGCCCTCACCGGTGAAGGCCGCAACGCCATGGACAGTAACCCCCGCTTCGCCAGTAATCTCCGCCAGCCGGGCCAGCTCGCCCGGCCGGTGCTCGAGAATCACTGTCAGGTCCGTGGGCATCGCATCTTCGATCTTTCCACCGCGTCCAGCACCAGGCAATCCGGTCATCCCCGACCAGTTCGGCGCCACGCTCGCGGCCTCTTCCTTGGCACGGTCCAGCCCGGCGGGCGCCCGCACGCCGCGGGATCGGCGCGGTACGGCACGACGGCGACCTCTGTGGGGCAGCTATCGCTGGTGGGCGGCGGCGGGCTGGTGCGGCGAAGCTGGCAGACTTGGCCGATGACGCCGTGGCGCATCCGTGACTTTCATGAAGATGACCTCGACGCGGCGGTCCGGTTGTGGGATGACCCCGCGGCCGGTAGCGCGGTGCCGGTGTTTGGGGTCTCCGATCTGATTTCTGCCGTCCGCGCGGGCGCGCCTGCCGTCGTGGCGGTGGTGGGGGAGGACCTTGTCGGTGCGGTGGTGGCGACCAGCAGCGGTGCCCGGGCGCAGGTGATGCGCATCAGCCTGGCGCCGGGCTGGCGGCGCCGGGGCATTGGCAGCGCGATGCTGACCGAGCTGGAACGGCGGCTGGTGGCCGCGGGGGTGCACCGGATCACGTGCCTGCTGGCGGATGAGGGCGAGATGGGCGCGGTCGCGCTGGAGCATTGCGGGTACACGGCCCGCCGCGGCGTGAGCCTGTACGAGAAGCTGGAGCCGGTCGGGCCGGCCGACGTCGGCATCCTGGGGCAATTGGGTGGGCGCATGATCCGCGCGGGCTCCTGGGAGCAGCTGGGCGGGATGGCCCGGGAGAAGGAACTGATCGAACGCCGCGTCATTCTTCCGTTGGCCAACTCCCAGCTGGCCGGCCGGCTGGGGCTTGTCCCGCCGCAGGCGGTCATCTTGTTCGGGCCCCCGGGGACGGGAAAGACCACCTTCGCCAAGGGTGTGGCCTCCCGGCTGGGCTGGCCGTTTGTGGAACTGTTCCCTTCCCGGCTCGCCGGAGACTCACCGGCCGGCTTGGCCGCCGCGCTGCGGGAGGCGTTCACGCTGGTGGCCGAGCTGGACAAGGTGGTGGTGTTCATCGATGAGGTGGAAGAGATCGCGGGGTTGCGCCAGCCGCGGACGGTCTCGGTTGCCCAGGGCGTCACCAACGAGATGCTCAAGCTGATCCCGCCGTTCCGGGAACGGGATGAGCGGCTGCTGATCTGTGCGACCAACTCGGTGCGTGACCTGGACACCGCGTTCTTGCGCCATGGCCGGTTTGACTACCTCATCCCGGTCGGGCCGCCCGACGAGCAGGCCAGGCAGGCGATCTGGGACCGGTACCTGGCCGCGATGCCGCACGCGGACGAGGACGTGGACATGGCGGCGATCGTCGACCGGTCCAGGTTGTTCACCCCCGCCGACATCGAGTTCGCCGCCCGCAGGACCGCGCAACTGGTGTTCGAGCGGGTCCTGTTCGAGCATGGCGAGGATCTCACCACGACGACGGACGTCCTGCGCGGGATCGCGCAAACCCGCCGCACACTGACCGAGGATATGGTTCTCCAATTCGAGCAGGACATAAAGGATTACGCCCGGCTGTAGGCCGCAAGCTAGCCAGCCGCGGGCGGAGCCAGCCCCGGAAGGTAAATACGCTCGGGTCGGTGTAACCACGACCCGCCGTGATAGCGGCAAGGTATCTGCTATCCCATGCGGGCGGACGGGCTGTTATGGCTCGATCAGGTCGGCCGGTGGCCGGCGGGCGGTGGCGTGGGTGGTGTGGGCGAGGCCCAGTTGCAGCAGCATCTGCGGGGCCCCCGGCAGAGCCAGGCGGTCCCGGATCAGGGCGCGGATCGCGGCTGCCTCCAGCGGCTGCGTGTATAGGCCCGCGAACACCCACTTGGTCGCGGCGTGTGCCAGCAGCCGGTGCAGGGCCTGGCCAGCGCGGAGCCAGTCGGCCCGGCCGTCACCGGGCGTGAGCAGCACCGCGGTGGCGGCGGGCGGCGGCCCGCCGGTGGCCAGCAGCCCGAGGCCGCGGCCCAGGTCGAAGTCACGCTGCGGCAGCCGCCTGGGCTGGCGGCTGGCCTGCGCGGGGAACGCGTGCGCGGGGATGCCGTCGCGGGCGGGATCGGCCGGGCCCCGGCTCCACCGGCGCACCTCTGCCCGGGCGAGGGGGTCGAGGTCTTGCCTGCGGCCGGCCGCGCCGACGATGTCCGCCAGCTCCTGGTAGGCGAGGGCCGGGTCGACGAGCGCGAGCGTGGCCCCCTCGGCCAGCGCGTCGTGCTGGAGTCCGGCAAGGAGCCCGGCGGGCAGCGGGCCGGGGGCGAACGGGCCACGGTGGGTGTGCCGGTGCGGCAGCGCTTCCAGCATCTGGCGCTCCCTGGCGGTCATCGGTTCGGCGGCGCCGAGTCTGACCCGGGCGAGCAGCCGCAGCCGGGCCGGGTCTGGGAGCAGTTTGACGACGGGCAGGTACCCGAGCGACCGCACCGCTAGCCGCAGCCCGAACAGGGCGGCGCCGCAGCTGATGAGCATCTCCCGGCCGGCCGGATCAATGCGCAGCTTGCGCCGCTGGTCGGCATACAACTCGATCACATACTGGCCAGCCCGGAACCGCCACGGCTGCGTGTTGTGCACCGACGGCGCGCGGGCCGCCGTGGCGATGAGGTAGCCGGCCTGACCGGCTGGGATCGGCACCCGCCCCTGGCTGGCTTCCTCGGTCATGCTGCTCACCTGCCCTGGTTGCAGGTCAGGATCTCTCACCCGGAATGGGACGGTAAGGGCCCTTAGGCGGCCCGGCGCGGTGACCAAGGTCCTGCAGCGCCGAGGCCGGCCAGCCCGGCACGGCCGCTGCTGTGTTCCGCTGATTTCCTGCCTGTGGTGCCCGGCGGCAGAACGCCGGGACTAGGGCTGAGGGTGCGCCGCGTATGGTGCCGCCCACGCCGGGGAACCCGAGCATGACATCACCGTGGACCTGGCCGCTGATCGCCGCCCGACCCCCGGGGTTGTTGCCGAAGAAGACCACCGCCGGGGACCCGGTGAGGCCGGTGAGCCGGGCGCATGCTGCGGCCAGCTGATCGCTGCGGACCGCGACCAGGACAAGGTCGAACGGGGTGCCTGCCGCGTCAGGAACGACACTGACCCGGGCGGCGGCCCGGCTGCCTTCGAGCACGTCATGCGCAACCAGCCCGTTCCGCGCCACATCCTCTGTCCTGGGCGGGTGGCTCAAGACCGAAACCGCATGCCCCGCGCCAGCGAGGTGCGCGCCGTAGACCGTGCCGATCACGCCTGCCCCGGCAATCAGAACTCGCATCGAGCGCTCCATATGTTTACGCCACTTAGTTTTCTAAACGCTGTTAACTAGAATAGTTATGGGCGCGGCGGCGGCTGGCCAGGGACGAAGGTCCCGCTCATGCCTGAGGAGCGCCCCGAGCGGGCGGGCATCACAGACCCACGGCGACCCGCGGGCGGGCCGCCGGCTCATCGACGTCAGCCAGCACGGCTGGGCGTAGGCGCGCGCCCGCAGCGATCGCCGGGTTCCCGCGTCGACGCTCGCCTGAGAACTGATCGGGTACCCCAGCCGTAGCTGCGTGTGTCCGGCCAGCAGTCGCCGCTGGTTGCCGATCGCGGACGAAGGTCCCGCCGAGCGCAGACCTTCGGACCTGCGCGCTGGCCTCGGCCGGGGGTCGGCTGGTGGCATCGGCGATACTGCCCGCTGGGACCTGGGAGGAGCCATGGACATTCTCCCGTTGCCCGGCGAGAGCCTGGTTGGGCCGGAGCCACTTACCGCGGAGGAAATGGCGAGGTACGTCGTAGGGGCGGCGGTGTGGGCACCGTCGGTGCATAACACCCAGCCGTGGTGGTTCAGCGCCGGCAGGCAGGAGATCAGCCTGCACGCCGACGCCGGGCGGCAGTTGGTGGTGGCCGACCCGGGCGGCCGCGAGATGATGATCAGCTGCGGCGCCGCGCTGTTTACTGCCAGGCTCGCCCTGCGGTCACTGGGCTACATCCCCGAGACTTGCGTTTTGCCCGATCCGGGTCGGCCTTTCCTGGTCGCCCGGGTGGGCTGGCAGCGGCGGGCGGCTACGGCCGAGTATGAACGGCGGCTGTTCAGCCAGGTGCTGCGGCGGCGGACGCACCGCGGCGGGTTCGATCCCCTGCCGCTTGCGCCGGAGCTCCTGACCGTATTGGACGAGGGTGCCAAGCGGGATGGGGCAATGCTGCGCATCGTCGACGGCGAGGGGAGACGGGCGGTGCTCGCCGCGGTGGTCGAGACAGCCGAGCACGCGCTGCGGCTCGACAGCGCCTACGCCCGGGAACTGGCCAGCTGGGCGTCGCCGCCGGGCAGCACCCGGCGCGACGGGGTGCCGCACACCGCCTACCCGGCGCGCTGCGAGCGCACCGTCCCGCACTTCCCCAGCCGGGACTTCGCCCATGGCCGCCGATGGGGTGCCTCCTGGTCCAACCCGTCGGCGGCGCCCCGGTCCGCCGGCCTCGTCTGCCTGCTGACGACCACCGGTGACCGCCCGGTGGACTGGGTGAATGCCGGGCAGGCGCTGCAACGGGTGCTGCTGACCGCCGCCACCTGCGGGGTGGCGGCAGCGCTGCACAGCCAGCCGCTTGAGCGTGCCCGGCTGCGCGAATTCATCCGCACCCAGCTGAGTGACGGCAGCTACCCGCAGCTGGTGCTCCGGCTGGGGACCGTCATCCAGGCCGCGATCAGCGTCCGGCGCCCGGCCGCTAGCGTCCTGTTCGCCAGCGGCGGCGAACATCTCGGCGCCAGCCATGAATGAAAGACCGAGGCGCTGGCAGGAGCTAACCAAATCCGAGTGCTTCCAGCTGCTGGCCCGAGAGCATCTGGGCCGGGTGGCTGTCGTGGACGACCGCGGGCCAGTCGTGTTTCCCGTCAACTTCATCCTCGACCGCCACATGGTGGTGTTCCGCACCGCTGAAGGAACGAAGCTGGACGCTGCCAGCCGTGGCAGCAGGGTCGCTTTCGAGGTCGATGGGACCGACGCCGCGACTCACACTGGCTGGAGCGTCGTGGTCCGCGGTGAGGCCGTGGAGGTCACCGATCCGGCGGAGCTGGCGCGGCTGCGCAAGCTGCCGCTGGACCCGTGGGCACCAGGCGCCAAGAGCCGTTACGTGCGCATCCTGCCCGCGGTGCTGACAGGCCGGCGGATCTCGGTATCCGACGGCCCCGCGAGCGGGTCCGGCTAGCCGCAGCTCGGCGGCAGCAGCCTGTCCAAGACGGTGAGGTCCGGCACATGGGAACGGAGATAGATAAAGAAGAGTTCGACGAGCGTGATTACCCGCGCTTCCGGGAACGGCTCGGGGAATGCCTGTCCACCCTCGGGCAGCTGCTTGAACGGCCTGGCTTCGGCGTTGGCCCCGCCACTGTAGGTGCCGAGCTGGAGTTGTTCCTTATTGACGGCGCGGCCCGGCCGCTGCCGCACAACCAGGCCATCCGCGCCGCGGCGGCCGATCCGCGGGTCACCGTCGAGCTGAACCGCTTCAACCTGGAACTCAACACCTCTCCGGCCCTGCTGGCCGGCCGGCCATTCTCCGCGCTCGGGGGCGAGCTGAACGTGCTGCTTGACCACGTGGCCGACGCCGCCAGAGACCACGCAGGCCGGCTCGCGCTCATTGGCATTCTGCCCACCCTCAGCCAGGCTGACCTCGGCCCCGGCGTCATGACGGATATGCCGCGTTACCGGGCGCTGAACAGCAGCCTGCGACGGCTCCGCCAGGACCCGTTCCGTATCCAGATCGCAGGCGAGGACCCGCTCGAGCTGGCCAGCGAGGATGTCACACTGGAAGGGGCGAACAGCTCGTTCCAGGTGCACCTTCGGGTCGATCCGGCCGACTTCACGCGCACCTACAACGCGGTCCAGCTGGCCACGGCACCGGTGCTGGCCGTGTCCGGCAACTCACCCACGTTCCTGGGCCACCGGCTCTGGGACGAGACACGGATCGCCCTGTTCAAGCAGTCGGTTGACGATCGGCAGAGCCACGGACCACGCCGCCGGCTGGCCCGCACGGCACTGGGAACGGGCTGGCTGCGGGGCGGGGCGCTGGAGCTGTTCACCGAGAGCATCCGGCTGCACCAGCCGCTGCTGCCGGCCTTGCGCCAGCCGCTGCCGCCGGTGGTGGGCGGCTCGGGCCTGCTGCCCGGCTGCGCCGGGTGGCAGGCACCACCCCTGGACGAGCTCCGGCTGCACCAGGGCACCGTGTGGCGCTGGAACCGGGCCATCTACGACCCCGCGTCGGGCGGGCATCTGCGGATTGAGATGCGGGCCCTGCCCGCTGGCCCCACCGTGATTGACATGCTGGCCAACGCCGCCTTCCTGACCGGGCTGTCCCTGTGGCTGGCGGGGCAGGACCAGCAGTGGACCTACGCGCTGCCGTTCGAGCGTGCCGATCATGGTTTCTACCGTGCTGCCCAGCAAGGCCTGTCCGCCCAGCTGAGCTGGCCAGCCGGGCACCGAGATCAAATACGGACGGTTGCCGCTGCCAAGCTCGTGGCCGAGCTGGTGCCGGCGGCACGGCAAGGGCTGCTCCAGGCCGGCGTGGCAGCGGAAGAGGCGGACGGGCTGCTCGAGGTGATTTCCGGGCGGGTGGCCTCGGGACAGACCGGCGCCGTGTGGCAGCGCGCCACGCTGGCCGCCGCCAAGCGACGTCATGACCCGGAGCGCGCGCAAGCCGTCATGCTCGACCGCTACCTCCAGCACGCGGAGACCGGGCGGCCAGTCCACACCTGGCCCGTCGCCAGCTAGCCGGGGGTGGCCCGCCACCCCCGGACCCCGGGCCAGCACCGGGTGCAGAAGCCTAAGTGTGATGCCCGGGCAGTGCACGCTGGAGGGCAGCCATCGCTGCCGCGGGCCAGCACCTGCTAAGGATGGGCGCGGGCCTTTTCGCCATGGCCCCTCCGACCGCGCGGCGGCAAGGGAGGCCCTTGGCGCGGGGCCGCCTCGTCGGGCGCCACTTCACCCGAGCCTCACTGATGCCTCAGTCGGAGGCGGTCTGCGGTCCGGTGTCCCGCCGCCACGGGGCGGGTTTCTCCTCGGCGGCCTGTGCTGTGCCCTCCAGGGCGCTGGCGAGGCGGGTCAGCAGAGACCTCAGGGTCAAGCTGGCCACCGTGTGCATGAGCATCCTGTCCAGCCTGGCGCCCAGCGCGCCGAACGGGGGCCGGTAGCAGCCGGTGAGCGCCACCCGGGTGCCCTGGCTGCCCTCGGCGCTGAGCTTGATATCTGCGTCCAGCACCGGGAACAGGCCACCGGTCACGCCCACGGTTTCCCAGCGCACGCCCACGGTTATAGCGTCCTCCCGGTACACCGGATCCAGGAACTGGACCCGCACCAGCCGGGATGCGCCCGGCAGGTCACCCAGCGGCCCGACCCGCAGCAGGTGATCCATGCCGCCCCGAAAGGCGGAGTGCGAGGCTCCGGTGAGCCAGCCGTCGTGAACCAGGTTCGCCAGCCGCACTTGCGCGGCGCCGACACCGACACCGAGCACCCGGTCCTCGGAGAGGAACATAACATCAGGCAAGCGCGCAGCCGACCGTCCGCTCAAGGGACCAACGTCACCGGCGTGATGCCGAAAGATCCCGGGCATGCCAGCACGCGACAGAAGGCCGACGGCGGGCGGGCTCGATTGCTCGCAGTCCTTTGCCCGGGCGCTCACGAGCCTGCCGCAGGAGCTTGCGTGAGTTAGTGAAGGGATCTTTGGAGCGGAGCGCTCCATCCTTACCGCGCTATGGCACCGCGGCCGCCGGGGAACAGGTGACTGAAGTCCCACGGCGCAGGGCCGAACCGCCCTGCCCTCGGCCGTCCGGCCGGAGAAACAGTGGGCCATGCTCAGGCACCATGCCGGAGCGGGTGGCCTGCCGCACGGCCTTGAGGGTGGCCGGCGCGGCGAGCGATTCCCGCTCCTCCGCCGGGTCGGCAGGTCTGTCAGCCGGCCTGGCCTTTGGCGCGCACGCGCGCGAAGCGCGTATGAGGTCTGGTGGCTGAGGCTGACAAGGGAGGCAGGTCATGACTAACACCGAAGACGTGCAGCGCTACGCCGACGCCATCATGGCCATGATCGAGGAGGATCAGGACACCGGGCAGGTTCCGCGCGACGTTTGTTCCTGGGACGAACTCGATGACACTGTGGACGCTGGCGATTATTACCGGCTGGCCCAGATGCCATCGGGGACCCGCGATGCGATCGGCCTGCGGAGTGCTGTCAATGAGGAGGTCGGCCGGCGCCTTGCCAGCGCAACGGTGGCCCGGAGCGAGGCCTCCACTCCGCGTAGCTGATCGGGGGTGGCGGTCAGTGGCTTCTGGCTGCCGCGTGGCGTGACGGCCGGGCAACAACGCTGGTGAGGAGGCTGAGTGGGTGAAACCGCGGTCACGGATCCCCCGTGGCGGGCTGATCGCCGCCGGAGCGGTTGGGCTGGTCGTCGCCGGGATTGCGGGCTACCTGAGCTTTGGCTATTCGCCGTGGGCGGCGGTGGCCATGACTCTGCTTACGCTGACCACGGTCGGGTTTGCGTCCAGCAGTCATCTCTCAACTGGTGTGCTGGTTTTCACCGCCGGGCTGGCCTTCCTCGGCGTCGGCCTGTTTTTCGTCATCCTGGGCCTGGCCGCGACCGCGGTCGTGGAAGGCCGGGTGAGCCTGTTTTCGCGGAGCCGCCGGATGCGCCGACGCCTTGATGAACTACGCGGACACTTCATCGTCTGCGCCTACGGCCGGGTCGGCCGGTCCATCGCCCGGGAGCTGGAGGCCGAAGGTGTGCTGTTCATCGTCGTGGACAGCAAAGCCGAACTGGCACCGGACCTGGAACGCAACGGGCAGTGCTACCTCATCGGCGATGCGTCGGACGAGGCGGTGCTGCACAAGGCGGGGATCAAACGGGCACGAGGGCTGATCTGCGCCGTGGACTCCGACGCCGAGAACGTCTTCATCACCATCGTCGCCCGCTCGCTCAGCCCCGATCTGCTCATCGTGGCCCGGGCCGCGCGGGAGCAGTCGGCCGACCGCTTGTACCGGGCGGGCGCTACCCATGTCGTCTCACCGTATGTGACCAGTGGACGGCGGATGGCGAATCTGGCCGTCCGGCCCCATGTGGTGGAGTTCTTCGATGTCGCAGGCGCCGGCCAGCCCGGCCTGCGGCTGGAGGAACTGGCGATCACCGAAGGGTCCCCGCTGGCAGGCCGGAGCTTGCAGGAGCTGCGCGGGCCAGCGGTGCCATTGCTGGTCCGCCACCCCGACGGGCAGCTGATCGTCAACCCTGCCCGCGAGCTCCAGCTCCAGGCCGGCGATGTGCTTGTCGTCTTTGGTGAGGTCAGCGACTTGAACCCGCTCGACCGTGACTAGGACACCGGCACTTCACCAGGACTCGTCGCCTTCGCCTGGCCGCCACTCACGTCACCGTGCCTGACATGCCAGGCTGCTTCCAGCAGATGCCCTGATTCCAGTGGCCTGCCACCGCAGGCCCGCTGGGCCAGGTGACCCCAAGCCCGGCACCCGGCGGCCGGCCCCGTGCGCGAACCCCATCGGCGAAGGTCATCGCGCCGAGGAACAGCTGTGACACGCGAAGCCCGCTGGCGCCCAGCGGCCGGTAGCGCATCAGCCGAACACCCTGGCCGCCGCCGCGACGATCTCCTCTTGCGGCACATCCCGCAGATGCTGGCCGATGTTCCAACGGTGTCCGAACGGGTCATCGAGCTGGCCATGCCGATCACCCCAGAACATGTCCGCCAGCGGCTGGCGCACCATCGCCCCAGCAGTGAGCGCCTGAGCGAACACCGCCTCGGCGTCGTCCACCTCCAGGGCCAGCACGACCGGTGTGCCGCCGATCGTGGGCGGGGCGAGCACGCCCATCTCGGGGAACTCGTCCGCGACGTGCAGCAGCCCGTCGCCGATGCGAAGCTGAACGGACATTAGCCGCCCGTCCGGCACCGGTATCCTGCTTACCTCCTCGGCGCCGAACGCCTCGGCGTAAAAGGCGGCGGCGCGCTCGGCGCCCTGTACCACGATGTGAGCAGTGATAGGCATACTCCGACAGTAGGACGGAGCGCAGGATACGGATTGAACGTTCTTGCCCCCACGTTGCCCGCGGCGACGGTCGCCCCCAAATCGGCGGTGAACCGGCCCAAGAACTCCTCCAGCTTGCCGATGTCGATGGCCATCACGATCTCCCCTGAAGGTGCAGGTCCTGGCGTGCCGGATGGTCATGCTCCGGGGCGGCCGCTGCGGTCGCCGGCCGCCGCGCCGCCCATGCCCGGTCGGCGAGCACCGCCACCACCGCGGCCACCAGTGCGGCCGCGGCCGCGATCAGTGCGATCTGCCGCGATCGGGTACGGGTCAACGGTGGCAGCGGCAGGTCTGCGGTTGATCTGAGAGCCGCTGCGGGACGGCTCCGACCAGCTATGTGCGCTGGTATTCCTGGACCGCCCACATGTTTCCGTCAGGGTCTTGGAAAAAGCAGTAGCGTGAGCCGGGCGTGCCTTCGGGGCCCATCTGCTGCACCTCGCTGATAGCTACGCCCCGCCCGGCCAGTTCGCCGCGGACCGCGTCGAGATTCTCGACCACGAGCTGGACTCCTTTGACCGAGCCGGGCTCGCCCAGTGGCAGTCCCTCGCCGATCACCACCGAGCATGCCGAGCCAGGCGGGGTCATTTGCACCACCCGCATGGTCTCGCTTGGCCTGATGTCGTGGTCGAGGTGGAAGCCGACTTGCCGGATATAGAAGTCCTTCGCGGTATCGACATCACCGACCGGGACGGGGACGACCTCGAGCTTCATATCCATGACGTCACGCTAGCCAGCCCGGTAACCCAGGCGTCATGCGGGCACCCCAGTTGGGCATCCGGCAAGGCGATACCGCGCATCCGCTTCTGCAGCAGGTGGCGTACCTGCCGGGCTTGGGGTCCTGCCTCTAGCGTTGCGGTATGCGCGGTGATGAGAAGAGAGTGATCGACGCCTATGTGACCTGGCTCGAGCGGAGCAACTGGACAGTCCGACGCGAGGTGGACTTCGTCGACGTCTATGCCGAGCGCGGAGAAGAACGGCTTTACGCCGAGGCCAAGGAGCAGACCACAGCACCAGGCCTGGACGTTGACACGCTCTATGGACACTTGCTCCGGCGAATGAGGGACCCGGAGCCGGGTGCCCATACGCCGTTGTGGTACCCACAGCGCTTAAGCCATCTCGGAGGTGTCCCTGCCGAATACGAGCGGCTCGGTCCTGGTCAGCTTGCGTGAGTTCGGCTGCCCGTGCGCAGGGCGCACGCGGTCTGGCCACCCGGGCGAGGACGAGCAGGCTGGCCGCGACGCCGGTCGCGCCGAGAACGATCAGCCGCGGGTCGGACTCGGAGATGCCGAAGACGCCCCAGCAGAGCAGTTCGCCGAAGATGAGCAGCCAGGTGCCCTTGGAGATGCCTGTGGTGTGGTCGGCTCGGTACGCCGTCCAGACCGAGGGCGTGACCTGGAGCAGGAAGGCGACCGTCAGGGCGGTGCCCAGACCCGCGCGGCCGAACAGGCTGGCAGCGGTGATGAGCAGTGCGGTCCACACGAGTGCGAGCGCCGCGGGGCGGCGCGGGAATCCAGCGCCACGGCGGGCGAGCATCACGGCCAGTGTGCCGGCGAGCACCGTCGCCGAGATGGCGGGCACGAGCGCAGTCCAAAAACCCGACAGCGCGAAGTAGCCGGCCCAGGCGGCGTTGTTGATGCTCGTCAGCGCTGCCCACGACCAGGACACCCCGGCCGTCTCGCCGGTGCGCGCCAGGCGTGCCAGCTGGGGCAGGAACTGCGGCACGGCAAGGATCGCGGCCACGAGGGGCAGCAAGCTGAAGACGGCGCGCATCCGATGACCCCTCTGTCGCTCGGCAGGAAAGCTTCGCGGCGAAAGTCTATTGCGACATTAGCCGGAGATTTTTGCGAATATCCCGAGTCATCAGCGTTCTATTGAAATATTCTGTGTGCGTGGACGATATTGACCGCAAGATTCTTGCTGAGCTTCAGGAGGACGGCCGCCTGACGGTGACGGCGCTGGCCGATAGGGTGCGACTCACTCCTGCGCCCTGTCACCGGCGGCTGCGCGAACTGGAGCGCAACGGCGTCATCGCCGGCTACCACGCCATCCTCGACCCGGCCGCTGTCGGCCTCGGCTTCGAAGCGCTCGTCAACGTCACGATGGACCGTGAGGACGCCGGCACCATTGCCGCCTTCGAAGCCGCGCTCGTCGCGGTACCGGAGATCCGGCATGCCGAGCGGTTGTTCGGCGACCCCGACTACTTGCTGCGCGTCGTCGCGATAGACCTGAATGACTATGCGACGCTGCGGGACCAGAAGCTCGCCACCTTGCCGGGCGTCCAGCGCATCACCTCGACGATCGTGATGAAACGCATCGTCAACAACCGGCCGCTCCCACTGCTGGGAACCCACAGCCGCACGGCGCGCGGCGCGGCCACCACCCCAGACCGGCAGCGCACCAGTTCACCAGGCAGGCGCGCCTAGCTTGTCCCGGCGAACCTCGCCCACCCCGCCCGGCTCGCGTCACGGCCTCAGCGCGGCTCCCAGGCGGACCCGGGACCCGACGAGCGCGCCTCCCGCCACGGCGCGGACTCCGCGGCTGAGCCGACTGCGTCCGAACCGGCGGCGAGCACATTCGATGAGCAGCGGACCGCGTCGTAAACCAGATTTAGGCCAAGACTTGGCCGCCCCTCAGGCCGTGGCCATCACCCGAGGTTAAGCCTCAGACGACGCGCAGAATGACCATTCGGAACGCAGCGGAAGCAGCAATTGACGGAGAACCGGCCGATACAGGTAAGGCGGCTCGGTGAGCGCACAGTAAGCGTCGGGCCAGGGAGTGATCGAAGGCTGCCTGGCCCGACCTGAGCCGCATGAATATTCATGAGCCGCCCCCGCGAGAACGCGCTGTCCTATGCCGCAGTCCGTGAACAGGTGATCGCGCCAGCTGGACAGGTGCAAGTCGTCGCCGTGTGCGCCGGGCCGCGCTGGGCAGGGGTGATCAGCCCTCGCGGCCGGGATCTGCCGGCGGCGCCACGTAGCCCTGCATGACCAGGCGCTGCGCGCCGGCGGCGTACAGGGCAGGGTCGTCAGGAGCCGTCGTGGCCAGACCGTCGACGTACCTGTTGAACATGCAAAACGCGGCCGCGATCAAGACCGTGTCGTGAATCTCCACATCCGTCGCGCCCGCCGCGCGGGCCTCGGCGACCTGCTCCCCGGTGACGGCGTGGCCGCTTTCCCGTACCGCCGAGGCGATCGTCAGCAAGGCTTTCAGCTTGGCCGGCACCGGCGCGGTGCCAGGGTCGGCGCGCACCTGCTCCACCAGCGTCATGCCCCCGGGCAACTGGGCCGCGGCGCAGGCAGAGTGGGACGACGAGCAATACCGGCAGTCGTTGAGCGCCGACACATAGGCCGCTATCAGTTCCCGCTCGCCCCGGGTCAGGGTGCTCGGCCCGCGCAGCAGCACCTCCGCCAGCTCGCTCAGCGGGCCAGCGGTCTCCGGCCGGTAGCGGAGCAAGCCACGGATACCCGGTTCGGCGGAGTTCAGGGCGATGTGCGGCATGACAGCTCACCTCCGCGGGGACGACCACGCCTAGCATGCAGCATCGGTGCCAGCACAACCCCCGGTCAATCCCGGCGCCACCGCCCGGCAAACCCGAAGAACCCAAGTGCATGTTGCCGCCAACCAACGCCCGCTCATGGCTAGCCGCTAGGGGAGTGCAGCGTGGTGGAGCATTCGGCCGGTTCTGTGGGGCGCCCGCAGACTTGGGCGATCGTGGGGCACCCTGTTCGGCGGGCAGTCGCCCAAGATAGCAGCAGCCGAGCGGGCCATAACTGGTCAGCCGCTCGCCCTCAGCCGGATCCGACCAGTAAGGGTCCTTGTCAGGAACTCCTCAGCTCCTGCAGTCACGGAGCCGAGAGCATGGAAGCCGCCTGGGTCGGCCGACGCCTAGAGCGCAAACTGATCGCCAGGGAGGATGGCCATCCGATGGCGCGCGACGGTCCAGAAGCGAAGGCTGTCAGGGTCGCAGATGGAGAGGGTGCTACGTTGCCTAGACTTAGGCACGATCGCCTCGGAGGACCTATGCAGCGAGGGCGGACGCTCTTCTGGACGATTATCGGAAGCGTCGTAGCTGCAGTAGCGGTAGTAATAGCATTGATCCTTGTCAACTCTGGCACGCCGCCAAAAGCAGCCTCTTCGCCCGTGGCTCACACTTCGGCCAGTGCAAGCTCTCCAGCTGGCAAGTCTGCCCCAGTGGTAATTCCGAAGAATTCCAGCACGTCCTCGTTCTCATATCTCGCAGATCTGACCCCTTCCGGGAACCTCGGCGAGCTGGTAAACCGGGGCCCGGTCAAGATATCCGGATCAATTTACCCCAAGAGCATCTCATTCTATTGTAACGTAGGTGACCCAACTGCTTTTCCTGCATATAAGCTGAAGCAGAACGCTCGCCGGTTCCAAGCCACTGTTGGACTTGCGGCCAAGTTGCCCCCCCATTTCGAAGCGGGCGTAGTAGTACATGGCGATGGGCGCACCCTCCGGACCTTTACTGTCAGCGCCCTTAGGCCAAAAACCGTCAATGTCAATGTAACAGGGGTCCATATCCTCCAACTCGAATGCTTCGGCTCCGGTGGGAGTTCGACAGCCGGTTTTGCCATTGCCGTAGCGTGGGGCAACGCACGTGTCACAGAAGGACATTGACCGCGGAACGGCGGGTCGTGCTCGCCGGTCTTCGACCGAATGATCGGTGCGGCGGCAAGCGCCATTCCCGTGGCGGGGAAGGCGGGCCGCGGCGAGGACGCCGACGTGGCGGGTGCAGGCGCCGCGGAGCCGGCTGGGACGACCAATCAGGGTTTAGTGCCGTGTCGTGCTCGTCGTAGGCGCACGCCGCTCGCCCGCATTTGCCGGGGAGGAGCGTGATGCCTGGCGCCCTCCGTAACCGGCGGCCAATTGGTGTCACATCGGTGTCAACGCTCTGCCGGTGACTGAGCAGCGGGTTGTTTGTGCAGGTCAGAGCGCGCCTGGAGGGACTCGAACCCCCGGCCGGCTGCTTAGAAGGCAGCTGCTCTATCCGGCTGAGCTACAGGCGCCTACTGAACGTATTGTGCAGGATCCAGGTCACGCAGAGGACACATCGCCTGGATACGGCCGTGATCACGTCGGCAAGGGCCCGGACAACTTTCGCCTGACCGGCCCCGCGCGGCGCACAGCGTGGCTGGTGGTGTACCCCGGGCCTGGCGTTCGGCATGATGAAAGTGCACGGAGCGCAAGGCCGGTGCTTTCCCGGCCACCTGGCGCCGCGCAGTGCCCGAGGAGGTCACCATGCACCAGCCGCCCATTCCGCATGTCGAGAGCACGGATCCGGAGATCGCGGCCCTGATCCACGCGGAGGCGCGCCGGCAGTTCGAGAAGATCCGGCTGATCCCGTCGGAGAACTATGTGTCCACGGCGGTCCTCGAGGCCGCGGGCTCGGTGCTGACCAACAAGTACTCCGAGGGCTATCCGGGACGGCGCTGCGCTACTACGAGGGCCAGCAGGTCATCGACCCGATCGAGGAACTGGCGGCACGGCGGGCGGAGGCGCTGTTCGACGTGGACCACGCCAACGTGCAGCCGTACTCGGGCTCGCCCGCCAACCTGGCGGTCTACCTGGCGTTCCTGCAGCCCGGCGACACGGTGATGGGCATGGCGCTGCCGGCCGGCGGCCACCTCACCCACGGCTGGAAGGTCTCCGCTACCGGCAAGTGGTTCCGCTCGGTCCAGTACGGCGTGCGGGCCGACACCGGCCGCGTCGACTTCGATGAGGTCCGCGACCTGGCCCTGGCAGAGCGGCCGAAGATCATTTATTGCGGAGGTACGGCCATACCCCGGACGATCGATTTCCCGGCGTTCGCCGCCATCGCCGAAGAGGTGGGCGCGGTCCTGGTAGCGGACATCGCGCACATCGCGGGGCTGATCGCGGGCGGGGCACACCCGTCCCCGGTCGGCCACGCACCGGTGATCACCACGACGACCCACAAGACGCTGCGCGGTCCCAGGGGCGCGATGGTCATGTCCACGGCCGAGTACGCGTCGGCGCTGGACAAGGCCGTGTTCCCCGGGCTGCAGGGCGGCCCGCACAACCACACCACGGCCGCGATCGCCGTCGCGCTGCACGAGGCCGCCCGGCCGGAGTTCCGCGCGTACGCCCATCAGGTGGTGGCCAACGCGAAGGCGCTGGCCGAGGCGCTGGCGGCGCGCGGGTTCGACCTGGTGTCCGGCGGTACCGACAACCACCTGATTCTGATGGACCTGACACCCAAGGGCATCCCCGGGAAGCCGGCCGCGAAGGCCATGGACCGGGCCGGGATCGAGACGAACTACAACACCGTGCCGTTCGACCCGCGCAAGCCGTTCGACCCGTCCGGGGTCCGGATCGGCACCCCGGCGATCACCACGCGCGGGCTCAAGGAAGAGCACATGCCGCAGATCGCCGCCTGGATGGACGAGGCGGTCAGCGCCGCGCTCAAGGAGGATGAGCAGGTCATCGAGCGGATCGCGGGGGAGATACGGGACCTGCTCGCCGGGTTCCCCATGGACGGCTGGTCCGAGGGCTGAGGCCCGGCCGAGCTGCTCCCAAGTCGTGATCATGACTTTGGTGGCGCTAGAGCCCCACCAAAGTCATGATCACGACGGCGGGATCGCGCGAGAGGCGTTGATCACGAGTTCGGATAACTGCGAGCGGCGCTCTCGTATGGAGAGCAGTGCTCTGATACGCTGTTGTCCGTGAACGCGGGGCGCACGGCACGTGAGCGAGTCCGTGCCGAGCTGATCAGGGAGATCACCGAGATCGCCCGGCGGCAGCTTGCCACCGAAGGCGCGGCCGGGCTGTCGCTGCGCGCGGTCGCCCGGGAGATGGGGATGGTCTCCTCGGCCATCTACCGCTACTTCCCGAACCGGGACGACCTGCTCACCACGCTGATCATCGACGGTTACAACGCGGTCGGCACGGACGGACGATCGGGCCGGCGGCGCGGGCGGCGGCGGTGTTCGGGAAGGTTATCGGGGATGCGTACCGTGCCGGAGGCTCCGGCGCTCCCGGGCTAGCCCCGGGCCAGGCCGGCCCGACGGATCCCGTGCCGCCGGTGCCCGAGTCGTTCGCCCCGGATGCCGCCCGGCTGCGGGAGGCCATCATGGAGGGGGTGCCCGACCACATCGCCGCCGGGGCCCTGATCGCCTGGTCGGGCCTGTTCGGCCTGGTGAGCTTCGAGTTGTTCGGGCAGTTCGAGAACGTCGTCACCGACCGGGCCGCGTTCTTCGACCACGCGGTGGCATCCCTCGGCCGCCTGACCGGCCTCCCCGCCTGACCGGCCTCCCCGCCTGGCCGGCCTCCCCCGCCTGACCGGCCTCTCGCTAGACGAGCGTCCCCTGACGGGCCTCCCGCCGGCCGCGCCGTCACGGAAACCCTTTCAAGCGTGCGCGCTGCCGCGTCCCCGCTATCGCAAATCCTCTTAATACGGACGGCAAAGGGACCGGAACGCAGGAAATGTCATGCGGGTTGCGTAAAGGGGTATCACTTCGGGATGGAAGTGCTGTTGTGGGCACGCGGCCCGGGATGGGACGCCATGGGCAGGCCACGTTCCGCCACCGGCGGCAGTGGCGGGGAAGGAGGACGGGCCCGGGGATCGGGGCGGCCGGGGACGCGGGCCGGTGTGGCCACGAGATCGGGGCACGGCGGCACGTCATCCACGACGAACGCACTGCTCAAGGCGTGCGCGAGCGAGGACGGGGCGCGTGCGGGCCACCGCCGCGATACGACGCCACGCCAGCCGTCCTTCGCACGGCCGGAGGGTTCCGGTAGGGCGCCGGGCGGCACCCGAAGGCCGTATTTCAGAAAAATCGGGTAATCGAGGCGTAGCCGGCTGGTTCAGCAGAAACGCTGCCGCGTCAAAGCCGGTGCAAGCTGTCCAGAATCGGCAATGTATGCTGCTCCGGGGATATTGAATGGTTAGCAGCACATCATTGCTACATACCGCTGACCGGGGGAATTACGTGAGCCTGCACCGGCTGCGTACTGCTTAACGTCACTGGCGAGAGTTGCCCGTGGCCGGCGGGCTCGGGGGAGCCCCGGCCGGCGGGCGGCGCCAGGACCGCGAGGAAAGGCACAAACGGGGGGAGAGCCGATCATGGTCTTCGCGATCATCTGGCACAAGCGGGCACTTGCCGCCGGGGCGGTGCTCGCTGCTACGACCCTGTCGGCGGCGGGCGCCGCCGCCGCGGCCGGACAGCAGTCGCCCGGGGACCGTAGCGGCCGGGGGCCTCAAGCGGGCGCCCCGGCGACGCTGCGGCAGGTCACCTACCTGGGGTACACCTTCGATGTCCCGGCGGACTGGCCAGTGATCAACCTGGCGGCCGACCCGGGCACCTGCGTGCGATTCGACCGGCACGCCTTCTACGTGGGCCAGCCGGGCTCCGACCAGTTGTGCCCGAGCGGGCTGATCGGATCCACCGAAGCGGTGCTCCTCGCGCCCGCCCCGGCCGGGGCCCAGGCGTCCTCGGCCACCGAGGACCCGGTCGCGCACCGAATCGTGGTCAACGCGCCCAGGATCGCGGTGACCGCCGCCTACCGGAACGACCAGCCGCAGGTCCTGGCGATCCTCGAGTCCGCCGGGCTGCCGCCGCCGGTCGTCGAGAACCCGGCCGACATCCGGCTGGGCAGCCTGGCCGCGGCGCGCGCCGTTCCGGCCAGCGCCACCAACAGCACCGGCCTGGGCTTCGACGCCTGCGCCGCTCCGGGGCCGAACGTCATGAGCGCCTGGCTGGCCCACTCCAGCTACCAGGCGATCGGCATCTACATCGGCGGCTCGGACCGCGCCTGCGCGCAGCAGAACCTGACCGCCGCCTGGGTGAGCCAGGAGGCGGCGGCCGGCTGGCACTTCATCCCGCTGTACGTGGGGCCGCAGGTGGCGTTCAAGGGCGAGGTCACCGACGCGGCAAGCCAGGCGATTAGTGCCGCGCAGGACGCCGCGGTGCAGGCCAGGACGCTCGGCTTCGGGCCGGGGACGCCGATCTACTACGACATGGAGGCCTACTCACCGAGCCGGAGCCGGGCCGCGCTGAGGTTCTTCGCCGCGTGGACCACGGAACTGCACTCGCTGGGCTACAAGTCCGCGGTGTACAGCAGTTCTGACTCCGGCATCAGCGACCTGGCCAGCAAGTACACCACCATGGCCAGGCCGGACGTGATCTACGACGCGCTGTGGAACGGCCTCGCCGACACCAGCGACGCCAACGTCCCGGCCGGCGACTGGGCAAACCACCAGCGGGTCCACCAGTTCTCCGGCAACATCAACGAGCGCCACGGCGGCTACAAGATCAACATCGACCAGGACTACCTCGACGTCCAGCTCGGCGGCGGCAGCGGTGGCGGCGGTGGGGGTGGCGGCGGTGGCGGCCACGGCAACGGCCGGCCCACCCGGCAGGCGTCCCGGGCGGTGAGCAGCACCGGCCGCGTGGTCGACTCGTTCTTCGCCGGCCGCGACCGGGCGCTCTGGGCCACCGTCTACCAGCCCGGGCGGGGCTGGTCCGCGCCGGTCAGCCTGGGCGGGACCGTGCAGGGGCAGCCATCGGCGGTGACCACGGCCACCGGGATGATGGTGTTGTTCCGCGGCGCCTACGGCGGCCGGCTGCACTACGCGACCGCCAGTGGCGGCAACTGGTCGGCGGTGCAGGAACTGTCCATGGGCCCGCTGGGCACCGCACCGCGCGCCGTGTCCACCGACCGCGGCGGCGTCTACGTGTTCTGGCGCGGCGTGAACCCGCAGCAGCTGTGGAGCGCCCGCTACGCGCCGGCCAGCGGCTGGCACGGCCCGACGCTGCTGGCCAGCGGGCTCGGCTCGCAGCCGTCGCCGGCCGTGTCCGGCGCGGGGACGGTCAACGTGTTCTGGAAGGGCACCGACGGGCAGTTGAGGCAGATGTCCCGTGGCTCCAACAGCTCCTGGAGCTCGCCATCGCCGGTGAGCATGGGCCAGATCGGCGCGGCACCGCACGCGACCGCGCAGCACAGCGGCGAGATCGACGTGTTCTGGGGCGGGGCCACACCGGGCAGCGTCTGGCACGGCACCTACACCCCGGGCAGCGGGTGGGGCAGGCCGCAGCGCGCCGGTGGCGGCATGGACGGGCAGCTCATCGTGGTGGGCTCCACGCCAAGTACGGAGAGCGCGTTCTGGAAGGGCCGGGGCGGCGAACTCTGGCGCTCCATCAGCCAAGGGACGGGCTGGGGCCCGGCCGCCGCGATGCCGCTTGGCGTGATCGGGACCAAGCTGGCCGCGGTCGGCCAGAGCAACGGCGTGGTCGATGTGTTCTGGCGGGGATCGCACCATCACCTGTGGCACTCCCGCTTCTATCCGCATACCTCGTCGTGGACCCGCCCGCATGACCTCGGGGGGAGTGTGCGCTGAGGCCTGGCGTCCCGGCCGGGGACGGCCCCGCGCGGCCCCGGCCGGGCGCGGCTCCGCCCGGCCCGGCGCGCGGCGGCGGGCCGTCCGGGTGACGTTTGCGCCCGGATCGGGCGGGTAACCTGGGCCGGTACGGCCGGTAAAGGCCGGCCCCTGACGGCGCGCTTTGGCTGCGGCAGGCACGCGGCCGCGATAGCGTGGCCAGGATCGCAGCCCGGAGGCCGCCCGCTTCCGCCACCGGGGCTCCACAGTCCAAGGCCGCCGGCCACCGAACGGCCGGCCTCCCGCAATGAGGATGCTGCATGAGTTTCGGATCGTCTGGGATCGGCGCGGCTCTACAGCGCAGGCTGCAAACCTCCGTCGGCAAGCGGTTCAGCAGGTTCATCCTGGTCGCGGCGGGAGCGGTCATCGCCAGCCAGATCACGCTGACGGTGTGCCTGGGGCCGGTGGGCTGGACCGCCGGGCGCTCGGCGGTCGCGGCCTGGCTGGCCGGGGCGGCCGTGAGCTACGTCCTGTCGCGGTGGGCCTGGGAGCGCAAGGGCAAGCCGAACCTGCTCAAGGAGACGCTGCCGTTCTGGATCGTGGCCGTGGGCACCGCGATCGTGCTGACCCTCACCACCAAGTGGGCCAACCAGCAGGCCATCTCGATGAACCTGAGCCACGCCCAGCGGGTGCTGTTCGCCGACGCCGCCTACTTCGTAGCGAACTGCGGGACCTTCCTGACCCGGTTCCTGATCTTCCACTACATCCTCTTCAAGGATCGCGGATCCAAGGTCTCCGAGCTGGTGTCGGAACTGCCTGCCTCAGAACGGCCCGGCGCGAGGACCGAGTCAGCCAACGGCAGTCAGTCGACCGCCGGTGACGGCGTGGTCGCCTCGGAGCCGTTCGCGGCCGCGGGCTCTGCGGCCGGGGCCGGGGTGAACGGCTCGTCCGCCTGGGCGGGCAACGCCGCCGAGCGCTCGCCGGGCCGACGGCCGGCCCGTGACGACGCGGCCCTGCCGGAGCCCGGCGCCCGGCGCTGACGCTCGCGCCACCAGGTGCCGAGCACGACGCCCGCATACTTCAGCCCGTAGATGGCGTTGTGCCCCTTCTTGCTCTCGCCGACCTTGCGCTTGTGGATCGTGGCCGGTACCTCCGTCACCCGGAACCCATGCGTGAGCACGGCGATGAGCAGCTCGGAGGACTGGTACTGGGGCTGCGCCAGGCGGATCGTCCCGGTCACCTCCGCGCGCATGGCACGCAGGCCGAACGAGGAGTCGGTGATCCGCTGGCCGGTCAGCACGCTGATGGTCACCGCGAACACCCAGGTGCCCAGGCGGCGCACCAGGTCCTTGGTCTCCTGGCTGCCGAGCCTGCGTGACCCGGTGACGAAATCGGCCTTGCCCTCTACCACGGGGCGCAGCACCGCGTCCATCTCGGCCGGGTTGTACTGACCGTCGGCGTCGGTCGTCACGATGTACTGGGCACCGCCCTCGCGGGCCAGCCGGTAGCCGAGCCGCAGTGCGGCGCCCTGCCCGCGGTTCTGCGGCACGTCACAGACCAGCGCGCCGTGCGCGCGTGCCTCCTCGACCGTGCCGTCCCTGGACCCGTCCGACACGACGATCGCCATGGTGCCCAGCCCGCACAGGGTGTTGGGCAGCGCGTCCACGACCGAGCCGACCACGCCTTCTTCGTTGTAGGCGGCGATGACGATGGCCACCGGGGGGAGCGCGGTCGCCTGTTCACCGTTCCGGGTGAAGAACGCGGTCGCCGCGGCGTTGTCGATCGCCGCGCCTTGAGGGGTGCTGGTCACGGTGCAGCCCTTCCATCCGGGGCCTGTGCCCCTGTACCGGAGGCCGGCACCCCGCCCGCCGGCGCGAACTCTGGCCACACTGTGGCGATCCCCGACTTCAGGTCGTGCGTGGGCCGGTAGCCCAGGGCACGGGCGGCGGAGATGTCGACGATGACCGCCGGCATCTCGCCTGGCTTAGGGGCGACGTTCTCGACCGGGATGGGCGCACCGGTGACACTCCGCGCGGCGGCGATGATGTCGTTCACGGTGACGGACTCGCCGGCCCCGATGATGATCGAGCCGGTGCTGCGGCTGCGCCAGGCCAGGAGCAGGGCCGACACGATGTCGTCCACGTGGATCAGGTCGCGGACCTGGGTGCCGTCGCCGAACACCTGGACCCCGTGGCCGTCGCGCGCCGCGCGCATCAGCCGGGGCACGAAGCTGTCCTTGTGCTGCATGCCCGGGCCGTAGACATTGGAGAACCGCAGCGCGCAGCCGGCGATCCCGTACGCCGCGGTGTAGCAGCTCACCAGCATCTCCCCGGCCGCCTTGGTGGCTCCGTACGGAGTCAGCGGGTGGAGTGTGGCCTGCTCGGTGATGACGTTCTTGCCGACGTCGCCGACCACGGCGTTGGTGGACGCCAGGATGAAGCTGCCGACGCCCCGGGTCCGGGCAAGCTCCAGCAGCGTGGCGGTCGCGTGGACGTTGGTCTGGTACGTGTCAACGGGATCCTCGAGCGAACGGAGCACCGACGTCACCGCGGCGAGGTGGAAGATCGTATCCGTGCCCGGGCTGACGGCCTGGGCGGCGACAGACTCATCGCGCAGGTCGCCGACCACCGCGTGAACTCCCGGCTCGGCCGGCTCGCGCAGGTCTGCCACGGTGACCTCGGCGCCGGAGTCGAGCAGGGCCCGCACCAGCCGCCGCCCGATGAATCCGCCGCCGCCGGTCACCAGCACCCGGGAACGCTGTTCGGCCGTCATATGTTCTCCGTTCGCGGTAACGACATCACGTTGTGCCTCACCCGGTTCTACCGGGATCCTGCGGGCGTTGTGGCCCGGTCGGGTGAAGCGCCCCCGGCCGTTGCGAGCCTGATGATCCTTGGAGCCCTGCCACGGCCCTGTGCTGAGGACGAGGAATCCGGGCGCCCAGTACTGCCGAGGATCCCGATGCCCCGCCCTGGCAGCCGGGCTAGGCTGCCCGCCCCGGGCGCCGCAGCCTCGCTGCGTCCGCACGGCGCGTGGGACAGTGTAGCCGCAGGCTGTCAGTGCTTCCCCGGGGAAGCCACGGGTGATTCGTGCTCTGGGCTACTCTCGATGCGCCGGTCTGGAGCTGCGCCGGGCGCCGTGGCGGGGGTGCGACAGGGGGAACGTGTCAGGGCCCGGACGACCCGGTTTCTTCCATCGTGATGGGTACCCTGCCCAGTCGGTACATAATGACCACAGCAGGTAACACGGCTACGCGGAAGGACGGTTGTCACTAAGAGTGACCCCGCGATGTCAGTTACCCGGGGGGCGGATCTGGCGCGGAGCAGTGTGACGTGTGCCACGGCCTGGTGACCAGGGGGAACCAGGATGACCTGTGGGGCAACGGCCGGGAGCAGATGATGGAAGGGCGATGAGCGAGGGCCACAGAGTAACGGCTGCCGCGGCACGCGACCCGGGGGTGGGCGCGAGTGCGGGGCCGGTTGCCGACGCCCATCCCGCGCCGGCCGACCCTGCGACGGTTCCGCCCTCGGCCGCGCCCGCCCCGGGCGCGCCCGCCCCGGCCCAGCCAGGGCCGGCCCCAGCCCAGCCTGCCTCAGCGCAGCCCACGCCGGCCCAGCCCGCGTCAGCGCAGCCCTCGCCCCCCCGGTCCACGGCCCAGGGCCCAGGGCAGGCTCACAAGCCACGGCACAGCCAGAGCAGCTCGCGGACCGCGGCGCCGCCACCCGGGCCGCAGCCACCGCAAGCGCAGGAGCCACCACAAGCCCAGGAGCCGCCGCCCGGCCCCGAGGCCCCCCGAGCCCAGGAGCCGCCGGTCGGCCCCGAGACGCCCCAAGGCCAGGCGGCGCCACAGGGCCCCGAGGCGCCGCAGGGCCCCGACGCGCCGCGAGACCCCGGGCCGTCACGGAGCCAGGAGCCTGAGCAAGGGCCGGTGCCGGCCGCCGAGCCGGAGATCGAGCCTCATGTCCGGGTAGACGGCCGGCTCCTCGAATCCGCGATCCTCGCGCTGCGCAAGCCGATCGTCGCGGCCTCGCTTCCGCTGGAAGCGCCCGGCGTGGACGAGGCGCGGCAGGAACGGCGCAAGCTGCTCAGCCAGATCGACGACTACCTCCTGCCACGGTTGCGCGAGTCCGGTGCCCCGATCCTGGTAGCCCTGGTCGGCTCGACCGGCGCGGGCAAGTCGACGCTGGTGAACAGCATCGTGGGAACCCACGTCAGCATGACCGGCATCCGCAGGCCCACGACAAACAGCCCGGTCCTTGCCTGTCATCCCGATGACGTCGGCTGGTTCGCCGAGAACGTCTTCTTGCCCACCGTGCCGCGGGTGCGCCAGGAGGGGCTCGCCCGGTCCGGCAAGGACGGCCTGCTCGTGCTCGCGGCCAACGAAGGGATGCCCAAGGGCGTGGCGCTGCTGGACACGCCCGACATCGACTCGGTGGTGCAGGCACACCGCGAATTCGCCTATCAGTTCCTCGATGCGTCTGACCTGTGGCTGTTCATGACCACGGCAAGCCGTTATGCCGATGCCATGGTGTGGGAACTACTCCAGCACGCCAGGGACCGGGGTGCCGCGCTTGGAATCGTTTTGTCTCGTGTTCTTCCTGCCGTCGGGACCGAGGTGGTCGGGCACTTCCACGCCATGCTGGAAGCCAATGGCCTGAGCGGCAATCAGCGGTTCGTCATACCGGAGACCGTTCTCATCGACGGCAAGCTGCCGCCCGAGATCTGCGCGCCGGTGCGGGAGTGGCTCGCGGAGACGGCGGAACAGCCCGACCGGCGGGTGGCCGTGCTCACCCGCACCATGTCCGGGGTCCTCGATACCTTCCGCACCCGGGTGCCCGCCCTGGCCGCCCAGGTGGAGGATCAGGTCACCCTGCGGGCGGGGCTGACCGGCGCGGTCGCCGGCGCATATCAGGCGGGCCTGGACGAGTTCGACCGGCGGCTGCAGGACGGCTCGCTGATGAGCGGGGAGGTGCTCGCCCGCTGGCAGGACTTCGCCGGCGCGGGGGACCTCCTGCAGACGCTGCAGTCACGGCGGGGCAGCCGGCAGCGGCGCCACCGTGCTCCGGCCCGGGCCCAGGCGCTGAAGACCGCGGCGCGCGCCGCCGTCGAGTCGCTGATCACCTCGGCCGCTGACCGGGCGGCGGAGGACTGCCTGGCCCGCTGGCGTGATCATCCGGCGGGCGCGACCCTGCTCGACCACCTCGGTTCCGGCGGCGGCACCGCGGCCTGGCAGTCGGAGTTCGCCGCGGAGGCGGGCCTGATCTTCGGGTGGGAGTCGGAAGAGTCCGGCGCGGCCGCGGGCGAGCGCGCCAGCGATCCGGAGGCGCGGGTCACCGCGCTGGGCAGGTCCTCAACCGGCCTGTCGACCCACGCGGCCCGGGCGGTGAGCGCCTGGCAGGACCAGGTGACCCGCCTCGTGCAGGCGGAGAACGTCACCAAGCGGTCCATCGCCAAGGCCGTGTCCCTGGACAACGACTCGCTGGCCACCGTGCTCATCGTCAGCCTGTTCGGGTCCGGCGAGGACGACACGAGCACGGCCGCGATTCCGCGCCGCCTGCTCACCTCGCTGTTCGGGTCGGGCCCGTTGCGGGACATCACCACGCGGACCCGGGACGACCTGCGCCACCGGATCACGCTGCTCCTCGACGAGGAGATGCGCCGGTTCGCCGACGTGATCGACCTGGTCGGCACCCCCGACGCGGTCGCCAGCCTGCACCTGTACCAGGCGACCTACGCCCTTGAGGTGGCACGGTGACCGAGGCGGAGGCGCCGGCCGCCGGGCCGGCCATCCCCGGCGGGCCACGTTCCGGCACGCACCGCCGGGCTGGGGCGGCGTTCACCGGCGGGGTGTATACGGGTGAGCTGCGCACCAGCGGGGTGAGCCTGTCCGAGCGCCTGAGCGCGCTGGCACGGCTGGTCCAGATCGGCTCGGCGCGGGTGGGCCCGGACGGCTTCAACGCCGGCCTGCTGGCCGACGCCGAGGCGCTGCTGGCCCGGGCGGGGGGGCGGCTGCGGCTGTCGTCCCAGCACACGATCGCGGTGCTGGCCGGCGGGACCGGCAGTGGCAAGTCGTCGCTGTTCAACCAGCTCGCCGGGGCGCAGTTCTCGCCGGTCGGCGTGCTCCGCCCGGTGACCAGGGAGCCGCACGCCTGCGTCTGGGGCATGGAGGGAGCCGGTCCGCTGCTGGACTGGCTGGGCATCGAACCGCGCCGCCGCTATGCCCGCTCCAGCGCCCTGGCGGAGGGCGAGCGCGCCCTGACCGGCCTGCTCCTGGTGGACCTGCCCGACCACGACTCGGTCATGGCCGGCGGTTCCGCCGAGGTGAACCGGCTGGTGTCGCAGGCCGATCTGATGATCTGGGTGCTTGACCCGCAGAAGTACGCGGACGCCGCGGTGCACAGCCGGTACCTGGTACCGATGGCCGGGCATGCGTCGGTGATCGCGGCCGCGCTGAACCAGGCCGACCTGCTGACCCCCGAGCAGGCCGAAGACTGCGTCGCGGACCTGCGCCGCCTGCTTGACGCGGAGGGGCTGCACGACGCCAGGGTCCTGGTGACCTCGGCCACCAGC
>WNGR01002516.1_pt1 | contig 27164 bp, 28 predicted proteins | sample 5407581 | NCBI WGS metagenome assembly WNGR01 (sample SAMN13153383, study PRJNA577476) | soil metagenome | isolation source: 80 cm soil or saprolite under Garry oak tree replicate 2 | place: USA:California | collected 2016-06-15
GGTCCGAGAAGTTGTGCGGGTGCGGGTTGCACCGCTCGCCGGACACCGCGTTGATCGCCTCGACCTGGTCCGACCCCATCTCGTAGAGGCGCTTGTTGGCCAGCGCGACGATCTCGTTCTCCCGGACGCCGGGCTTGAGCGCCTCGACGATGTCCTGATAGACGCCGTCCACCATGGCCGCCGCCTGGGAGAGCAGGGTGATCTCGTCCACCGACTTGATCGACCGCGCGTCGAGCATGAGCTGCTGTGTGTCCACCACCCGCAGACCCTGCCGCTGCATCTCGAAGAGGAACGGCGGCTCGACGATGTCGACGCCGACCGGCGCGTCCGCGACTCCGGCCTGGGTGAGCAGGTCCTTGATCTCGGCGACCGCGGCCCGCATCAGGCCGGCCTCGGGTGAGATAGCGCCGCGCAGGCCCAGCATGCCGGCCCGGCAGTTCTCCGGCTCGAGCCACGGGGCGTACAGCTGGTGGTGCCGGGCGGCGGAGCCGAAGTCCCACAGCATCGGCTCGCCGCCGCGGGTCAGCAGAGCGTAGCGGGTCATCTTGTCGCCCAGCGCGCCGCCGATCCGGGTCTGCGTGGTGTAGCGGATGTTGTAGAAGTCGAACAGCAGGAAGGCGCCGCACTCGCTGCCCGCCAGCGCGTCGCGCGCCCGCGCCAGACGGTAGGAGCGCAGCCGGTCGAAGTCGACCCGCTGCTCGTAGTCGACCGCGCCGTGCCCGGGCGCCGGGATCGGCCGGTCAGGCATCACGACCCTCCGCGGTCAGGCCGTCGTCGACCGGCACGTTCTCGGCCACGAGCTCCAGGCCCGAGTTGCGCGCCTGCTCCTGGATCAGCACCGCGAAGTCCTGGTCGACCAGGCCGGCGCCGATCGCGGCGGCGACGATCTGGGCGGTGGCCGACGCCAGCGGCATGGGCACCTCGAGCGACCGCGCGGCGGCCAGGCCGAGGTCGAAGTCCTTGCGCAGCAACGGCATCGTGAAGGTCGGCGTGAAGTCCAGGTTGACCAGCGCCGGCGACTTGTAGCGGCTGAACGTGGAGCCCATCACGGAGTTGTTGAGGAACTCGGTGAACGCGGCGCGGCTGACCCCGCCCTTCTCGGCCAGCACGGTGATCTCGGCGAGCGACTGGATGACGACGCCCAGGAACATGTTGTGGCAGATCTTGACGAGCCGGGCCACCTCGTCGTCGCCGACGTACGTGACGCCCTGCCCGAGCACCTCGAGCAGCGGGCGCACCCGGCGGAAGGCAGCTTCCGGTCCGGAGATCGCCAGGGTCAGCTTGCCGGCCATGACCACCTTCGGGTTGCCGCTGACCGGCGCCGCGAGCATCTCGGCGCCGACCTTGGCGGCGGCTTGGCGAACGGTCGCAGAGATCTCCGTCGAGACGGTCGATGAGTCGATCAGGACGGCCGGTCCGCGACCGCCGGAGAACAGCCCGCCGGGCCCGATGGTCACCTGCTCCAGGTCGGCCGACGCGGCCACCATGGTGAACACCACGTCCCGGTCGGCGAGGTCAGCCGGACGGCCGACGACCGTCGCGCCAGCCGCGATGAGCTGCTCGGCCTTGCTGCGGGTGCGGTTGTAGACGGCGACGTCGTAGCCCGCGGCCAGCAGCCGCCGGGCGAGGGCGGCGCCCATCCGGCCGGCGCCGATCCAGCCGATCCGGGTCGTTTCCGGTGTCACGACATCCTCGGGCACAGGCCACCCCTCTCGGAATGCGAACGATTGCATCGTATGCTGCCTCAGAGGACGGCCCGTGGTCAAGGCCCGGCGGTGACGCCCGGCGGAGGAGGCGCGATGCGTGCGGTACGGCTCGGAACCTTCAGCCCGTCGGTGGTGCTGGAGGTGGCCCGCGTGACGGGCCGGTTGGCCGCGGCCGACCTGAAGGTCACCGAGCTACCGGTGACGTCGTCGCCGCGGCAGTTCGCCGACCTGTTCGACGGCCGGCTGGACGCCGGGCTGACCAATCCGGACAACGTGCTCGCCTACCGGTACGTCCGGGAGAACCCGCTCGGACGGACCGGCGACGTGCGGATCCTGGCCGCCCTCGACCGCGGGCTCGGGCTGGCCTTGTTCACGGGACCCGGGCGGGAGCGGACCGACGACGTGCGCGGGAAGACCGTCGGCGTCGACGTGCGCGGGTCGGGCTTCGCGTTCGTTGCGTTCGAGCTGCTCGCCCGGGCCGGCCTGCGCGCCGACGAGGACTACCGGGTCGAGGCCTTCGGGGCCACGCCGCGCCGGGTCACCGCGCTGCTCTCGGGCGCCTGCGCGGCCACCGTGCTGAACGCGGGCAACGACCTGGTCGCCGAGGACGCCGGAGCGCATCGCCGGGCCGCGGTCACCGACATCGGGCCGTACGTCGGCGGGGTGCTCACCGCGACCGGCAAGGGCATCGCGCGGCACGGGGACGCGCTGCGCGACCTGGCCGCCGTGCTGGCCGACACTGCCCGATACATCCTGCGGTCGCCCTCCCCCGCCGAGGCGCCGGCGGCGATCGAACACCGGCTGGGCCTACGCGGCGACGCGGCCGAGCGGCACCTGGCGACCCTGCGCGACCCGGCGACCGGCCTGGTCCCCGACGGCCGCCTGCGTACGGCCGAGATGGAGACCGTGGTCGCGCTCCGCCGCTCCCATGCGCGCGGTGACTGCCCGGACGCGGCCGAGGCGCTGGCCGGCGGCCTCGTCGACGAGACGTTCACAGCCTGACCCGCGAACGCACACGGGGAACCGCGGGCCCGGCGCCGTACCGAGCCCGCGGTCGTCTCAGTCGCGCGGCGGCCAGGTCGGCACCGGCGACTTGCCCGAGGGGAACCGGATGTTCTTGGCACGGACGAACTCGTGCAGGGTCTCGGCGGCGTTCTCCCGGCCGAAGCCGCTGCCCTTCACGCCGCCGAACGGCGTGCCGAGGAAGGCCCGCCGCATGTAGTTGTTGATGAAGATCATTCCGGCCTCGAGGCGGTCGGCGAGCCGGCTCGCCCGGAAGTGGTCCTCGGTGATCATCGCGCAGGTCAGGCCGTATGCCGTACCGTTGGCGATCGCCACCGCCTCGTCCTCGGTCTCATAACGCAGGACGCAGGCGATCGGCCCGAAGATCTCCTCCTGGGCCACGGTCATCTCCGGGGTGACGTCGACCAGCACGGTCGGCGGCACGAAGTAGCCGCCGGCCAGCCGCGGGTCGTCCGGCAGCTTGCCCTGCGCCGCGATCCGCGCGCCCTGGTCCAGCCCCGACTGCAGATAACCGAGCACGCGCTCCTGCTGCCGCCGGTCGACCATCGCGCCGATGTCGGTGCGCGGGTCCAGCCCGTCGCCGACCACCAGCCGCTCGGCGGCCGCCCCGAACCACGCCACGAACTCGTCGTAGCGGGAGCTGTGCACCAGCAGCCGCGCGGTCGAGGTGCAGGCCTCGCCCTGGTTGTAGAACATCCCCTCGATCGCGACCTCGATCGCGGTGTCGATGTCGGCATCGTCGAGCACGATCAGCGCGTTCTTGCCGCCGAGCTCCATCGTGGCGTAGGTCAGGTTCTCGGCGGCCGAGCGCAGCACCGCCCGGCCGGTCGCGGTGGCCCCGGTGAAGGTGATCCGCTCGACCAGCGGATCAGCGGTCAGCGCGGGGCCGGCGCCTGGGCCGGTGACCGCGTTGAGCACGCCCGGCGGCAGGACCCGGTTGGCCAGCTCGACCATCCGCAGGACGGCGAGCGGGGCCTGCTCCCCCGGCTTGATCACGACGGTGTTGCCGGCCGCCAGCGCGGGCGCGCACTTCTTGCTGAAGTGCAGCGGCGGCCAGTTGAACGGCAGGATCGCGGCGACCACGCCGTACGGCTCGTACTTGACCCGGGCCTCGATCGGGCCGGAGTCGATGATCTCGCCGTGCAGCGTCTCGGCCAGCCCGCCGTAGTAGTCGAACGCCGACGAGCTGTACGCGACGTCGAAGCACAGCGCGTCCCGCTTGGGCTTGCCGACCTCGCGTGCCTCCAGCTCGGCGATCTCGTCGGCGTGGTCGCGGATCACCTGGGCGACCTGGCGCATCAGCACCGCCCGCTCGCGCGGGGTGGTGTTGCGCCAGTGCTCGGTGTACGCCCGGCGGGCCTCGGCCACCGCCCGGGCCACGTCGGCGTCGCTGCTGGCGGCGACGGTGGCCAGCAGCTCGCCGGTGGCCGGCTCGTGCACCTCGAAGGTCTCGGCGGCCTCGGTGACGAGCCACCCGCCGATGTACCCGGACCATTCCACCGTGCCGATCTCCGTCTTCATGACAGACTCCAATGCATACGATTGCACTACCATTGGCCAGCTCTTACGCGAGAATACGTGCGGGGCCTATGCTAACCACGATCGCCTCTCATGCGCGAGGAGTGCGATCGGTCGCTACGAGAGGACATGGTGATGAAGACCCTTCTCCGAGATGGCCTGGTGGTCGCCCCGTCCCGGCCCGATCTGCTGGCCGGCGGCGACGTGCTCGTCGACGGCGACACCATCGCCGGACTGGGTGAGCCCGGCGCGTTCGCCTCGACGCCGGTCGACCGCACGCTGGACGTCTCCGACTGCCTGGTGCTGCCCGGCCTGGTCAACACCCATCAGCACGAGTGGTACCTGCTGGGCAAGGGGCTCGGCGACGACCGGCTGCTGGAGAAGTGGATCTGGGAGTGCCTGTTCCCGCTCAAGGCCCAGCTCACCCCGGACGACTTCCGCGTGGCCAGCGAGCTGGCCGCGCTCGACATGATCCGTGGCGGCACCACCACCTGCGTCAACCACCTGGTCGCCGAGACCGACAGCGCCACCGAGGAGGCGATCCTGCAGCCGGTCGCGGCGAGCGGCATGCGGCAGTTCTTCGCCAAGGCGGTCCGGCCCGGCGACGTCAAGGACGACTTCGAGAGCGCCCGCTCGTGCCACGCCACCTGGGACGGCGCGGCCGACGGCCGGATCCGGGTGGGCCTGGTGCTGGAGGCGACCTCGCACTGGGTGGCGGCCGGGCAGACCACCGAGGAGATGCTGATCGGCGGCCACGGGCTCGCCACCGAGCTGGACACGTTCATCACCGCGCACATCGCCGGCGGGACGATGTCGCGCGAGGACGGCTACCTCAAGTACGTGCTGGAGACCGGCCGCACCGACATCGAGTTCCTGCACCGCCTGGGCATCCTGGACCGGCGCTGGATCCTGGCCCACACGATCAACACGCGCGACCGGGACCTGGCGCTGATCGCCGAGTCCGGCGCGACCGTGTCGCACACGCCCAGCTCCGAGGCGGCCCGCGGGGGCGGCGTCACGCCGGTGACCGCGTTGCTGCGGCGCGGGATCCGGGTGGCGCTGGGCACCGACGGGCCGATGGTCGACCACACCAACGACATGCTGGAGCAGCTCAAGTGGACCCGGCTGCTGCAGAACCAGGTGCATTGCACGCCGTCGAGCATCGCGGTCGACACGCTGGTGGCGATGGGCACGGCGTACGGCGCGGAGGCCCTCGGCGCGGCCGGCGTCTTCGGCACGCTTGCCCCCGGGCTGCGCGCGGACATCGCGATGTTCGACCTCAACACGCTGCACGCGGCGGTCACCCACAAGCCGCTCAGCACGCTGGTGCACGCCGTGCGGTCGAGCGACGTCCGGCACGTCATGGTCGACGGCGAGCTGCTGCTGCTCGACGGGCGCTTCACCCGGGCCGACGAACTGCACGTGACCGGCCTGATCAAGCGGGCCGGCTCGGCCGCCCGGGCCCTCGGCCGCCGGGCCGGGCTGCTGTCCTGAGCGCCGGAAGATCACCACGTGGTCGCGATGTACTTCGACTCGAGGTAGTCGAGCACGCCCTCGTGCCCTCCCTCGCGGCCGATGCCGCTCTGCTTGACGCCGCCGAACGGCGCCGCCGGGTCGGAGACCAGACCCCGGTTCAGGCCGATCATCCCGGCCTCGATCCGCTCGCTCACCCGCAGGCCGCGCGCCAGGTCGCCGGTGTAGACGTACGCGACCAGGCCGTACTCGGTGCGGTTGGCCAGCCGGACCGCCTCGTCCTCGCCGGTGAAGGTGAGGATCGGCGCCACCGGCCCGAAGATCTCCTCGTCGAGCAGCGCGGACCCGGCCGCGACCCGGTTCAGCACGGTCGGCGCGTAGAAGTAGCCGGCCCGGTCGAGCCGCCCGGCCCCGGTCAGCACGTCGGCGCCCCGGCCCACGGCGTCACGCACGAGCTCGTCCACCTTGTCGACGGCCGCCTCGTTGACCAGCGGGCCGACCTGGGTCGCGGGGTCCGTGGCCGGGCCGACGACCAGCGCCGACATGCGCTCGGCGAGCCGGCGGGCGAACTCCTCGGCGACCGGCTCCTCGACGTAGAAGCGGTTGGCCGCGGTGCACGCCTCGCCCGCGTTGCGCATCTTGGCTACCATCGCGCCGTCCACCGCCGCATCCAGGTCGGCGTCGGCGAACACCACGAACGGGGCGTTGCCGCCCAGCTCCATCGAGCTGTTCACGACGTGGTCGGCGGCCTCCTTGAGCAGCAGCCGGCCCACCTCGGTCGAGCCGGTGAAGGACAGCTTGCGTACCCGCGGGTCGTGCAGCATCGCCGAGACCGTACGGCCGGAGCTGCGGCTGGGCAGCACGTTGAGCACCCCGGCCGGCACCCCGGCCTCCGTCAGCAGCTCGGCCATGGCCAGCGCGGTGAGCGGGGTGTCGCTAGCCGGCTTAAGGATCATCGTGCAGCCCGCGGCGAGCGCCGGGCCGATCTTGCGGGTGGCCATCGCCGCCGGGAAGTTCCACGGCGTTACCAGCACGCAGATCCCGACCGGCTGGTGGGTCACCAGGATCCGGTTGGCGCCCGAGGGGGCGGTGGCGAGGATGCCGGACGCCCGGACCGCCTCCTCGGCGTACCAGCGGAAGAACTCGGCCGCGTACGCCACCTCGCGGCGCGCGTCCGGCAGCGCCTTGCCGTTCTCCCGGGAGATCAGCTCGGCGAGGCTCTCGGCGCGCTCGGTCATCAGCTCGAACGCCCGGCGCAGGATCTCGGCGCGGGCCCGCGGCGCGGTCGTGGCCCAGCCGGCCGCGGCGGACTCGGCCGCGTCGACCGCGGCCAGCGCGTCCTTGACCCCGCCGTCGGCGACGCTCGCGATCGTGGTGCCGGTGGAGGGGTCGACGACGTCGAACCGGTTGCCGGACGCGGCCGGCACCCGGGCGCCCCCGATGAACAGGTCGGTCGCCAGTGCGGCGGTGGTCATGGGCGGGTTCCTTAAGTTCGAGGGGTCAGTAGGTTGTGCTGACGACCCGAGCGGGTCGGGTGTGGCTGGATGGGTTGGTTGCCGGCTTTAGGGTGCGGCTTGAAAGGGACTGGCTGCCCGGCCCGCTTGGACTTCCCTGGCCGCTGATTGAGATCTGCGACTTGTCGCTGCTTTGAGGACCTGATGGCGGGGTGACGTTGCTCGACCCAGACGGTGCGGTGCTGCTGTCGCGGAAAGTCGCCAACGACGAGCGCGAGATCGTGCAGGTCATCGCTGACTGTGCCGCGGCGGCGCGGCATGTGCAGTGGGCGGTCGACCTGACCACCATGCCCGGCTTCGGCTACCGGCTCCGGACGGCGTACGCCGCCCGAAGGGTCAGCGCCGCCGCACAGCGACGCCGAGATCGCGGGCCAGGTAGATCTCGAGGAAGCCGGGCAGCCCGCCGGCGGTGGCAGCGGCCGCGAACTCGGCCGCGTAGCGCGGGTCGGGCTGGTCGGTCAGCAGGACGATGCGCCACAGGTTGTCCGGCTCCTCCTCGGTGCCGCCGACGCCGTGCTCGATGTGGAACAGCGGCTGGTACGGATCGGCGAGCAGGGTCTCGCCGTCCGGGCCGGTCATCCGGACCCGGCCGAGGAAGACGACCCGTTGCGCGGCGGGGTCGGTGAACACGTCCTCCAGGACGCGGCCGCGCTCGTCGCTCAGCCACGCCTTCTGGATCGAGGACCGCAGATGCCGGCGGCCGTCGGGCAGGTCGGTGGCGGCCCACGAGCCGCCCTCGCTCACCACGTACGGGATGTAGGTCAGCGGGTCCCACGCCTTCTTGACCTCCATGTCCCACACCTGGGTGCGGGTCATCCGGGTCGGCGGGGCGACCAGGTACTGCTCGGCCAGCGTCCGGTTGACGTCGACCGGGGGCAGCTCGACCGAGGTCGTGCGCGGGTCGTTCCAGGCGGCCTCGAACTCGGCGAGCGCCCCGGCGCAGGTGGGCTGGGTGGACTGTGCGGACTCGGTCGCGCTCATGGCGCCTCCTTAGGTCTGGTCGGCAACGCCGAGAGTTTAGTCACTCATCTTTACTATTGACAATGGTGACCATCACACGAGCAGGGTCAGCGGCGTCCGGAAGGCCTGGGTCAGGGCGCGCATCCACTCCGCGGCGAGCACGCCGTCGATCGCCCTGTGGTCGACCGAGAGGACGACGTTCATCGTCGAGCGGGCCGTGATCTCGCCCGAGTCGAGCACCACCGGCCGTTTCGCGATCGCGCCGACCGACAGGATCGACGAGTGCGGCGGGTTGATGATCGCGGTGAACTCCTCGGTGCCGAACCTGCCGAGGTTGGTGACCGTGGTGCTGCCGCCCTCGAGCTCGGCCTGGCGCAACTGTCCCGATCCGGCGCGCTCGACCAGGTCCCGTACGGTGCGGGCGAGCGCGGTCAGCGAGAGCCGCTCGACGCCGCGGATCACCGGGGTGACCAGGCCGGCGGGCGCGGCGATCGCGACCGCGATGTCGACGCCGGCGAACCGGACCATCGCCTCGTCGGTCCAGATCACGTTGGCGTCGGGCACCGCGAGGTGGGCCGCGGCCACCGCCTTGATCACTAGATCGTTGACCGACACCTTCACGTCGCTGACCTCGTTGATCCGGGCGCGCAACGCTAGCAGGTCGTCGACCTCGATCGAGGCCCGCAGGGCGAAGTGCGGGATCGTCCGCTTGCTCTCGGTGAGCCGGGTGGCGATCAGCCGGCGCAGCCTGGTGTGCGGTACGGCGGTGGCGCCCTCCGGCAGGTCCGCGGCCGGTTCCACGGAAGCCGCAGCCGGGGCCGGGGCCGGGGCCGACGCGGGGGCGCTCTTGCTGGCCAGCGCCCGCTCGACGTCGCGGCGCACGATCCGGCCGCCCAGGCCAGTGCCGGTCAGGTCGGCCAGCGCCAGCCCGCCCTCCCGGGCCATCCGCCGGGCCAGCGGGCTCGCGAAAATCCGCGCCAGGTCGGCCGGCGGGGCCGCCAGCGCCGGGGCCGCCAGCGCCGGAACCGGCGCAGGCTCGGCCGGCGCGTCGGAGGACAGCGAGCGCAGCACCTCGTCGACCTCGCCGAGTGTCTCCCCCACCCCGGCGATCAGCGCGATCGGGGCGCCGACCTTGACGTCGGTACCCGGTTCGACCAGCGTGCGCACCAGCACACCGGCCCGGCCGGCCTCGACGTCGACCACCGCCTTGGCGGTCTCCACCACCGCGATGACGTCCGACTCGGTGAACTCGGCGGCCACCTCGATCGGCCAGCTCACCAGCGTCGCCTCGTCCGTCCCGGTGGCGATCTCGGGCATCCGCAGCAGCTCAGCCATGGTCGTCCCCGGTCAGCTCGGTCAGCTTGGCCACGACTTCCTCGGTGCGGGCGATCGCCGCGCGTTCCAGCACCTTGCTAATGCTGGGTGAGGCGATCCCGCCGTGGATCCGCTCGATCGGCGCGTCCAGCCAGTCGAAGCAGCGGCGTTGCAGCTCGTCGGCGAGCCATCCGCCGTACGAGGTGCCGATCGTGCCCTGCTCGGCGATCACCACGCGATTGGTCTTGCGGATGCTGGCCTCGACCGTCTGCCAGTCCAGGCTGGCCCGGTCCAGCCAGCGCAGGTCGATCACCTCGGCGTCGACGCCGGGCAGCTGCTCCAGGGCCTCCAGCACGTAGTTCGTCATCGCCAGGTAGGTGAGCACGGTGATCGCCGAGCCGGTCCGGCGCACGGCCGCCCGGCCGACTGGCAGGCAGTAGTCGCGGTCCTCGGCCGGCACCTGGCCGCGGGTGGTGTAGAGGTCGACGTGCTCGAGCACCACGACCGGGTCGTTGCAGCGCAGCGCGCTGTTTAGCAGGCCGATGTAGTCGAACGGCGTGGACGGCGCGACGATCCGCCAGCCGGCCGCGGTGGCGAAGACGCCGGCCGGGTCCATCGAGTGCTGCGAGCCGTAGCCGGTGCCCATCGCGCTCTTGCTGCGCAGCACGAACGGTACGTCGTCGTCGCCACCGAACATGTGCCGCGCCTTGCCGATCTGGTTGAACACCTGGTCGGCGGCGACCCAGAGGAAGTCGGCGTACATGAACTCGACGATCGGCCGGTGGCGGCCGTCCATCGCCATGCCGCCGCCCAGGCCGGTGAACGCGTTCTCGCTGATCGGCGTGCCCAGCACGCGGTCGGGGTGGGCCTCGGCGAGCCCGCGGGTGGCGCCGTTGGTGCCGCCGTTGAGCCGGTGCACGTCTTCGCCGAGCACGACGACCGACGGGTCGGTGTCCATCCGCCGGCCCAGCACGTCGGCCACCGCGGCGATGAACGTGGTCTCGGTCATCTCGCCGGGGGTGAAGTCGGCCGGTTCGGCGTATCGGGCGCCCGCGAACTCGGACAGGTCGCCACGGACACCGACGTCGGCGAACGCCGGGTCAGGCCACTCCGCCGGGATGATCTCGCGCTGGCCGGGCTTGCCGCCGGACACCGGCCGCAGCAGCTGGGCTCCGGTCTCGTCCATCAGGGCCTTGGCCCGCTTGACCGCGCCTTCGAGGGCCGCATCGTCGGCCAGCCCGAGCCGTTTCAGCTGGGTGGCGACGTGGTCGATCGGGTCGCGTTCGCGCCAAGCCTGCTCCTCGGCCTTGGTCCGATATTTGAACGCGCTGCCGGGGTAGGCGCCGTTCTGGTGGAAGTAGCGGTAGACCTCGGCCTCGATCAGCGTCGCGCCGTGGCCGGCCCGCATGTACGCCAGCGCGTCCTGCATGGTCAGGTGGACCGCGAGCGGGTTCATCCCGTCGACCCGGTAGCTGCGCAGGCCGAAACCCGGGCCGCGGGCGGACAGCCGGGGCTCGCCGGTCGCCTCGTCCACGCTGGTCGACACCGCGTACAGGTTGTTCTCGACGAACAGGCAGAGCGGCAGCCGCCAGGCCGCGGCCAGGTTGAACGTCTCCAGCGTCGAGCCGATGTTGGCCGCGCCGTCGCCGAAGTAGGTGACCGCCACCGCGTCCGTGCCGGCGTGCTTGTGTGCCCAGGCCGACCCGGCCGCGAGCGGAACGCCGCCGCCGACGATCGCGTTGGTGCCGATCGCGCCGGCTTCCTTCCACTGCAGGTGCATCGAGCCGCCCCGGCCGTGCGAGAAGCCGCGGTCCAGGCCGCAGATCTCGGCGAGCGTGCGCAGCACGACCTCGCGCACCGGCTCGGCGTGGTCGGTGAACGGGTCGAGCCCGCCCGGAGACACGTGGCCGAGCACCTTCGCCAGGAACTGGTGGTGCCCGCGGTGCGAGCCGTTGACGGTGTCCCGGCTGGTCAGGCCGAGCACGGAGCCGACCGCGCCGCCCTCCTGGCCGATGCTGGAGTGGGCCGGCCCGTGGACCAGGCCCTCGGTGGACAGCTGGAGCACGTACTCCTCGAAGGCCCGGATGAGCACAAGCTGCGCGTACATGGTGCGGAGCAGCTGCGGATCGGCGGCGTCCCAGTCCTCGTCGGTGACGACAAATTCGGTCCACGCGGCCTCCGGATGCAGCTCCCTCGGAGTAGCCATGGGCCGATCGTCGCACAATCTTGGATCCAAAATCAATGCTCCACTTTGGCTTTTCTCCGGGTATACGCTCGCTCCGAGACTGGATTGGATCACATTTGAGGTGACGATCATGGCACTGCCCGGCCTGAGCGGCCTCGACCACATCGGCTTCACGGTTCCCGACCTCGAGCAGGCGCGGATCTTCCTGGTCGAGGTGCTCGGCTGCGAGTACATGTATTCGCTCGGCCCGTTCGTGCACGACGACGACTGGATGCGCGAGCACCTCAACGTCCACCCGCGCGCGGTGATGCGGCAGCTGCACTTCTTCCGCTGCGGCGGCCACGCGATCTTCGAGGTCTTCCACTACGAGGCGCCTGAGCGCGCCACCGAGCAGCCGGCCAACAGCGACGTCGGCGGCCACCACGTCGCGCTGTACGTCGACGACCTGGACGCCGCGGTCGCGTACCTGCGCGAGCGGGGCGTCACCGTGCTCGGCGAGCCGACCGCGAGCAGCGGCCCGAGCGAGGGCCAGCGCTGGGTCTATTTCCTGGCACCCTGGGGGATGCAGTTCGAGTTGGTGTCCTACCCGGAGGGCAAGGCCTTCGATCGGGCATCCTCTTGAGTCATGGGTGACGAACTGGCTGGCTTCGGTGGGGCGGCGCACCGGGTGGCCGCCGAACTGCGCCGCTCGATCCTCGACGGCGAGCTGCCGCCCGGCGCCCGGGTGCGCCAGGAGGAGGTGGCCGCGCGGATCGGGGCCAGCCGGCTGCCGGTGCGCGAGGCGCTGCGCATGCTGACCGCCGAGGGCCTGCTGCAGTCGGAGCCGAACAAGGGCGCGCGGGTGAGCGTGCTGACCGCCGCCGACGTCGACCTGATATACCAGATGCGCGAGCGGCTGGAACCGCTGGCGCTGATCGAGACGCTTCCGCACCTCACCGACGCCGACCTGGCCCGGCTCGCCGACCTGCAGGAGCAGATCGCCGCGCACGAGGACGTCGCCGAATTCCTGCAGGTGGACCGGGAGTTCCACCTGCTCACGTACTCGTACTGCGCGCTCGAGTCGCTGTCCGAGACAGTGCTGCGGATGTGGAACTCGACCCAGCACTACCGGCGCGCGTTCATGCACGTGGTCGGGTCGGGGCAGCGCTGGGTGATCAACGCGGAGCACGGCCTGCTGCTGGACGCGCTGCGCCGGCGCGACCCGGTGGACGCCGAGCGGTACCTGGCCGGACACATCCGGCGCACCCGGGTGGAACTCTCCCGGCATCCGGAAATCTTCGGAGCGTGACGGCCGCAGTATCGTTCCGTTCCATGGCAGCCGCAACCCTTCAGGACGTCGCCGACAAGGCCGGTGTCCACGTGGCCACTGCGTCGCGGGCGCTGAACCCGGCCACCCGCGACAAGGTCAGTCCGCGGACCCTGCGCCGGGTGCTGGCCGCTGCCGAGAAGCTGAACTACCGCAGCAACACGGCCGCCCGGATGCTGCGGACCCGGCGGTCGCAGGTGATCGGCATCCTGGTGCCGGACATCCTCAACCCGCTGTACGCGGCGGTGGTGCGCGGCGCCGAGCAGGTGCTCACCGCGCATGGCTATACGTCGCTGATCCTCAACACCGACAACGACCCGGAGATCGCCGCCCGGCACTTCCGGGTGTTGCAGGACTGGCAGGCCGACGGGTTCATCTTCGGCAACGCGTACGTCGAGGACCCGCTGATCACCGCCGCCGCCGAGGCCGGGGTCCCGATGGTGCTGATGCTGCGCTCGGTCGCCGGGCTCTCGGTGCCGTTCGTCAACGTCGACGAGCGGCTCGGCATCCGGCTGGCGGTCGACCACCTTGTCGGTCTCGGCCACACCCGGATCGGGCACGTGCCGGGACCGCCGACGATCTCCACAGCGGTCGCCCGGCTCGAGGCGTTCCAGGAAACGATGGCCGCGCACGGGATCGAGGTGCCGCCGGGCGCGGTGGTGGCGGCCCGCAACTACACGGCCGAGGCCGGCGAGGAGGCCGCCGAGCGTCTCGTCGCCACCGATCCGGCGCTCACCGCGGTGGTCGCCGGCAACGACCTGCTCGCGCTCGGACTGATCTCCGGGCTCGCCCGGCACGGGCGGCAATGCCCGCGGGACGTGTCGGTGGTCGGGTTCAACGACATGCCGCTCGCCGACCGGTTCGCCCCGCCGCTCACCACGATCCGCACCCCCCAGCGCGAGGTCGGCGCCGAGGCGGCGCGCACGCTGCTGCGCGGCCTCGCCGACGACGACGCGGTGGCCCGGTCCATCGAGCTCACGCCGCAGATCGTGGTCCGCGGTTCGACCACCGCACCGCGCGCCGACGGCTGACGTGCCGGGCCGCCCCGCCGATACAATCCGGCGGTGGCCAAGCGTCCGACGATCAACGACGTGGCGGCGCGGGCGGGCGTTCACCGGGCCACTGCCGCCCGCGCGCTGAGCGCGGCCGGTCGCGGCCTGCTGGCCGCCGCCACCGTACGCCGGGTGGAGGCCGCCGCCCGCGAGCTGGGCTACACGCCCAACCGGCTCGCCACCGCCCTGCGGACCGATCGGTCGATGACCGTCGGCGTGCTGCTGCCCGACCTGACCAACCCGATGTTCCCGCCGGTGGTCCGCGGCCTCGAGGACGCGCTGCGGCGCGACGGCTACACCGCGCTGCTGGCCAGCACCGACAACGACGCCGAGCGGGAGATGCTGCACTTCGACACGCTACGCGGGCGCCGGGTGGACGGCTTCGTGATCGCCACCGCGCGCCGGGCCGACCCGGTGCTCGACCTGGCTGCGGCCGACGGCGTGCCGGTGGTGCTGCTCAACCGGTCCGACGACAGCGCGCGTTTCTCACTGGTCACCTCCGACGACGCGGACGGCCTCGCCCAGGCCGTCCGCCACCTCACCGGGCTCGGGCATACGCGGATCGCGTACCTCGCCGGGCCGGCCGGCGTGACCACCGCCGACACCCGCGTGCGGGCGTTCCGCCGGGAGACCGCCCGCGCCGGGCTGGACGAGGCCGCGACGCCGCTGCTGCGCTGCCCCAACTTCAGCGAAGCGGACGGCATCGCGGGCGCCCGCCGGGTCCTCGACAAGCACCCGGAGGCCACCGCGATCATGGCCGGGAACGACCTGATCGCGCTCGGCGTACTTCGCGCGCTGGCCGAGCGCGGCCTGGATTGCCCCAGGGACGTCTCGGTCGTCGGCTACAACGACATGCGCTTCGCGGACGCGTTCCACCCGCCGCTCACCACCGTCCGCACCCCGCACCAGGAGCTGGGCGCGGAGGCGGCGGGCTTGCTGCTCGCGCTACTCGCCGAGCCCGGCGCCACGCGGCGCGTCGTACGCCTGCCGGTACGGCTCGTGGTCCGGGGCTCGACCGCGCCGCCACGCTGATCCCGACACGCCCAGCCATTGTCGTGCCGGCGCAGCCTTCGTCCCAGCGGGTTCGGTCAGCATGGCTCAAGCGGCGCTGGCCTCGGTTGGAGGCGCCCTGCCGCGCCCTTGATCGGTGGCCGGTTCGACAAACACAGCGGGCGGCACGCGACGCTGTCCGCCGCGTGCGGGCCGAGATCGACACGCTGTCGCCGCCACCGGCGCTCCCCTGCCGGCCTCGTCGACTACCCGCCCGAGGAGCGGGCACGGGCTGCTGCTGCGGGTCGTTTTGCGCACGGCGGCGTCATTCGCGTACCGGGTTAGGTTAGTCGGCTGGAGAGTGCCTAGCGCAGGCGCGTCGAGTTGATCGCGACCTCGGCCAAGCTCACGGCTTGCCTGAGGCGGTTCGGCGTCAACGCGGTGATGTTTCCATGAGGTCCACCCGGCGCACGGTGTGGAGACGCTGGCGTGTCCCAGGTAACGCTCGGCAGCGACTGCCCGTTCCCCACTGGGCGAGCTTCCAGCTGACGCGGTGATCGCAGGCTTGGATTTCCCACGATGAGCCCGGTCGGCTATCGGCAGTGCCACGCCGTCCGGTTTCTTCGGCCTCGATGAACCGGCTTGCGACACGGCAGCTAGCCTGGCGGAATGGGAGCGCCGACGAAGCGGGACAAGCCAGATCCTGATCTGGGCATGCTTGGCCAGCGCCTGTTGTTTGCTGTGCAGCGCGAGCTGTTCGCGCGCATCGCGGAGCGCGGCTTCGACGACATCCATCCGCGGCACGGCGCGGTCCTCGCCTACCTCCAGCCTGGCGGCAGCCGCGCCACCGACCTCTCTCAGCTGTCCGGCCAGCACAAGCAGGTCGTCGGCACGATGATCGACGAGCTGGAACGCCTGGGGTATGTCGAGCGCCAGCCCGATCCGGAGGACCGCCGGGCCAAGCTCGTCTGCCCGACTGAGCGTGGTTTGCGACAGATGGCGGCCGCCGACGAGATCATCCGCTCGATCGAGGAGCGGCATGCCCGCCGACTGGGCGCGGAAAACTATGTCCGCTTCAAGTCGGCGCTTATTGACGTCGCGGAGCATTAGCGCGCGGCGCCGGATCCTTCCTCGGCGTTGGGTGCGGCCAGGAGCAAGGCGTGGGTCGGCGCGTCGGGCACGTGAGCGGGCTTGCGGGCGGCGAACTCCTTGCGAAGGACCGGCACGACATCGCCGCCGAGCAGGTCGAGCTGCTCGAGCACGGTCTTCAGCGGCAGGCCGGCGTGGTCCACCAGGAACAGCTGACGCTGGTAGTCGCCGACGTAGTCGCGGAAGCCGAGCGTGCGGTCGATGACCTGCTGCGGGCTGCCCACGGTCAGCGGGGTCTCGGCGGTGAACTCCTCGAGCGACGGGCCGTGGCCGTAGACCGGCGCGTTGTCGAAGTACGGCCGGAACTCGTCGACCGCGTCCTGGCTGTTCTTGCGCATGAAGACCTGGGCGCCGAGGCCGACGATGGCCTCGTCGGCGTCGGCGTGGCCGTAGTGGGCGAACCGCTCGCGATACAGCGCGACCATCCGCTGGGTGTGCGAGGCCGGCCAGAAGATGTGGTTGGCGAAGAAGCCGTCGCCGTAGAACGCGGCCTGCTCGGCGATCCCCGGGCTGCGGATCGAGCCGTGCCAGACAAACGGCGGCACGCCGTCGAGCGGGCGCGGGGTCGGGGTGAAGCTCTGCAGCGGGGTACGGAACTTGCCCTGCCAGTCGACCACGTGCTCGCGCCAGAGGGCAGCAGCGCGTAGTTCTCGACCGCCAGTGGGATACCGGCCCGGATGTCCTTGCCGAACCACGGGTAGACCGGCCCGGTGTTGCCGCGGCCCATCATCAGGTCGACCCGGCCGTCGGACAGGTGCTGCAGCATCGTCGGACAGGTGCTGCAGCATCGCATAGTCCTCGACGATCTTCACCGGGTGGTTGGTGGTGATCAGCGTCGTGGACGTGCTCAGCAGCAACTTCTCCGTCTGCGCGGCGATGTACGCGAGGGTCGTGGTGGGCGACGAGGAGAGGAACGGCTCGTTGTGGTGCTCGCCGAGCGCGAAGACGTCGAGACCGACCTCCTCGGCGTGCCGCCCGGTCGTCGGGTCCGTGGTGATGTCACTGACGGAGAAAATCCCGAACTGCATGACCAGGTCCCTTTCTCGAGGAGCGGAATGACACGGGTGATCGCCCCGAGAGCAGGGACGATCACCCACGGACGTGATTCAGGCGCTCTTCGCGTACGCGGCGGAGATCTGACCGACGAGCACCGCAAACGGCATGTCGAGGGCGCCGTAGACGTCTCCGGCGACCGGCGACGCGTTGTCCCCGAGCACCTCGACCATCAGCGTGGCGTAGTCGCTGACGATCACCCCGGCCTGCTGGAGCCGGAGCAGGCCGGCCTCCCGCTTGGTCTGCGAGAAGGTGCCCGAGGCGTCCACCGCGACGTACGTGTCATACCCCTCCGCGGCCGCCGCGATCGCCGGGAAGGCCGCGCACACCTCGAGCGAGATGCCCGTGAAGATCAACTTCTTGCGACCGGTCGCCTCGATCTGCGCCTTGACCCGCGGGTCGTGCCAGGCGTTGACCGTGCTGCGGTCGATCACGTCGAGATCGGCCGGAAGCACCTCGGCCAGCTCCGGGACCATCGGACCCCACATGCTGTTGGCCGCGGTCGTGGTGGCGATGACCGGCAGCGAGAGCGCCTGCGCCGCCTTCGCCAGCGCACGCACGTTGTGCTTGAGCTCGAGCAGGCCGGTGTCGCGGACCCCGCTGTAGAGGCCGACCTGGTGGTCGACCAAGACGACGGCCGCGTTGTCGGCGGTCAGCTGCTCGTGGAACTTCGAGGTGGCCATGTTCGTCTCCCTAGGCTCAAGCGATTGGTCACTGATAATGACAGTCAAGGTTACTGACTAGATCACCATAGCGCCGGGATTCCTCGTCCCGCAAGGGGTGCGACCGCAAAACTCGGGTCAAGGGGCGGCCGGCCACCGGCCTTCGACCCCGAGAGCCACAAACAGCGACACACCGGTACGCCCGTCAGGCAGGGTGAACAGCGCCAGTGGGTACCGGTACACGTCGGCGTGGTAGTAGGGCGGTTCACCTCGCGGATCAGGTCCCCGCCTGGGTCGAGCAGCAGCCCCTTGGTGCCGGTACCGCACACCAGGGCCACGACGTCGGCGGTCGGCGAGGCCAGGGCGGCGTCGAACCCTGGCCCGTAGTCGAGGTACCGGCGTCGCGACTGCGACCCGTCCAGCGGACGGTGCATCCACCCCACGGCCACGTCGTACAACTCGCCGTCGGCCCGACCTCGGTCTGCACCGTCTTGGGCGTGGAACCCTTGCGGGAGTTGCCGCTACCCCGCCCCACCGCCTCGTGCCTGCCGTAGCCCAGGTGCTCGCTCAGCTCGGCCTGCAGGCCCCGCTCGAGCACGGCCTTGACCAACTCGGACAGGAACCCGCCCGGCCCGGTCAGCCGCAGCCCGTCGCCCTTGATCTGGGCCAGCACCGCGTCCATCGCCTGCTCGTCGACCAGGTCCGCGACCGCCTTGCGGGCCGCCTCACGGGCCGCCGCCTCGTCCAGCACCGGCTCGGCCAGCGGCAGCCGCGGCCCGTCGGCGGTGACGTCGAGTCAGTCCGCTTCGCGGACGTCGTACTCCCGCCGGGCGGCCAGCACGGCCGGCATCTGCGACTCGATCTGCGTGAACAGGTCCGCAAGCCGGTCGGCGATCGACTGGCCCAGCGGCGTCAGTGAGTACTCCACCCGCAGCGGGAACGTGCTGATCAGGTTGCGCGTGACGAACCCGTCGCGCTCCAGTGCCTGCAGCGTCTGGGCCAGGATCTTCTGGCTGATGCCCTCGACCCGGCGCCGCAGCTCGTTGAAGCGCAGCGGGCCGCGGCCGAGCGCGCCCAGCACCAGGCTGCCCCACCGGCCGGTGATGTGCTCGAGCGTGGGCCGCGACGGGCACGCCTGCGAGAACACGTCGTACACGTCGCCATCCCGCGGCTCGGTCGTCGCCATGTCGCCAAGAGTACTCCCCATGACACTCCGCTAACTGCGGGATTGCGGTTTCTTAGAGGAACTGGGACAGTGGTTGCGGAGTCAAAAATCCACCGATCGAGGAGCACAGCCATGAAGATCGCTGTCATCGGGGCGGGCAACTTCGGCGGGGCGTTCGCGGCCGCCGCCGTCCGTGCCGGGCACGAGGTGACGGTCACGGCCCCGCACGAGGACCGCGCGGCCAAGGTCGCCGCCGAAATCGGCGCCACGGCCGTCGCAAACGACGAGGCCGTCGCCCGCGCCGACGTCGTCATCCTGGCCATTCCCGGTACTGCGGTGGCCGGCTGGGCCGGCGAGCACGCCGCCCGGCTCGGCGCGGCGGTGATCGTCGACGCCACCAACCCCATCGCCGGGGACTTCTCCGACCTGCTCACCCAGGGGACCTCGGCAGCCGAGACGCTGCAGGAGCGACTGCCGGACGCCGCGGTGGTGAAGGCGTTCAACACCGTCTTCGCGTCCCGGCTGGGCAACCCGGTCCAGGACGGCACGCCGCTGGACGTGTTTCTGGCCGGCGACCGCGAGCCGGCCAAGGCAACCGTGTCGCAGCTGGCCCGAAGCCTCGGGTTCACCCCGCGCGACGCCGGGCGCCTGCGCATGGCGCGCGGCCTCGAGGAGATGGCGTTCCTGCACATCACTCTCAACGCGACCAACGGCTGGGTCTGGCAAAGCGCCTGGCAGCTCGTCGGCCCGACCGCCGCCTGAACCCCGACCATCGAGGAGATGACAATGATCGACCGTCGTACCATCTTGCGCGGCAGCGGCGCCGTCGCGCTCGGCGCGCTCGCGCTCGGCGCGCTCGCGCTCGGCGCAGTCGCCGGCGGCACGCCCGCCCTCGCCCAGGACGCCGACCAGCCCACACTCCTGCCCGACCCGGCGACCACGCCCGTGCCGAACCCGCCGTTCCCGCACGGCCTGAGCCACGCCGAACGCGAGCACCTCGAGACAGTCGACACGCTCGACTTCGACGTCTTCACGCACGACCGGCACATCGCCGACCTGCAGGCGTTGTTCGTCTGGGCGCCCGACACACGGATCCACGAGCACCCGATCCGGCTCGCGATGAATGAGCTCACCGCGGTCGTGGGCGTCATGCGGGGCACGTTCACGCGGCCCATGCCGGACGGCCGGGGCGGTCTCATCCAGCCCACCGGCAAGGCCTACGCCATCAGCATGGCCACCGTCGGCATCTGGAACCCTCGCCGCGGGTACATGGACGAGGAGTTCCTGTTCTGGGACAACCAATCCTTCTTCGCGCAGATCGGGCTCGGCTGAGCACCCGCCCAACCCGCCACCCGCGGACTGCGGGTGGTGGGTGGTGGGTGCGGCCGGCCGCACTCCCCCGCCGTCCGCGGTCGGGATCGACCACCGACCCGCCGCTCCCGACCCGCTCCAGCATGCCGATGAACGCAAGCGACGGGCTGTCGTAGCGAGCCCGTCGCTTCCCGGCCACCGTCAACGCACCTCGAACTCGTGGAGGGAACCGCTTCCACGTTAGGGCTACATGTACTACCTTCTGAGATCTTGAACCGGTTGAGTTGATCGACCGTTCTGTCTGGCATGGTCGAGATCATGACGGTCGAGGACATCGCCGGCTGGGACGAGGATTTGCAGGCACTGACCGACGGGTTGGGGTGGTTGTTCAACCGTCCGGAGCCGAGGGTGACATTCGGGCTGATGGTGCGGGCAGCGGGTGCGGTTTCCTGAAGGACAAGACCATCAAGGGACGGGTCGATCTGGTCCGGCGGCTGATGAAGTTCTCGAACCTGTACCCGTGGCAGTTGACAGCGGGCGAGGTGGAGGCGTTCTTCGATGACCTGCGCCGCGGGCGACGGCCCGTCATGGTGTCGACCGCGGCGAGCTGCTCGAATGCCGCCGGGGCTGCTGCGGCGTTCATGGCGGTGACGTCGCCGTGCAACGCCCGGCCCTTGGGCGGGATCGCGACCTCACACGCGCGGGCGGAGAGCATCTTCGCCGCCCGGCTCTCCCCATACGGCCTGACGCCGCGGCAGAAGGCGGTGCTCATCACCGCCTATCAGCACCCCGGCGCCGCGTTGAACGAAATTGCCGAGCACGTCGTCCTGGATAGGCAGACAACTGCCGAAATCACCTCCCGCCTGGTCGTCCGCGGACTGCTCGAGCAACGCCGCAGCGAGTCCGACCGCCGGGCCTACGCGATGTGGGCCACCGCCGCCGGCGAGGCGCTGCTCCAAGAGGTCATGCCCCAGGACTCGCTGGTCGAGGCCGAGGTTCTGGCGGTGCTGCCGGAGGAGTACCGCCCGCTGTTCCTCAAGTGCCTGCGGCTGATGACCGAGGGCGACCCGGATCCCAGCAATCAGCAGTTGACAGAGCTTCAATAGGTAGTAGCCTGCCTATTGTGAACCTGCCCAGCATCGCCAACTTCGTGGCCGGCGACTTCGTCGGCACCGATCGCACCTGGGACAAGATCAGCCCGGTCGACGGGTCGGTCAACGGCCGGGTGCACGAGGCCGATCGGGCGCTGGTCGATCGGGCGGTGCGCGCCGCCCACGAGGCGCTCGACGGCGCCTGGGGCCGCACCTCAGTCACCGAGCGGGTCCGCCTGCTACGGGCCGTCGCGGACTGCATCGAGGCCCGCTTCGAGGACTTCGTGGCCGCCGAGAGCGCCGACACCGGCAAGCCCGAGGCCCAGTCCCGCAGCCTGGACGTCGCCCGCACGGTGGCCAACTTCCGGTCGTTCGCCGACATGATCGCCGCCGCCGGGCAGGAGTCGTTCCTGACCGACCTGCCGGACGGGCGGCAGGCGCTCAACTACTCCTACCGCCGCCCGCTCGGCGTGGTCGCCGTGATCGTCCCGTGGAACCTGCCGCTGTTGCTGTTGACCTGGAAGGTCGCGCCCGCGCTGGCATGCGGCAACGCGGTCGTGGTCAAGCCGAGCGAGCAGACCCCGGCCACCGCCACCCTGCTGGCCGAGGTGATCGCCGCGGCCGGCGCGCCGCCCGGCGTCTACAACGTGGTGCACGGCTTCGGGCCCGGTTCGGCCGGCCAGTTCCTGGTCGAGCACCCGGGCATCGACGGCGTCACGTTCACCGGCTCGTCGGCCACCGGCGCGCACATCATGGCGGCGGTCGCGCCGCGGGTGCGCCCGGTGTCGTTCGAGCTGGGCGGCAAGAACGCCGCCGTGGTCTTCGACGACGCCGACCTCGGCGCCACGCTGGACGGGCTGACCCGCTCGGTGTTCGCCAACACCGGCCAGGTCTGCCTGTGCACCGAGCGCGTCTACGTGCAGCGCGGCATCTTCGACGACATCGCGAGCGGCCTGACCGAGCGGGCCCGCGCGCTGCGGTTCGGCCGGCCGGACGACCCGGCCAGCACGCACGGCCCGCTGATCTCCCAGGAGCACCGGGCCAAGGTGCTCAGCTACCTGCGGCTGGCCGAGGAGTCCGGGGCCAAGACGCTGGTCGGCGGCGGCGTTCCCGACCTCGGCGCCGACCTGGCCGGCGGGGCGTGGATCCAGCCCACGCTGTGGACCGGACTGACCAACGCCGACCGGGTGCTGCGCGAGGAGATCTTCGGCCCGGTGGCCGCGCTGGTCCCCTTCGACACCGAGGAGGAGGCGGTCGCGCTGGCCAACGACACCGATTACGGCCTGGCCGCCTCGGTGTGGACCACCGATCTGTCCCGCGGGCACCGGGTCGCCCAGCACATGCGGGTCGGCCTGTCCTGGGTGAACACGTGGTTCCTGCGCGACCTGCGCTCGCCGTTCGGCGGGATCGGGCTCTCCGGCATCGGCCGCGAGGGCGGGCAGCACTCGCTCCATTTCTACACCGAGCCGACCAACGTGTGCGTGCAGCTGTGAGCGCGGTGCAGGCGGCAGCCGACCGGCTGGAGCAGTCCCGGCAGAGCCGGGTGGCCTGCCCGCCGGTGCGGGACCTGCTCGGCATCGAGGACGTCGACGCGGCGTACGCAGTCCAGAGTGAACTGACCCGGCGCCGGATCGCGGCCGGCGCCCGCGTGGTCGGCCGCAAGATCGGGCTGACCTCGCCGACGGTCCAGCGCCAGCTGGGCGTCTTCCGGCCGGATTTCGGCACGCTGTTCACCGGCATGAGCTTCGGCACCGGCGAGCCGATCGAGGTGGGCACGTTGCTGCAGCCGCGGGTCGAGGCCGAGGTCGCGTACGTGCTGGCCGGCGACCTGGACGCGCCGGACGCCTCGATCGCCGACGTCATCCGGGCCACCGATTTCGTGCTGGCCGCCATCGAGGTGGTCGACTCGCGGGTGGCCGGCTGGGACATCCGGATCACCGACACGGTGGCCGACAACGCGTCCAGCGGCGCCTTCGTGCTCGGCGCGACGCCCTACTCGCTGACCGGGCTGGATCTGGCCGCGGTCGGAATGGTGCTGGAGCGGGCCGGTGAGCCGGTCTCCACCGGCGCCGGCTCGGCCTGTCTCGGATCGCCCACGGTCGCGGTCGCCTGGCTGGCCCGCGAGCTGGCCCGGCGCGGGGATCCGCTGCGGGCCGGCGACATCGTGCTGTCCGGTGCGCTCGGGCCGATGGTGCCGGTCACCGGGCCGGGCCGGTTCCGCGCCCGGCTGGACGGGCTTTCCGAGGTGGAGGCGGTCTTCGTATGACGGTCGGAGCGGTGATCATCGGGTCGGGCAACATCGGCACCGACCTGATGATCAAGATCAAGCGGTTGTCGCCGGCGCTGCACGTGGCGGCCATGGTGGGCATCGACCCGGCGTCGGACGGACTGGCGCGGGCCGGGCGGATGAAAGTGGCGACCACCGCGCGCGGCGTCGAAGGGCTGCTGGAGATGCCCGGGTTCGCCGACGCGCGGGTGGTCTTCGACGCCACCTCGGCCGGCGCCCACCAGCACCACGCCAAAGTGCTCAGCGGGTACGACAAGCTGGTGGTCGACCTGACCCCGGCCGCGCTCGGGCCGTACGTGGTGCCCTCGGTCAACCTGGACGAGCACGTGGCGGCCGCCAACGTGAACATGGTGACCTGCGGCGGGCAGGCGACCATCCCGATCGTGGCGGCGGTGTCCCGGGTGGCCCCGGTGGCGTACGGCGAGATCGTCGCGTCCATCGCCTCCCGTTCGGCCGGCCCCGGCACCCGGGCCAACATCGACGAGTTCACCGAGACCACCGCGCACGCCGTCCGCGACGTCGGCGGGGCCGGCGCCGGCAAGGCGATCATCGTCCTCAACCCGGCCGACCCGCCGCTGGTCATGCGGGACACCGTGTACTGCCTGATCGACGGTTCGCAGGCGCTGAGCGAGCGCGCGGTGGCCGCATCGGTCGAGGCGATGGCGGCCGAGGTCCAGCGGTACGTCCCCGGTTACCGCCTCAAACAGGCGGTGCAGTTCGACGAGCTCAGCACCGATTACCTGCCGGCCCTGGACCGCCCGTTCCACGGCGTCAAGGTCTCGGTGTTCCTCGAGGTCACCGGCGCGGCCCACTATCTGCCGGCCTACGCCGGGAACCTGGACATCATGACCTCGGCGGCGCTGCGGACCGCGGAACGCATGACCGGACAGCGAGGCTGGGAATGAGCGACACCACGCAGGTCTACATCCAGGACGTGACGTTGCGCGACGGCATGCACGCGGTCGCCCATCAGTACTCGGACGGCGCCGTCCGCGAGGTAGTGGCCGCGCTGGACCAGGCCGGGGTGGCCGCCATCGAGGTGGCCCACGGCGACGGCCTGGGCGGGTCGAGCGTGAACTACGGCTTCGGCCGGCACAGCGACCAGCGGTGGCTGGAGGTGGCCGCGGCGACCGTGCAGCGGGCCCGGCTGACCACGTTGCTGCTGCCCGGCATCGGCACCATCGAGGACCTGCACCGGGCCCGCGACCTCGGGGTCAGCAGCGTACGGGTGGCCACCCACTGCACCGAGGCGGACGTGGCCCGGCAGCACATCGAGTGGGCCCGCAGCAACGGGATGGACGTCTCCGGGTTCCTCATGATGAGCCATATGAGCACCGCGGAGGACCTGGCGAAACAGGCCAAGCTGATGGAGTCGTACGGTGCGCACTGCGTTTATGTCACCGACTCCGGCGGCCGGCTGACCATGCGCGACATGCGCGCGGGTGCAGGCCTACCGCGCGGTGCTCGAACCGGGCACGCAGATCGGCGTGCACGCGCACGAGAACCTCTCGCTGGCGGTGGCCAACAGCGTGACCGCGGTCGAGGAGGGCGCCTACCGGGTCGACGTCGCGCTGGCCGGACAGGGCGCCGGCGCCGGCAACTGCCCGGCCGAGGCGTTCGTGGCGGTGGCCGACCTGCTCGGCTGGGAGCACGGCTGCAACCTCTTCGCGCTGATGGACGCGGCCGAGGAGCTGATCCGGCCACTACAGCGACGCCCGGTCCGGGTGGACCGGGAAACCCTGACCCTGGGGTACGCCGGCGTCTACTCCAGTTTCCTTCTGCACGCCGAGCGGGCCGCCGAACGCTACGGTCTGGACGTCCGGGACATCCTGGTCGAGCTGGGCAACCGCCGGATGGTCGGCGGGCAGGAGGACATGATCGTGGACGTGGCTCTCGACCTCGTCGCGGCCCGGAAATGAACGCAGCCACCCGCCTTGACGACGCGCAACAGCACCGGGAAGCGATCCCCCAGCTCGACGAGGCGGTGAGCCTGGCCGACGCCTACCGGATCCAGCATGAGGTGCTCGCCCGCCGGCACGCCCGCGGCGAGCGCCCGGTCGGCGCCAAGCTCGGCTTCACCAGCCGGGCCAAGATGGTCCAGATGGGCGTCTCCGAGATCATCGTGGGGCAACTGACCGACGCGATGTTGGTCCCGGACGGCGGGTCGGCCCGCCTGGGCGACTACATCCATCCGCGGATCGAGCCGGAGGTGGCGTTCCGGCTCGGCGCCGACGTCGACCCGGACGACCCGCGGGCCGATGTGGTCAGCGCGATCGTCGCGGTCGCGCCGGCCATGGAGATCATCGACTCGCGGTACAAGGATTTCTCGTTCAACCTGGCCGACGTGGTCGCCGACAACACCTCGGCGGCCGGCTTCGTGATCGGCGCGTGGCAGTCGTTCGAGACGGCCGGCGACCTCGGCAACCGGGCGGTCCGGATGGCCGTGGACGGCGCCGAGCGGCTGGCCGGCTCGACCGCGGCGATCCTCGGTCACCCGCTCACGGCGATGGCCGCGCTGCTCGGCCTGGCCCGCCGGTACGCGATCCCGTTGCGCGCTGGCGACATCGTGCTGGCCGGCGCTGCGACCGAGGCGATCCCGTTCGCACCCGGCCACTACGAGACCCGGGTGAACGCGCTGGGCTCGGTATCCGTACGGGGCCTCGATGGCTGAGCGGGTCACGCCCCGGGGCCGGTTCCCGCACACCAAGCGGGCCGGTGACTTCGTGTTCGTCTCCGGCACGTCGGCGCGGCGGCCGGACAACACCATCGCCGGCGCATCGGCCGACGCACTTGGGACGACCACAACCGACATTCACGTGCAGACACGGGCGGTCCTCGAGAACATCCGGTCCCTGCTCTCCGACGAGGGCGGGACGCTGGCCGATCTGGTGCAGGTGACCACGTACCTGGTCTCGATGAACGACTTCGCCGGCTACAACGAGGTGTGGCAGGAGTATTTCGACGAGTCGGGACCGACCCGGACCACGGTGGCCGTCCACCAGCTGCCGCATCCGTTGCTGCTGCTGGAGATCCAGGCGGTCGCCCACCTGCCGGCCGGCTGACCGCACCGGCACGGGCCCGGTCTGCGATCGCGGACCGGGCCCGCACCATCGGGTCAGGCGGCCGGGCGGTAGCCCGCCGGGCGGGTGGAGAAGGTGCCGCGCCCGTGCGTCCGGCTGCGCAGCTGGGTCGCATAGCCGAACAGCTCGGCCAGCGGCACGACCGCGGTGACCGTGTGCTCGGTTGACGCGGTGATGCGGTCAGGAACGTCCAGCCCCGGCGGCGCAGCCGAAGCTGGGCACACCAGACACGAGGATCAGCTCGAAACGCGGCGCGGAGGCGACCACGACGGTGCGATGACGCACGGCGGTGTCCTCTCCGGTTGCGGTGATGACCATGACCGTA
>WNGR01021794.1_pt1 | contig 27148 bp, 27 predicted proteins | sample 5407581 | NCBI WGS metagenome assembly WNGR01 (sample SAMN13153383, study PRJNA577476) | soil metagenome | isolation source: 80 cm soil or saprolite under Garry oak tree replicate 2 | place: USA:California | collected 2016-06-15
ACCCGCGATATCGAGGAGACCGTGGCGGTCGCCGAGCCGGAGAATCCCGACCTGGTGATGCTGATCCGGCCGCGCCGAAGCCGCATCTACTATCTGCGCAAGTTCTTCGACTATCCCATCACGCTGACGGCCAACACGCTGAAGAACCTGGGCGTGGTCCGGATGGTGCGTGTTGGGACGAGTTATGCGGTATCGCGTGTACACCAGATCAAGCCGGAGAAGAGCCTTGAGGATTTTCTGATCAACCGGTTCGGCCGCGAACTATACCTGACGTTCTTCAAGAGCTACACGGAGAAGGTGTGGGGCACGCCGTGCCATGAGATCTCGGCCGAGTGGGGCGCGCAACGCATCAAGGGCCTGTCGCTGACGACGGCGGTCAAGCACTTTGTGAAGAAGATGCTTCGCCCGAAGAGTCATGGCGGCGATCTGGCGCAGAAGGGTACCGACACCTCGCTGATCGAGCGCTTCATGTATCCGAAGTTCGGCCCGGGACAGCTCTGGGAGCATGTGGCGGAGCTGATCCAACAGAAGGGCGGCGAGATCCACATGGGCTGGAAGGTCGATAAGCTGAATTTCTGCGAGGGCGACGATCTGCGCGTCGCGTCGATCGAAGCCGTGCGCGAGGATGGCGAGCAGCAGACGTTCGCGGGCGATTACTTCTTTTCGACCATGCCGATGCGCGAGCTGGTGCGCGCAATGAAGACGCCGGTTCCGGCAAACGTGCTGGAAGTCAGCGACGGCCTGCAGTATCGCGACTTCATCACTGTCGGGCTGCTGGCGGACCGGCTAAAGGTGAAAGAGCCTGACGGCGGTCTGTTGAAGGACACATGGATCTATATTCAGGAGCCGGATGTGCTGCTTGGCCGGCTGCAAATCTTCAATAACTGGAGCCCGTATCTGGTGAGCGATCCGTCGAAGGTCTGGATCGGGCTCGAGTATTTCTGCTACGACACTGACGATCTATGGAAGATGGCGGATGACGACTTGAAGAAGTTCGCGATTGCCGAGGTCGCGAAGATTGGCATCCTGGACGTGGCGGATGTGAGCGACGCGCACGTGGTGCGAGTGCCCAAGACCTACCCGGCATACTTCGGCACCTACGACCGGTTCGACGAACTGAGGACGTTCACCGACCGCATCGAGAACCTCTTCCTCGTCGGGCGCAACGGAATGCACAAGTACAACAATCAGGACCACAGCATGCTGACAGCGATGCATGCGGTGGACGGCATTGTCGCGGGCAAGGTGGACAAGAAGACTCTGTGGGAGATCAACACGGAACAGGAATACCACGAGGAGAAGAAATAGTTGCTGGTTGCCAGTTGATTATGGCCTTTAATTTCAGTGCGGGTTAAGCTGGTAAAGGAGCAGAGCTATGACCATCCATGTCGAACTCAACCCGGAAATGGAAGCGCAAATGGCCGCCGAAGCGCAAGCGCTTGGCATAGCGCTGGAGCGGTATGCCCAGCGGCTACTTCAAGAGGCGATGGCTTTTAAGCCGAGACATCGTTCCCGTGCCAGCCAGGAAGAGTTCCGTGCCTTTCTGGATGCGCTGGCCAGTAAAACTCCCAATGTTCCGCAGCTTCGCTCTGAGACATTCTCGCGCGAGATGATCTATCGCGAGCATGACTGATGCCCAGCTCTTCTTACCTTGTAGACACCAACGTCTTATTGCGTCTTGTTCAGCCAGATAGTCCTGAGCACGGAATCATGAGGCAATGCACTGATCTGTTGTGGGAACAGGGCGCGGACCTCTTCTACACGTCGCAGAATCTAGCCGAGTTCTGGAATGTCTGTACTCGACCTGCCGACCGAAATGGGTTTGGATTTTCCATCTCCGAAGCTGACGAGCGTGCAGGTTTGATTGAAGCCAAGCTCAACTTTGCTCCCGATAGCGAAGCAACTCATCGGGAGTGGCGCAGGATAGTCGTCGCTGATGGGGTATCGGGCGTTCAGGTACATGACGCGCGTCTGGTCGCAGCCATGCACGTCCACCGCATCGAGAATATCTTGACGCTTAACACCAAAGACTTTCGTCGATTCAGCGATATCCTTGTCATCGCTCCGCAAGATGTCCTCGCAGAGAAGCCCTAGCAGCATAGGTGAGGCGTACGATGAAGAGTTTTCTGGTTCTGGCGTTCCTGATCCTGGTGGGCTTCATCTACGTCAACCTACAGCGCATGTACGTGCGCGATCCGCTGGGCAAGGTCTACGTGAACAATGTGAGGCAGCCCGGCGCTCAGGTGTTCATCAACTACTCCTACGACATATTGCTGGTGAAGAACGACGATCCGGGAGCCTACACGATCCTGGCGGACCGCGCTCCGATCATTCCCATGGATTGGAAGGGCAAGGGACGGTACGATCCGCAGGTGACGATGACCAGCCGGCAGGTCTCGTTTGTGGCTGCAGACGGATCGAAGGTGCTGGTCGCGTTGCGATAGATTCGAGCTCAGTCCTTAATGCGCGCGGCGAGCGGGAGCCGTTGCGGAGCCTTGCTGCGAGCGGCGCGGAGGTATTGCGCCGGCCAGGAGACTTCGGCGCCCAGTGCGTCGGCGGCGTGCAGAGGCCAGTATGGGTCGCGCAGCATCTCGCGCGCGAGCAGCACGAGGTCGGCGCTGTCCGTGCGGACGATCTGATCGGCCTGCGCGGGTGCGGTGATCTGGCCGACGGCCCCGGTCGCGACTTCGGCTTCGCGGCGAATTCGTTCGGCGAATGGAACCTGGTAGCCCGGGCCAGTCGGAATAGTCGCGCCGGAGACGTTGCCGCCCGACGACACGTCGACGAGGTCGACGCCGTGCAGCTTCAGGACGCGGGCGAGCGCCACCGACTGATCGATGTCCCAGCCGCCGTCCGTCCACTCGGTGGCGGAGATGCGGACGAAGAGCGGCAGATCGGCGGGCCACTCGGCGCGGACTGCGTCTACGGTTTCGATAAGCAGCCGGATGCGATTCTCGAAGCTGCCGCCATAGCTGTCGGTCCGGTGATTCGAAAGCGGCGAGAGAAATTCCTGCAGCAGGTAGCCGTGCGCCGAGTGGAGTTCGAGGACATCGAACCCGGCGGCGAGCGCGCGGCGGGCAGCGGCGGCGAAGGCCTGCTTGACCTGCGCAATTCCGGCGGCGTCGAGTTCGTGGGGCTTCGCGTAACGGTCGTTGAAGGGAATGGCGCTGGGAGCGGCGACGTTGGTCCAGCCGTCCTCCGCAGGCGAGAGCAGCCGCTCGCCGTCCCAGGGACGATTCATGCTCGCCTTGCGTCCCGCGTGGGCGAGTTGCATGCCGGCGTGAGCGCCCTGCGCGTGGAGGAAGTCCACGATGCGCGCGAGCGGAGCAATGTGCTCATCCTTCCAGATGCCGAGGTCATGTGGAGTGATGCGGCCTTCGGGCAGCACGGCAGCAGCTTCGGTGAAGACGAGCCCGGCGCCTCCAACGGCGCGGCTGCCCAGGTGGACGAGATGCCAATCGTTAGCGAAGCCATCATGGCTCGAGTACTGACACATCGGCGAGACGACAATGCGGTTGGGCAGCGTGACTGCGCGGAACGCGACCGGCGAGAACAGGTGAGGCATTACCATGAGATTCGCCGGCAGGTACTACGGATGCTGTTATGTGCGCTCAGCATCGCTGGCACACTCGCGTCGCAAGGGCATTGGCTGATTTTTGAATTGGTGTCCCCAACGGGATTCGAACCCGTATTACCGCCGTGAAAGGGCGATGTCCTAACCATTGAACGATGGGGACCAGAGCGAGAAGACGAGGCGAAGTGCGCTCCAACCCAACCTTAACGCTACCAAGTTAGCGGACGCGAGTCAAAGAAATCCCCGGCAATTAGGGACGCGAAATCCACCACAGCGTTGCGCGTAGGATATTGCGAGAAGCCAGTTTGACTCTCAAGACTCCGCAAAGGCATACGCAACATGACTCCTCCCGCATCCGGCCGCACTGAAGTGGGCCGCATTGAAGTGATCACCGGCCCCATGTTTTCCGGCAAGAGCGAAGAGTTGATCCGCCGGTTGAAGCGCGCCCGCATCGCGCGCCAGCGGGTCGCATGCTTCAAGCCGGACATCGATCTTCGCTATCACCGGACCTCGATCGCATCGCACAGCGCACAGACTCACGAGGCGGTAACGGTCACCAATGTGGCCCGGTTGCGCGAGGCTCTCTATCAGCAACTTCCGGACGTCGAGGTCATCGGCATCGACGAGGCCCAGTTCTTCGACCAGTCGATTGTGCAGCTCGTCGGCGAACTCGTTCACCTGGGCAAACGCATCCTCATCGCCGGGCTCGACACTACGTTCACAGGCGACCCCTTCGGCCCGATTCCGGCTCTGATGGCCATCTCCGACGAGGTGACGAAGCTGTCCGCGGTGTGCATCGTCTGCGGCGCGCCGGCAATCCATACGCAACGGCTAGGCGCCAGCCGCGAACTGGTCGTCGTGGGCGCGGCGGGCATCTACGAAGCTCGCTGCCGCGCCTGCTTCAGGCCGTATCTCGACGCGCCGGAAAGCGAACAGCTCGAGCTGACGCCTTCGCTCGCGTCCCAGGAAAACTAACGCCGGGCGGCAGAGGCGCTCCTAACCTCCCGCCGCCCGGCGGTCGTCATTACTGCACGATCAGGTTGATGGTCTCCGCGTGCGTCAGGCCGCCGCTCGTCGCCGTCAGGGTATAGGCATACGTTCCGGCGGGCGTTCCACTCGGATTCCTGTTGTCATAGCCGCAACCGATCGCCGGAAGGCTTGCCGCGAGCGCCAGCAACGCTAGCCCGCAGGTCCAGATTCGCCGGTCGAGCCGGAACCTTCGCGCCGCCAGCAGCATCAGCATCCCCGCCAGACCAATCCCCGCGGAGAGACCCCACGCCCAGCGGCTGCCTCCAGCGACTCCGGCTCCGTAGACCCGGGATGTGGTTGCAATCGTCACCGTCAGCGGCGTGGATGTTCCGGTCAGTGTAAACGGCGGAGGCGTCGCGCACGTCGCTCCCGCGACGGGTGTCGCCGACGTGCACGCAAGGACGACGGTCCCGGTATACCCGTTGAGCGAGGTGAACGTCAGGTTCACGGTGGCTATCTTCCCGGCGGCCACTGTGATCGAAGTGGTCGTCGCGCCCGTGCTGTCGCCCAGCGTAAAATCCGGCAGCAGTCCGTTCCCGGTCAGCGTTGACGTCAGCGTCGCAGCTGCGTTAGTCACCGTGAATGTCTTCGCCGCGGAGCTGATGTTCAGGATCACCGAGCCGAAGTCCAGCGTGCCCGGAGCCATGGTCGGCAGCGGCGGAGCCACGCCCGTGCCAGTCAGCGATCTGGCGAAGGTTCCGTTCGAAGCGATGTTGGTGGTGAAGGTGGCGGTACCGGTACGGGTGCCGGCGGCTGTCGGGGTAAAGATGACGTTGACGCTGCACGTGCCGTTGATCGCAACCGCGACGTTGTTGCAGGTCGTGCCGGCTGCATAGTCGCCCGTCGCCGTAACGCCCGTGATCGTAACCGGGGCCTCACCGGTGTTGGTGAAGATGAACTGCTGGCCGGCGGAACTGGCTCCGAGAGTGGTACTGGCGAAGGTTATGGTCGTGGTTGGCGTCAACGTTCCGCTCAGCACAGGCGCCGGGAGAGTGAAGTAGCCGACGACGGGATCGTGGTCCGAGGTGCGGGCCGCGGTAGTGGCGTCGTTGTAGGCGGTCAGCGGGAAGTCGGCATCGATGTGCGCGTAGGCGATGTGCGAGGAGGCGACCAGATCCGCGGTGGCGACAAGGTGGTCGAGAACCTGTGCGTTGCCGAATTCGACATAAGACCAGCGCTGGTTGGCAGGCAGTAGCGTGACCATGTCTTTGGCGGCGGGTGTCAGCAATCCGCCCACACCCGGAAGAAGAACCTGGTCAGGGGGCAGTGGAGTATTGCCGGTAGCTGTAGCCATAACATCGAGATAGCCGTCGGAGAATTCAAAGACGTTGTAGTCGCCAAGGGAGACGACGTGTTCGCCGCTTGCCTGGAAGCCCTGCATGAGTTTGGCGAGGAATTCGGCCTGGAGTTCTTTCTTGGCGCGGACGAAAACGCCGGACGAGGGATCGGTCTCGCTGGAGAGGGAGCGAAGGTGGTTGACGATCACGGTAATGGGGTAGTCCTTTGCGTTGGCGCGCTTGACCCCAGCGTGCAGGACCAGCGGAGGACGGTCGTTGAGGGTTTGTTTGGTGTTGCCGGTAGCGTCGCGGGGATCGGAGAAGAGGTCGCTTGCACCGTACTGCTGGACGTTGAGGGTGTTGACGGTGGTCGACTTGACGAGGAAACCGACAGAGATGCCGCCAATATCGTTCGTATAGAGCGCGTACGGAGTTCCGGTACCGTACGCGACGTATTTGGGATCCGCCTGGCCGGCTGTAACTGCGTCGGCGCTGATCTGTGCGGCGATGTCACTCACCACGGACTGATTTTCGACCTCTTCGAGTGCGACGATATCGGGAGCGTTGAGAACGTTGCGGATGGCGAGGGACACCTTTTGCAGGCGGCGCTGATAGGCAGCGGCCGTAATGTTGACCGCGCTGGAAGTCTCCGTCTTTCCGGTGACTGGGTTGAAGTCGATGTTGTCCGCCGCACTGGTGTTGAAGAAGCGCTCGATGTTATAACCGGCGACGGTGAATTCGTTGGCCGCATGTGCCGCGATCGGCTGGACTGTCGGAATGCCCGTGACCTGAGCGCGGTTATACGTGGCGTCGAGGATAAGGCGGCTCGGGTCGTAGAACGAATCGGCGCTGAAGGTGAAGTCGAGGACGCCGGTGACATTCGCGAGCGTTGCCCCGGTGGGGATATCAACAGCGGTTCCGCCCGCAAGGCTGGAATCGACGAGGATGCGCTCAGGGTTGTCGTCGAAATGCGCGACATTGGCGGGAGTCCCCGTAACGACAGCATCGCGAATATCGATACCCGGTTCGCGGAAAGGGCGCGCTGTGCTGCCGATAACAGCGTAGAAGCGGCCGTTGGAAGTGGTGGTCTCCGTGTTTTCGGTGAGGTTGCCGTCTGTTCCGGAGATTGAGGTCATCGACGCGAGGGAGACGCGCATGCCCTCATACCGCGTTAGCTGGTAGAGGCCGCCGCCCGCGGTCAGCATCGAAGGCGTAAGCGTGACGGCCGCGGGCAGCGTGGCGCCGGTGCTGATCAGGGTTACTGACGGGGAGGTAAGCTCCGTCGCAGGCGTGTGGCTCGCTGTTGTAGCGGGGAATGTCGCAACTTTACCCGTTACTGAAACGTAGTTTCCCAGGGCCGCTGCAGCAGGTGGGGCTGTGCTGGTGAAGACGTCGATGCCTTCGGGCGTGCTCGAATCGCTGTCTGCGTCCACATCGCGAGCCTGTATAAAGAACCCGTTGGAGAGGACTGCCGTTACCACGCCGGTTGTTGTGACCTGCTGTCCGACATAGGGCGAAACCGTCGAGCTGGTTAGCGGCTTCGACCCCTGAATGGCATGAATCGCCAGGTTGATCGCCGGTACGCTGACCGTCAGCGAGATGGTGGCGTGCTGAACGAGAAGATATTGTCGCCCGCGGTGACGTCACCGTGCGTGCCGTCGTCATACAGCGTTTGCGTGGCTGCTCCGCCGATGCCTGTGAGGGTCGCGGTGACGGCGATGCCGGTGCTGGCGGGAGACGTGGCCGGAGTCACAGCGACAGTCAGCAGCGTCGTGTCGCCGGAGTTCAAGGAAGCAGGAGTGGCCGTACCGCCCCCAGAGAGTGAGCCCGCGCTGCCGCCGACGCTGGAGTTGCGGGGGGTGGGTGGTGAGGCGATGGAGAAATCGGCGGAGTTATTGTTCGTGTTGATAGAGGAGGCGGCGCGGATGACGGATTGCGTGTTCGTATTGGTGCTGCTGGGACCAGGTGCTGCTGCCGTGCCTTTGAAGCAGGTTGCAGTGGCGCCGTAACCGACGAGATCGAGGATTGCGGAGTCAGCGAGGACGAGGGCGCAAGTAGTATCGCCGGAGAGCGCCGCGGTGCCGTTCACCAGCGCGACCTTGCCGGCAGTTGCGGAGAGGTTCGGGGCGGTGCCTGAGGTATCAGGAGTCGGAAGGGCGACCCCGACCGTCGCTGAAGCCGTGGTCGTCTGGACCAGAAAATAGTGGCCCGGCTGGATAGTTGCCGAGGTAAGCGCCAGAGCCTGCGTGAAATTGCCGGTCGCAGAGGCGTACTGGACGGATAGGCCCGCCGTGGAGATCGGAGAAGAGGTTGGGTTGTAAATCTCGATGAAGTCGGCGTTGTAGGTGGCGCTGCTGTTGCCGCCGCCGCCGTAGATCTGTGAGATCACTAGGCCCGCCTGGCCGTAGCCGCGGACAGTTGCAAAGAGAACAACCAAACTTACCAGTACGAAACGCAGGGCAGACGGCAATTGCTTCAAGGGGCCTCCTCAGGTCCGAAACGCAGGGCAATACAGTTGGCGGAGGCTGAAGTCCTTCGGTCGATCGTGAAATGGCCTCAGCGGCAGCGGCGATCGATCGGCCACAGCACCGCCTCAAAATGGGTTAATAGGGAACGTTCGACTGTTGTATCACGTCCCCTCGACCCGTTGGTATCTCTAAAGTGAAAATCCATCCGTCGCGTCCGGCTGTGCCTTCGTCCCGCATCCCGGAATCTCAGGTACGCAGCTTCGACAATGCTGAAATCCGGCGCTTATACTAGCCGCTCCCTCGCGTTCGTCCGAGCGAATATATAGGTTCCAGCGAATCTCAGTTTCAGCGAATATCAGGAGCGCCTCCCAGATGACGAAGCTCACGCCCGAACAGCTACAGATGTACAACGACGACGGATACATCGTGCTCAAGGGCATGCTCTCGCCCGAACAAGTCGCGCTGCTCAGCCGCACCGCGCACGAAGATCGCGTGCTCGACCAGCACAGCTTCGGCAAGGCCGACGGCGAGGGCGGAACGGTTCGCCTGTCGCTGTGGAACCATCCCACGGACACGGTCTACGGCATGATCGCGCGCTCGGAGTCCGTCGTCGGCGTCGCGGAACAGGTGCTCGGCGGCGAGGTCTATCACTATCACTCCAAGATGATCATGAAGGATGCGAAGGTCGGCGGCGCGTGGGCCTGGCATCAGGACTACGGTTACTGGTATCAGAACGGCGTGCTGTTTCCGCTGCTGACTTCGGCGTTCATCGCGGTCGATCCGGCGACGCGCGAGAACGGCTGCATGCAGGTGATCAAAGGCTCGCACAACCTCGGGCGCATCGAACACGTGCTGACCGGCGAGCAGGCTGGAGCCGATGTCGCACGCGTCGAAGAGATCCTCAAAGTGCTTCCGCTGGTCTACGTCGAGATGGCGCCCGGCGACGTGCTCTACTTCCACGCGAACACGCTGCATCGCTCGGACCAGAACAGGTCGGACAATCCGCGGTGGTCGATGATCTGCTGCTACAACGCGGCGCGGAATAATCCGTACAAGGAATCGCATCATCCGCGCTACACGCCGCTGGTGAAGGTTCCCGACTCGGAGATTCTCGCGGCCGGCAGCAAGCGCTTCGCCGACTCCGACGAGAGCGTGTGGCTCGATACGAAGGAAGATACGAGCGCAACTTCACTGCAGAACGCATGACGCGTCTGCGCTGCTACTTCAACTGGCTTGCGCTCGACGGGCTGGGGCCGTTTGCGGACGGGCCAGTTGCCGCGATACGGGCTGCGGGCTACGACGGCATTCAATTCATCGATCCGGTCGATGCGGCGGGGCTCGACGAGGCTCGGGCCTGCGGGCTCGGCATGTGCGGCAGCGGGCGCGTCAACACGGCCGCCGAGGCGGGGCCGATCGCGCAGGCCGCGGCGGACTCGGGGCTCGAATGCCTGACACTCCACGTCGGCTGGGGCATGGAGTCGGACGACGACGGCGCGCGGCTGATCGAGGCGGTCCTCGATGCCAGTGCGCGCTACCATGTTCCGCTCTACGTCGAGACGCACCGCGCGACCTTATTCCAGGACATGCAGCGGACGGTCGAGTTCGTTGGGCGCTTCCCGGAACTGCGGTTCAACGGCGACTTTTCCCACTGGTACACAGGCAGCGAGATGGTCTACGGCGGGTTCGAGAACAAGCTTGCGTTCATCCAGCCGGTAATCGAGCGCGTGCGCTTTCTGCACGGCAGGATCGGCAATCCCGGGTGCATGCAGGTGGCGATCGCACCCGACGATCCCGCGCCGTATGTCGCTCACTTTCGCACGCTGTGGACGCGATGCTTTGCGGCCTATCTGCGCGATCCCTCGCCGTCGCAACCCTTCATTACGTTCGCGCCGGAGCTGCTCACGCCTGGCATCTTCTACGCGCGCACGTTTCAGGGAGCCGAAGAATCCGACCGCTGGGAGCAGTCACTGCTGCTGGCGACGATCGCGCGGGAGTGCTTTGCCGAGGCTGTCGGGTGAGGTACCCCATCGCATTTGACCCGCAAAAACGCCGGAAGCCCGCGGAGATGGTTCGCTTCGGGGCTTCCGGCGTTGTTCAGGTGCTGCCCACGAAAACTAGTTTGCCGATACGTTGAAGAGCAACTGCGTTCCGCCGCTCAACTCCACGTTCCTGCCGCTCGCATCGAGAACGGAACTGCCGCTCGCGGACGCGCTGGCCGAGACGCCAGGCAGGTTGGACACAGCAGCAGTTGCGGAACCGCCAGTCTGCGAGACCAGGCCTGCTCCCCGATGAAGCGTCGCGTCGGTAGCGCCCACCGCCTGTCCGGAGGTGTTGCCCACTGCCGAAGTTGCGCCGCCAACCAGGCCGCCTGCGTGCGAAACGGCTCCGCCACCGCCTAACAGGCCGCCGCCGCCCCGGGCCGATCCACCGCCACTCGCCATCACAGGTCCGCCGCCCGCGGCGAAGTCATCCGAGGCGCCGCCCATGGCGCTGGCCGCAACCGGCGCGGAGATGGACTGAAGCGTCGCGTGAATGGGAATCTCGCGCCCATCGCGCAGCACGGCGCGGTCGAACGCGAACGCCAGATGGCCGTCATGCTGCGCGCCTGACTTCGCCTGCACCTCGGTCACCTTGCCCATCAGGCGAGTTCCTTTGGGCAGCTTCGTTCCCTGCTGCAACTGCGCCGCGGAAGTTGTCCGCGCAACCACTTCGTCGCCGACCTTCGCGTTCTTCGAGTCGACCTTTTGTGCCAGCACCGCGGATACGTTGGACGTCTGCGTCGCCGCGGCGCCGGTCTTTCCGGCCTGGCCTGTTACGGCAGAAGATTCGTTCGCGGCTCCGGCGATATTCTTCTGCGTTGCCGAAGCACCCGCGCCCGCTTGCGTGGCCTGTGATGCGGCAACTCCCTGATCATGGCCCACAGCCTGAACCGATCCCTGGGCTTCGGTCGCGGCAGCGGCCCCTGCTCCGGCTGCCTGTGAATATGCCGCCGGTAAAGGCAGCGCGAGAATCAAAACAAGAAAGCTTGCAGTCTTCATGGTCGTTACCCCTTTGTGGATCACCTTAGCTTTCGACCCCGCTGCGCGCGATTTGTTTCGCAGGTGCAATAGGATCGAAGCTTGATCCCTGCAACAGCAGTTAGATCTCCAGAAGCTAAAAACTTCAGCGAAAATGACTTAGCGAATTGGTTACCGTAAGATAAACAGCAGTTCCTACCGGATGAAAACTGCGGGTCACAGATTCGCAAACTGGTATAGTGCGTCACGCGGATGGACAGTTATCCCAGCAGCCCTCAAAAAGCGAATCACAGAGATCACAGAGAAACGGAGAGACCACGGAGAAGTTCGCAAAGAACATCGACCTCTGTGTTCTCTCTTCTGCTCTGTGATCTCTGTGATTCGCTTTTGTCGAGGCCAGGGAAATAATTGTCGCTAATTGCGACGCACCACACTAGCGGCCCACCTGCCGCGTTAGCGGCCGCGTTAGCGCCCACGCGCCCAGCCCGAGCACCAGGTAGATTCCCGCTGTCGCCGACACGCACGCGCTCAGGCTGGTCACGCGCAGAGCCGCCGCTACCGCCACCGGCGCCATCCCACCCCCGAGCCATCCCAGCGAGTTCATCACGCCCGCCGCAACGCCGCGCCGGCTTGCGGGGACAACGTCGTAGAGCGCGGCCCAGATGTTCGCGTCGTACAGCCCCTTGAACAGCCCGAATCCCACGAATGAAATCAGCAGCACCCGCGTCGACGTCGTCCATCCCGAGACAAACAGAAACGGAACGCCGAGCAGAAGTCCCATCGCCTGCACCTCGATGCGCCCGGACCTTCGCCGCCGCGACGCTCGATCCGCCAGCACGCCGCCCGCAATTACGCCCGCGACCGAGGCCATCTGTAGATACGCTGTCGCGTTGAAGCCCGCCATGGTCAGCGTCATGGCGAATTTGCGGTAGAGGAACGTTGGCATCCACGTCAGAAAGATCACCGCGACAAAGTTCGCGCCAATGAAGATCGCAATCAGCGCCAGCGCCAACCGGTTGCGAAGCACGTCCGCGATCGCGCGCCCGATTCCCGCATCTCCTTGCGTGTCCTGCGAGACTGTAGCCGTGCGCACCGGCTCCCGCAGCAACAGCGCCAAGACTCCGCTCAGCACAAGTCCGCCCGCGCCGAACGCCAGAAAGCCCGGCCTCCATCCGCGATGCTCGGCGATCGCGGCCGCCAGCGTCGCGCCTGCAATGCTGCCCACGTAAACGCTCGACTGGTGAATCGACATCGCTCGCGAGCGCGTCGCAGGCCCATGAAAATCTCCCAGCAGCGACATCGCCGCCGGAAAGTAGAACGCCTCGCCCAACCCGCCCAGCGCGCGGAACGCCACCAGGCTTCGATAGCCCGTGGCGAAGGCCGTCATCCCCGTTGCGACCGACCAGAACGCCAGCGCGCACAAGATCACTGCCTTGCGCGAGACGCGGTCACTCACCCATCCCGCGAACGGTCCCGACGCCGCATATACCCACATGAACGATGCAGCGATGACGCTCAATTGCAAGTCGGAGAGATGAAACTCGCGCGCCAGCGGCGTGAACACCGAGAAGATCGCCTGCCGGTCAGCGTAGTTTAACAGGCATACGCACCACAGCATGCCCACCACGGCCCACCGATAGCATTTGCGATCGCGCAACTCGGTCGGTATAGTCAACCCTGCTATTGTGCCAGCAATCGCGCGCGATGTTCCTCGAACCACGCCAGCAGCTCCGCCCTCTGCCGTTCCCGCTCCCCGGACAGTGGCATCGGATACGTTGCCGGAACCAGCCCGCGGGCCTCGGCAAGCACTTTCAGCGCCCACGGGGTAGGCAGCGCATCCAGCTGGTTAGTCAACTCAGCAAGGATTTGGGCCAACTCCAGAAGTTGTCCACTGCGGCTGTCGGACGAACCTGCGCGATACAGATTCACGATCAACTCCGGCAGTACGCATGCAATCCCCGACACGACGCCGTCCAGCAGCCGCTGTTGCAATGCGGGCGTCAGCACGCTGTCATTGCCGATCAGCCGCCGTGCCGCTATTTTCCGCTCCGTCAGCCGCCGCACCGTCTTCAGCGAACCGCTGCTGTCCTTGATCCCCACAATGTTCGCGCACTCCTCAATCAGCTCCACCGACGTTTTCGGATCGAGCCCCGACGTGAACTGCGGCAGGTTGTAGAGCAGCACCGGTGCATCCACTCCGGCAGCGACCGTCCTGCTGAACGCCTTCAAGTCTTCCTGCGAATACGGAAAGAAATAGGGCATCGGCAGCAGCAGGCCAGCCGCTCCAGCCTTCGCCGCGACCCTGCCCAGCCGAATCGACGCATCCGCTCCCGCGCTCCCGATTCCCGCGAGAAAATTTCCGCGCCCCCTTACCGTCTCCGCCGTCACCGCGACCAGCCGCGCAAACTCCGCCTCCGTGGTCAGGCAGAACTCTCCGGTCGCGCCGTTGACGGCAAAGCCGCCGATCCCTTTGCTCAACAGGAAGTCCAGCAGGCCGCGGAACGCCGCCTCATCCAGCTCGCCCGTCGCCACGCGCGGAGTCAGGACCGCCGCATATACTCCGCCGATCATCCCTCCGCCCGATACCCCCATCCCGATGCGTCACCCTTCACTAACCGGATACATCCACGCTATCTCACAAACCCAACCCGTTCCGGAAGCCAAACCGGGATTCGCGCGTTCTCGCCAGATCCTTCCGCGCTTCGGAATCGAACCTCTGGGACAACGCGTGTGCCCCATGTTCGACGGGCCTCTTCGTCGACCATGGGCATACTCCCCGTCAGCTCCCAAGCGAATCACAGAGATCACAGAGAAACGGAGAGAACACAGAGATGTCCATGAGGGAATCAGACTCTGTGATCTCTCTTTTGCTCTGTGATCTCTGTGGTTGGTCTTTTTTGCCCCGCAACCCCGCAACTCCAACAAAACCCAAAGTCAACGCCGCCTTTTCCATAGCCCGTGCATTGACACCCAGATTACAATTAATAGATAGAGACAAAGTGTCGTGCGCCCGTAGCGCAGGACCTCCGATCTTCCACCCGGATCCAGATCCACGGCAGCTTCTTTGACATCCGAGCAGTCTCGTTTGGTATAGACTAGGGGGTGTACTTTGCTGTACTTAAACCTTTTAGAAGATGTACTTTAGGACTTAAGTACGGGGGGTACCACGAGACTTCACAGACTCCTGAAAAACCCGCTTTGCCGGCGACGCGCGGCGATGAGGTGCGCTTGCCGATCTGATACAAAGGTTCCGAAACTCGCCCCGCCCATGATCCGCCAACACATCGGGGTGCCCCAGGTTCGGCAGATCTATCGCCGACCCTGGGAATACTCCGCACCTCCTCCCACGAGAAGCATCCTATTGGGCTATCGTGGATTTCAGAGTTGTCCAGGAGGACACTTATGCACGTCAAGCGGATCTGGATCGTCGCAGCGGCCATCGGGGTAGCGTTGCTGCTGATCATCCTCGTCGGAGTGCCGCTTCTGCTCAACGCCGACACCTACCGCGGACGCATCGAAACCGCGCTGACCATATCGCTCGGCCGGCCGGTGCAGCTCGGCCATCTGGACGCATCGATCCTCTCCGGAAGCCTCGTCGCCAACGCGCCCTCCATCGCCGACGACCCCACGTTCAGCTCTCTACCGTTCCTCACCGCGAAGGACATCCACATCGGCGTCGAGATGGCCCCGCTCATCTTTCACCACGAGCTGCACATCACTGGCTTCACCATCGACCAGCCCGCCATCACACTGCTTCGCGCCGAGAACGGGGCTTGGAATTACTCCAGTCTCGGCGGTGAGGCAAAGAAACCGCGCACCGCCAATGAGAATCTCCTCCCCAGCTTCACGGTGAACCACCTCGACATCAAGGGCGGCACGCTCACAATTGGCACGACGCCCGCCACCGCCCAGCCCCGCGTCTACACCGATCTCACCGTCAGCGCGCAGAACTTCTCCTTCGCCAACGCCTTCCCCTTCACCGTCAGCGGTAAGCTGCCCGGTGACGGCAGCGTCGACATCAGCGGCAACGCCGGCCCCATCGACCAGCGCGACGCCTCGCTCACGCCATTTACCGCGCAGGTGTCGCTGAAGCACGCCGACCTCGTCGCCGCAGGATTCGTCGAGCCGGCGCAGGGAATCGCAGGCATTGCGGACCTCGACGCCAAACTCGTCTCCAACGGCCAGGCTACGCAGGTCGACGGCAAGCTGCACCTGACCCAGCTCAAGCTCGCGAAGAACGGCTCGGCTTCTTCCCAGCCCGTCGACGCGCAGTTCTCCGTCACTCAGGATCTCCGCTCGCTCTCCGGAAAGATCACGAGTACCACCCTCCAGATCGGCAAGGCAGCGCTCACCCTCGCCGGCGCCTACCGGACGCACGGGAACACCACCAGCACTCAGATGAACGTCAATGGCCCTAACCTGCCCATCGACGATCTCGTCGCCTTTCTCCCGTCACTCGGCGTGCAATTGCCCTCTGGGTCGCGCATGCAGGGAGGCACGCTCACCCTCGCGCTCAACATCAACGGCCCCACGTCCGCTCTCGCGATCAGCGGCCCTGTACACGTCGCCAACACCCAGCTCGCAGGGTTCGACCTCGGCCAGAAGCTTGCCGGCATTCAGTCCCTCACCGGAGCCAAGACCGGCTCGACCACAACCATTCAGACGCTCAGCACGAACCTCCGCTACGGCCCTGAGGGAACTCAGACCGACAATCTGGACGCCGTCGTCACCGGACTTGGCTCGGCCACCGGCGGCGGATCCGTCAGCCCCGCAGGCGCGCTCAACTATCACCTGCTGGTGAAGCCCAGCTCGACCGGCGTCGGCGGTATTGCTACGCAAGCGGTTGGGCTGCTTCCCGGAGTCTTTGGATCCACCGTGAGCCAGGCCACGAAGAACGGCATTCCAGTCACGATCGCCGGCACTACGTCGAACCCCACCTTCACGCCGGACATGGGCAAAATGATCGGCGGAACCATCCAGAAGCAGAACCAGCCCTCAAACCCTCTCGGCAAAGCGCTGGGAGGTTTGTTCGGACACTGAGCCGGTGTTTCACCAGTTTCTGCGCCCTTTCCCTCTCCCGGGCGTCTACTCTATATGGCCATGGCGCAGACTCATCCCTTCCGGGTCAGGAAACTCAGGCAGCTCTGGCGCCTCGTCCGCGAGAGCAACGCGCAGCCTCTCCTCGGCGAGGCCCATCTCCCGCCCGCCGTGCACGCGACAGATACCGCCGTCACCTTCATCGGACACTCCTCGTTCCTTATCCAGACCGCGGGGCGCGCGGTGCTCATCGACCCTGTCTTCACCACCCGGCTGGTGGTTCTGCGCCGCCAGCGCCGGCCCGGCCTGGTCATCGGCGACCTGCCGCCGATCGACGCGGTGCTTCTGACCCACGCGCACATGGATCACCTCAATCGTTCCTCGCTGCGCGCCATCACACTGGAGATGCGACGCCGCAAGTTGCCCGCTCCCGCAGTCATCGTGCCGAACAACGTAGACGATCTGGTCAGTGGGCTGGGTTTCGCGGAGATCCGCTCACTCGGCTGGTGGGATTCCACCGAACTTGCAGCGCGCCGCGGCACACAGGACACCCCGCTCCGGATCAGCGCAACTCCTGCCCGCCATTGGGGCGCGCGCCTGTTTCGCGATACGCACCGCGGCTTCGGAGGCTATGTCCTCCAGTCCGCGGGGTCGCCCGCCATCTACCACTCCGGCGACACCGCCTACTTCAACGGCTTCGCCGAGATCGGCCGCCGCCTGCAGCCGGACATCGCGCTTCTGCCTATCGGCGCATACTTTCCCGACAGCTACCGCGCGGTGCACACCAGTCCCGAAGAAGCGCTACAGGGCTTTCTCGACCTCGGCGCCAGCCTGATGATTCCCATGCACTACAACACCTTCCGCCTGGGCCGCGAACCCATGCACGAGCCGTTGCCGCGGCTTCTCCACGCTGCCGGCTCTGCCAAAATCTCGGACCGCGTCAAACCGCTCGCCGAAGGCCGAAGCTGGATCGCCAGCGAAGCTGGACACGCTGAGCTGCAGCAACACAGGCCGTCGCGCTCCGCCAGACCGCTGCACCCAGCAGCAACATCGGTAAAGGTGAATCCGCCCCGCTCGATCATCGCGCCGACGCCCCATTCCGCCCCGCTCGATCATCGCGCCGACGCCCCATTCAGTCGGCTGAGCGAACGCTGGCGCTCGCCCGCGCATTAACAAAATCCCCCGCAACCATGGCGCATCGAATGCGAGGAGGACTTCCGTGCCCGCCACCTACCGCGCCGTCATGATCACCCAACCTGGCGGCCCCGAAGCCCTCCAGGTCGTCGACCTTCCCCTCGAACCTCCCGGCCCGGGTCAACTCCGCATCCGCGTCCACGCCGCCGGCATCGGTTCCACCGACTTCTTTGTCCTCAGCGGAAAATATCGCTACGCCCCCAAACTCCCGCTCGTCCCCGGATACGAAGTCGCCGGAACAGTCGACGCCATCGGCGCAGGCGTCACCGGCTTCGGCCTCGATCAGCGCGTGGCCGCGCTCACCGTGCACGGAGCCTTCGCCGAATACCTCACCCGCGAGGCCGAACACTTCCTCCCCATCCCCGATGCGGTCTCAGACCGCGATGCCGCAGCCGTCCTCCTCAACTATGGAACCGCGTGGCAGATGATTCATCGCGTGGCGCAAGTCCAGCCGGGCAAGGCCGCGCTGGTTACGGGCGCAGCCGGCGGCGTGGGCACCGCGGCGCTGCAACTGCTGAGGCTGGCAGGGGTGAAGACCTACGGCGCAGCTTCCACTTCGAAGCACGCGACCGTGCGTTCGCTCGGCGCAATCCCCATCGACTCCCACGCCGAGCCGGTCGACCGCCTGCTGCGCAAACTCGAGCCCAACGGAGTCGACTACGTCTTCGACGCCATCGGCGGTCCCAGCATCGGGGCGTGTACCGGCGCGCTCCGCCGCGGAGGCACGCTGGTAGCCTTCGGATTCATGGGCACTGCGCCCAGGCTCCTCGCCCAACTCGCCATGTTCGCCAACATCTTCATCGTTTCCCGCCTGCGCGGACGCGTCGGCAAGTTCTACGGCATCACCATGCGCTACCGCAAAGACCCCAAACCGCTGCGCGAGGACCTGCCCAAGATCTTCGCCCTCGTCGCGGAGAAAAAGATCGATCCCATGATCGCCTGCACATTCCCGCTCCTCGAAGCGCGACAGGCGCTGGAGCTGCTGGCGACCGGCTCGGTGCAAGGCAAGGTTGTCCTCACCAACGAGCCATCCTCATGAGCGCGGCAAACCGTTTTGCGCTGCGACATCTTTCCTGGCCGTCGACAGCGACTTCAACGAGGTTGGCCGGTCGATCTGCGTCTGCAGCACAATCGTGGTCTCCGTCGCCTCGATTCCGTCGATCTGCCGCAGGCGGTCGATCAGTGTCAGCAGCGCCGCCGTATCCGACACGCGAACCTTGAGCATGATGCAAAGCTCGCCGGCGACCGAGTGGCACTCCTCGATGCTGGAAATGGGCGTCAACTGATCCATCAGCAGCGAACAGGTTTTGCTCGACTTGATTCCGATAAAGGCCAGCACTCCCAGGCCCAGCTTGGGAGCATCGACCTTGACCGTCCAGTTCCTGATGATCCCCTCGCGCTGCAAGCGGCGCAGGCGGTCATGGACCGACGAGGGCGCCAGCTTCACCAGTTTGGCGAGATCTTCAAGCCGCGACGAGGCGTTTTCCTGCAACGCTTCCAACAGGGCGAAATCCTTTGTGTCGAGCTCCATTTGACCCTCCACCAGAAGCCATGCACCGAAGTAATTTCGGAGACATGGTATATATGACAGATATTATTGTAGCAAATGACGATTCTCACTAATCTCATCCGGTAGTTGAGGCAGAAATCTCCACAACCTGCTTCCACTGGAGGCTATCGTCATGCTGCAGAAAACTCGCTCTATCGCAATTGCTCTAGCGCTTCTCGCTGCTTTCGCAACCGTCGCTCCAACGCCCGCCCACGCATGGCCGCTCGGCAAGCTGCTGCACCTCCACCCCAGCGCCACGCGCACCGAGGACTCCCGCATCACCGTCCGCCTGCTCAACCGCACCGACACGATGCAGGAGATCAGGATCGGCGAAGTGGACCGCGTCGTCGGGCCCCACGAGGGCCTGATCATCAAGGCTCCCGAAGGCACACAGGTCGTCGCCGCAGCCAGCAACTACAAACATCGCCGCGGAGACGTGCTGTTCGCGGTCTCCCCCGAGATGAACGGACAACTGCTTACGCTGGACTGAAGCCAGCCAAACCCGGGTGCCCCATTCATGACGGTCTCATCGTCATGAGTGGGGACCGCAAAAAGCGAATCACAGAGAACACAGAGCAGAAGAGAGATCACAGAGGTTGCTTTCCTTGCAAACTTCTCTGTGTCCTCTCCGTTTCTCTGTGATCTCTGTGATTCGCTTTTTGCTCGATCACGCTTGTAGAGGCCAAAATGAGGGCTGCTAAGTTGCGACGCAGTACACTACGTCCGGACCGCGAACGCCCAGCAATCTCCCAGGCAGAAGTTCACCACCGAGCAGCAAAGAATCGCGATCAGGTTCGACACCAGCATCGGCAGGTGCGCCTCATGCACCAGCACGCGCATTAGAGCGAGATTTCCGACCATCGAAACCAGCCCATTCGAAAGATGGAATCGCACCAGTTGCCCGAGCACGGCCGACTCTCCGCGCCGGTCGCGCCACGTGTAGTGCAGATGCCACACAAAATTGTGCAGCAGCGCCATCTCCACCGCCGCAGCGGAAGCGACGAGGTAGTGGCCCGGCGCGCATCGGCTGATCGATGCGAGCGCCGCAAGCTGCACCACGACGCCCATCGCGCCAACCAGGTTGAACTTGCCCCAGCGGATCAGCGCATTCATGGCAGCGGCTCCTGGCGGTAGAGTTCCGCCGTATTGCGCACCGTGACCGCGATCGCCATGGCGAACATGACGACGGCACCGATCGCTCCCCCCAGGTCGAACAGCAGCATCCTGTGCCCGAACAGGGTCGCGTACGGATTGCGCAGCAGTGCCAGGTTGCCAATGATCAGCAGAATGCGAATCTCCGTCGGCCCGAAGATTCCTTGCGACATCTGGAAGCGCGACAAGGTGTACGTCGCGAGGTAGCTCTCGCTCGACAGGACCAGAAATGCGACCAGCATCGCGATCGCCGTCCCCCAATGCGCCAGTCCGGAGCAGCCGAGTCCGCACATCAGCGCGACCGAGCCGAAGATGTCCACCATGTGATCGACGTAGAAGCCGTAGCGCGGCCTCTGTTGGCTGCGAACGCGCGCCAGCGTCCCGTCCAGGCTGTCTCCCAGCCAGTTCAGCACGATGCATACAATCACCAGCAGCAGCGTGCGCCGGTCGTAACGCGCCAGGGCGTAGAAGATTCCCGCAGCAATCTGCGCGCCCAGGCCGAGCGCGGTGAGTCCGTCCGACGTCACCCAGCCCGGAGCATCCGCCATCCACACCAGCGCGCGCTTCTCCATCGAAGCGGTCAACGCCTGGTTCACACGGCGCGCCGTCTGAAATTCCGCATCATCCTTCGTGATCGCTACGTTCGCATTCATCCTCGTTGTCCTTTCTATTTTCGAAGCGCATTGCAGGTTGACCGCAACGTAAATTCCAGCGACTCCCGCGGAACGCTCTCCACAAATGGCCCCACCGCCCAGCCGAGGCCGCGTGGAATCGAACGTGTCAGCGACACCGACTCAATCTGCATGTAGAGTCCGCCGTCGCGCTCCTCGTAACTCCAATAGGTATTCAGCCGCCACAGAAAGCCGTGCTCTTCCTCGGTGTTCAGCGCGCGCTCGGCGGCCGTTCCGGGTGCGTCGATCTCGGCGATCCGCGTGCTCCGCGACGCGCTGTACCGGTGCTGCGCATCGAGCCGTTCATAGCGGATGTCGTAGGTGGTATCCATCACCACCGTGATCACGTGCTTCTGGCGAACGCGCATTGAAGCCTGTAACCGGTCGCCCTCCTGTGCGATCACCCGCGCCTGGATCACCTGCGGCGAGAAGTGCTGCGGATAGCCATTGAAGTCCCGCATCAGCCGCTCGAAATCCGCGGCCGTTGCACCAGCCGCAAACGCCGTCCCGCGCCAGTGATGCAGCATCGCTCCGGGCAGATCCGCAGCCGGCGTGGTCACCCGCTCGATCAGGAACTCGCCCCGGCGCAGACGGATCTCCTTCTGCGGACTAACTCCGGCAAGGAACGCCTCGGGCGAACGGTGCTGCTGCGCCAGCCGAGCCTCAACCCCACCTGCATAGGAATCGAACGCTGCGGTAGCGGCAGGGGCGGGCCCAGCCGCAACGCAACCCGGCGCCGCCACCAACAACAGCGTTCCGCAGACAACGACGACCCGGGGACCGCAGAATCTTCTAACAAAGCAGGTTCGGAAGCATGCGAACGAACGTTTCATAGACTGAAGTTTGCTGCACGCTTGCTCCGCAGGCAATAGATGGAGCCTCACCCTTGGGTGATTCGTTCCTCACCCGGCAAATACCTGAAGCAATTAGATTTGTTGGAAGTTGTACATTGAAGGGGAACGCGCAGTTGGTGAATTTCGCGCTGTTCGCAAGAGGACAGGAGTCAATGCGACGGCTCGTACGTATATTACTCACCATGTTGATCTGCGCAGTGATTCTGTTCGGAGGTCTTTGCGCAGTTGTGTTCGTGTATCAGCGATCTCTGATCTACTATCCGCAACCAAGGTCTAACCAGACCGGATCGACGCTGATGTCCCTACAAGTGGGGACGGGAACCGCGCTGGTGTCGACGCGCCCCAATACTGGCTCCGATGCCCTCATCTATTTTGGGGGAAATGCGGAAGATGTTTCCCTTAGTCTGCCGGAATTGGCCAATACATTCCCGGCCTATGCCATTTATTCGCTCCACTACCCGGGTTACGGCGGAAGCCCCGGCAGCCCATCTGAGCAGACTATTTTTGCGGATGCCCTGGCGCTCTTTGATCGAGTGCATTCAGAACATCAAAACATAGTGGTTGTGGGCCGCAGCCTCGGAAGTGGCGTTGCAGTGCGCGTGGCAAGTGTGCGGCCCGTGACTCGACTCGTCCTGGTCACTCCCTATGACAGCCTGGGAGATGTCGCAGCACAGAACTATCCCTATCTGCCGGTCCGCTGGCTGTTGAAGGACAAATATGACTCCTGGAGATATGCGCCCCAGGTTACGGCTCCAACCCGAATCATCGTAGCGGAGCAGGACGAGATAATTCCACGCGTCAGTTCGGAACGATTGCGAACGCGTTTCAAAGATGGAGTTGTCTCGTATGTCGTTCTTCCCGGCGTCGGCCACAACACAATCTCGGAGAGCCCCGATTACCTGCGCCTGCTGAAGAATGAGTAGGGACAAACCCGTTGGCGGTACACAACAGACGAATTGCGGTCTGTGCTCGAATACACTGGACTCGGAATGACGGACCCCAGCCCAGCGCGACGCTATCGTTTCGGAGTTTTTGAAGCCGACGCGGCCGCCGGCGAGCTTCGCCGCCAGGGCATCCGCATCAAGCTGAACGCGCAGCCCTTCCAGGTGCTGCTCATGCTGTTGGGGCGACCCGGCGAACTGCTGACGCGCGAAGAGATCTCCCGCGAGCTCTGGCCCGACGGCACCTTCGTCGACTACGAGCACGGCGTCAACTCCGCCGTAAACCGTATCCGCGAAGCCCTCCGCGACACTGCCAGCAGTCCGAGGTTCATCGAGACCCTCGCTCGCCGCGGCTACCGTTTTATCGCTCCGGTGGAACGAATCGACCGAATCGCCATCGGCCAACCGCCCCCAGATCAACCGCCGGCCGTTCAACCCGCGACCGTGGCCGAAGTCCCCGTGCCGACGGAGCGAGCCGTCGCAGCCTCCGATCCCAATCCAGAGCCCGAACTCCTCAGCCGCTTTCTCGCCTCGCCGCACGATCTTCCCAAGACCTCGTACGCGGTCGTGCAGACGCTCTTCAGCCTGCTGCAGTGCATGTATGTCGCTTTCTATGTGGGCGCGCTCGCAAATGTGGCGGAGATCGACGATCTCTTCTCCCTGCTCCCGCGTGCCACATTGCTCCTCATTATCATGATCGTCACCGCCGCGATCCTCATCCCAGTCCGGGCCTTCGTGCTTTCCGCGGCACTCTTCCACCCGCCCGGAGCGCGCCGGAAGCTCCTGAAACTATGGCCGTTTCTCCTGGCATGCGACGAGCTGTGGGCGCTCTCGCCGTTCCTGCTGCTGCACCACATCAGCTTTGGACTGGCGCTTTCGTGCACGGCGCTGCTCGTCTATTCGCCGTTCGCGCAGCGGTCGCTGGTCCTGATGGGAGCCGGCTCTCCCCGCCCGCTTCCCGTGTCCAGCACCGTTTGATTAAAGTGGTATAAGCCAGCCCGCGCGCGACTTTTCACCCGATGGAGGACTCAGCCAATGTGCCGCAACATCAAAATGCTCTTCAACTTCGATCCGCCGGTCACTCCCGGCGAAGTTCGAGCCGCCTCGCTCCAGTTCGTCCGCAAGATCAGCGGCTTCAACAAGCCGTCGAAGGCAAATGAAGCCGCCTTCCAGTCCGCAATCGATGGAATCGCCGCCATCTCCATGCAGCTTCTTGCTTCACTCGAAACCAATGCGCCACCGAAGAATCGCGAAGAAGAAGCAGCCAAAGCCAAAGCTCGCAGCGCCGAGCGGTTCCGCCCCGAGCCTGCACGCGCCCCTTCGCCAACTGCATAGTCAAACAGCCCGGACGACCGCCCCAGCCACCCGAATCGCATCCGTGTGGTGAAATGGAGATAGCAAGGCATATGGCGCGCTCCTCCCCCATCACGATGACCTTCCCGCCCTTCGCGGGGACCGTGCGCAAGATCGTTCTCGCCAACGTCGCCGTCTTCTTTGGTCTCGCCATCCTCATGTGGCTCGTCCCTGGCACGCCCCGCTTCGTCTCCGACTACCTCATACTGCACCCCATCTCCGCTGCTCATGGAGCAATTTGGCAGCTCGCCACCTATCCCTTCATCGAAGTCAGCATTCTCGGCATCCTCTTCGGTTCGCTCACCATCTGGTTCTGCGGCTCCATTCTCGAAGGCACCTACGGCAGCCGCTGGTTCGCCGAACTCTACTTCACCTCCGCCATCGCCGGCGCGGTCCTCGCCTCCGCCCTCTCCTTCTCCCGCGTGCTGAATCTCAGCCCCGGAAACGCGGCCGCCGGAGCCTGGGCCGGCATCTTCGGCATCCTCGTCGCCATCGCCGTGCGCCTGGGCGACCTGGAATTCACGCTCTTCCCCATCCCCGTCCGTATCCGCGCCAAGTACATGGTCGCAATCTACATCCTCATCGACCTCGCCCTGCTGCTCAAGGGAGGCGATCCTTTCAGTGCACTGCTGCATCTCTCGGGCGGTTTCTGTGGATTCCTCTACGTCCGCTACGCGCCGGGACGCGGACTCGCCTTCGGATTCAGCGAGCAGTATTTCGGCGTGCGCAACGCCTGGTACCGCGCCAAACGCCGCCGAGCCGCCCGCAAGTTCGAGGTCTACATGGGCAAGCAAGGCCGCAAAGTCGAGTTCGACAAAGAAGGCCGCTACATCGACCCCGACCAGAACAAAGACCCCAACGACAAACGCTGGATGAACTAGACGCGGTACGATAAGTGCTATCGGAGTGTCAGAATGATGAAGAGCGAACCAGAGGCACAACCGCCCACCGAGACACGTTTCGAATCCATCTCCTCCCTTTGCTGCACGCTGGTTACCGGTCTTTTTGTTCTCACCTTTGTCTTTCAGAACTTCGCAATTCCCTCCGCCTCAATGGCCAGCACACTTCTGATAGGCGACCATGTTGTGGTCGACCGGGCTAGTCTCGCGCCTTCCACGTCTTGGGCTCATTTCCTCCCCTACCGCGCCATCCGCCGCGGCGAACCTATTGTCTTCTATAAACCGATCCTCGAAGACGACGGCACCGAGCTTATTCTTGTGAAGCGGGTCATCGGCGTTCCCGGAGACCGTATCCATCTCCGCGACGGGGTCGTCTACCTGAACGGCATAGCCCAAATCGAAGCTCAGGCCGCCAAGCCCACCGCGCTCGATTACGATTCTTACCGCGACGATTTCCCGTCCATTCCGCCAGACAATGTCCCTGGTGTCACAGCCACCTGGACGCTCAACCTGCCCACGCACATTGAAGGCCCGGACCTCGTCGTTCCTGCGGATAGCTACTTCGTGATGGGGGATAACCGGACGAAGAGCCTCGATGGACGCTACTGGGGATTCGTTCCGCGCAGGAACCTCATCGGTCGTCCGCTGTTCGTCTACTGGTCATACAAAACACCTGCAGACCAGATCAACAAAACCAGCCTTGCCGACCAAGCTAGCTTCGCGCTGCACCAGTTTACCCATTTCGTTCAGGAAACCCGCTGGCGCCGCATGCTGCACCCCATCAGCTAGCCAAGAGCGCCAAACATACTCCTCGCCACCTTCGGGAACGCGATCGCCTCGCTTGGTTTCGTCGATGCCCGCTTCCTCCAAGATGACGGTCAGAGCATTGTCGCGTGGCTCGAATAACCGTAAGGAACAAATACGCCGGCCATCAATCTGATTCCAGACAGCCTTGTCATCGACGAAACTATGAGCCGCGACAATTCGCGCAAAATACTTAAGTATCCACTTGACAATCGAGCAGAGATCGAAGATACTCAAGTAGTTGCTTAACTATAACGCAGGGCAGGATGGAGGGAAATCATGGAAACACAACCAGTCATTCACAGCACTTTTGTCGTAGAGCGCAGCTATGCAGCCACTCCGGAACGCGTCTTCCTGGCGTTCGCCGACCCTGCCATAAAACGCCGCTGGTTCGCCGAAGGCGAAAGTCATACGGTCGAATCCTACGATCTGGACTTTCGCGACGGAGGCACGGAGCACTACTCTTCGCGATTCAAGGAAGGCACGCCGATCGCAGGGCTCACGCTGACGAACGAGAACAGCTATCAGAACATCTTCCCCAACCGTCGCCTGGTGTTTACCTCCACCATGTGGCTGGCGGAGAAGTGCATCTCGATCTCCGTGGGCACAGTCGAGCTGCTGCCGAAAGACAAAGGCACCGACCTGATCCTCACGTTTCAGAGCGCGTTTCTTGAGGGTGCCGACGGGCCGGCAATGCGGGAAGCAGGCTGGCGAACACTCCTGGACAAACTTGCGGCCGAACTGTCAGTCCAGTAATCGAGCGGCAACGGAAGACACGGACACGCGCAAAGAGGAGCGATGCCTCAACAGAAACCTGATATCGATCGCGTCTTCCACGCCCTCGGCGACGCCACGCGCAGGGCCATCATGGAGAAGCTGAGCTACGGCCCCATCTCCGTCTCGAAACTCGCCGAGCCGCTGTCCATTACGCTGGCCGCGGTCGTGCAACACCTGCAGGTACTCGAAGAATGCGGCTTGGTGCGGACCGAAAAGACCGGCCGCGTTCGCACTTGCCGGATTGAACCCGCAGGCCTCGACGCAGCCGCACAATGGATCAGCGACCGCCGCTCGCGCTGGGACCGCCGCCTGGATCGCTTCGGCGATCTGCTCGCGGAAGAGGATGCCGGCTAAGAATCTAGCTTCGCCCGCGAATCTTCAGGTGCAGTTCACGCAATTGCTGTTCGCTGACTTCGGTGGGCGCGTCGACCATCAGGTCGATCGCCTTGGCCGTCTTGGGGAACGCGATCACCTCGCGCAGGCTCGTCGCTCCGGCCAGGATCATGACGATGCGGTCCAGCCCCAACGCGATGCCGCCGTGCGGAGGCGTCC
>WNGR01006293.1_pt1 | contig 27146 bp, 42 predicted proteins | sample 5407581 | NCBI WGS metagenome assembly WNGR01 (sample SAMN13153383, study PRJNA577476) | soil metagenome | isolation source: 80 cm soil or saprolite under Garry oak tree replicate 2 | place: USA:California | collected 2016-06-15
GCCACGACGGTCAGCGAGAGTGTTGTAGAGTGACTTGCCCCTCCTCCGGCAGCATCGATGCTCACAGTCGCTGTGCCGAGAGTTGCAGTCGCGGTCGCAGAAAATGACACGGTAACCGTGCACGTGGGACTGCATGGGTTATTCGTGAAAGTCGCCGTTACACCGGTTGGAAGGCCGGAAGCGGAGAACATGACGGGAGTAGTCGACCCGCTTACCAGCGTTGCATCAATCGATGATGATGCACTCGATGATCCTTGGACCACTGTCAAACTGGTTGGCGACGGTGTTGAAACGCTGAAGTCGAACGGGGGAGCGGCTACTGTCAGAGAGAGAGATGTCGTTGGGCTAATTCCACCGCCTGTTGCTGTGATCGTCACGGTAACGGTTCCGAGAGTCGCCGTGGCTGTCGCGGAGAACGAAACAGTCACGGTGCAGGTTGGGCTGCACGGATTATTGGTGAAGGTCGCAGTCACGCCAGATGGAAGTCCTGACGCAGAGAAAGTTACCTGTTGAGTTGTGCCCGAGACAAGTGTCGCGTCTATCGAAGACGAGGGACTCGTTGAACCTTGAACAACAGTCAGGCTGCTGGGCGAGGGTGTGGAGAGACTGAAGCTGAAGGCTGGTGGTGCGACGGTCAGGGATAGACTGGTCGAGTGGCTTGCTCCGCCGCCTGAAACGTTGATTGTAACCGTGGAGGTGCCTATGGTAGCGGTCGAGGTGGCGGAGAACGAGACGGTTACAGTACAAGTTGGACTGCAAGGATTGTTAGTGAATGTAGCAGTCACTCCTGTGGGTAGGCCTGATACGGAGAAAGTGACCGCTGCGGTCGTGCCACTTACAAGGGTCGCATCAATCGATGACGAGGGACTGGTCGAGCCCTGGACTACTGTCAAACTGTTCGGTGAAGGTGTGGAAAGGCTGAAATCGAATGCAGGCGCTGCAACAGTCAACGACAACGAAGTCGAATGACTCGCCCCGCCACCTGATGCACCAATCGACACCGTGACCGTTCCCAAGGCTGCTGTTGCCGTTGCAGAGAATGATACCGTTACGGTGCACGCCGGACTGCATGGATTATTAGTGAACGTGGCCGTGACGCCGCTTGGAAGGACAGAGGCAGAGAATGTGACCGGGGTAGTTGTACCGCTAACAAGGGTGGCGTCGATGGACGAGGACGGACTCGTACTGCCCTGGACTACTGTTAGGGAACTGGGTGAAGGTGTTGAGAGGGCGAAGTCGAATGCGGGGGCAACGACTGCGAGTGATAATGAGGCCGAGTGAGATGCTCCGCCCCCAGCCGCGTTTATCGTGACAGTCGCAGAGCCAAGAGCTGCAGTCGATGTGGCAGAGAACGAAACCGTCACTGTGCAAGTGGGGCTGCACGGGTTGTTCGTGAATGTAGCCGTAACGCCGGTAGGCAGGCCGGACGCGGAGAATGTGACAGAGGCTGTTGTTCCGCTGACCAGAGTAGCGTCAATCGATGATGATGAGCTCGTGGAACCCTGAACAACGCTCAAACTGTTAGGCGACGGGGTAGACAGGCTAAAGTCGAAGGCCGGAGCCGCAACCGTTAACGAGAGGGTTGCGGAATGGCTTGCGCCTCCGCCGCTAGCGCTTATCGTTACCATGCTCGTTCCGAGTGAAGCTGTCGCGGTAGCAGAGAACGAGACTGTAACGGTACAGGTGGGACTGCACGGATTATTGGTGAAAGTTGCGGTGACACCGGTTGGAAGGGCTGTCGCGGAGAAAGTGACAGATTGAGTCGTACCAGATACTAGCGTTGCATCGATGGATGACGAGGGACTTGAGGAACCTTGAACGACAGTCAAGCTGTTTGGCGAAGGAGTGGATAGCGAAAAGTCGAAAGCTGGAGCATTTACCGTCAATGAGAGACTTGTAGAATGGCTTGCACTTCCACCTGCAGCGTTAATCGTCACTGTGGCAGTACCGAGGGTTGCAGTTGCGGTAGCCGAGAAGGACACGGTTACCGTGCAGGTTGGACTGCACGGGTTATTTGCGAAGGTCGCAGTGACACCTGTGGGCAGCCCGGAGGCTGAAAACGTGATCGGTGCTGTAGTGCCGCTGACTAGGGTGGCGGTGATTGAGGAAGATGAACTGGTTGAACCTTGAACCACTGTCAAACTGCTGGGTGAAGGCGTTGAGAGGCTGAAGTCGAAAGCGGGTGCAGAAACGGTCAGCGAAAGTGTCTGAGAGTGAGTCGCCCCACCGCCGATACCGGTAACGGTGACAGTAGTTGTTCCCAGGGTGGCGGTGGAAGTTGCTGAGAATGAAACGGTGATGGTGCATATCGGGCTGCACGGGTTATTCGTGAAAGTAGCAGTCACGCCAGTTGGAAGTGCGGAAGTGGAGAAGGTAATCGGTGTCGTTGTCCCGCTGGTTAGAGTTGCAGTAATCGATGATGTGGGGCTTGTCGCACCCTGAACCACGGTCAAACTACCGGGCGAAGGAGCAGACAGACTGAAATCAAAACCTCCAACCACCGTGACGGAGGTGGACCCTGTTTCCTGTATCTTGCTGACTGCCGCCAGGCCTGTTTCCTGAGCCGTAACCAAGACGGTGAAGGATGCTGGACTATTGAAAGTGTGGCTGGTAGTAACGCTAGTTCCTCCACTGACCATTGCGGGTGCTGAGCCGTCGCCGAAGTCAAACTTGTAGTTGAAAGCTGTGGATTGGAAGCCCGCGGGATAGGTGCCAGCGTAGGCTACAGCAGCAGTGAATGTGACCGATTGGCCAACGGTAGGCGAGGTCGGGTTCGGAGTAACCGTAACAGTATAGGCCTGGGGTGTGCCGCCCACATTGGTTAGGAATATCGCGGTCAAAGTGTCCGCCGTGAACCCTAACTGTTGCTCGGTGCCTGCGGCAGAATGTATCTGAACGGTATCATTGTAGATGCCGGCAAAATGGTAGGTTTCAGACGCAACATTAGCTATCTGAGTAATCGCCGCAGGGGCTTGGGTAATTGCGGGCACTGGGGATGAGCACACGGTTGTCGTGAGAGCGCTACCCGGACAGAACCTCCAGCTACCAGCATAGCCAACCGTCCCAGTTACTACGCCGCCGAGCCACTTGGCGGTGAAACCGCCCGCTGGACCCGCGGTACCTGCGGTCAAGGAAGATGTTGAAGGGCTCTCGACCAGGGCCAAGGGGAGAATTCTTGTAAGAGCGAAACTGTGAGCAGCTGCATCAGTAACGGTCAGAGTTACCCGATTAATCACGGGGGGAGGCGCGGTGACGGTTACCGACTGTCCCGTTGCAGAGATCTTCGGAACATAAGTTGGATCATCACTGCTGCTAAAGTCCCAGTTATACGTAAAAGGACCGGTACAGGGAAGGATACATGAAGCCGGTGCTGCAGAGAAGGTCATAGGAGAACCGGGGACCTCAGGGTTGGGCGAGAAAGTCCAGTTGTCAACAAAGCCCAAGGTGGCAGCATTGAGCGTGTCATAGATGATCTGAGTATCCAAAGTGGTAAGAGACTGCGTCGTGTGGGAAATACTAGCGGGACTGGTCAAAACATCGTTGAAGATACAGATGGCCGCAGCAGGATTGGGCGCTCCTGCAGGACAAGGAAGCGGAGCAACCGCAGAACCCACGATGTCGAATCTTACACGGAAAAGCTCGACAGTACCTGACTGAGGACCACCAACAACGACCTGAGCCATACGGATCGTGCCGGCGGTGTTATCGATCGGATTCGGATTAAGCGTCAGAACGAAAGCCCCAGCGGGTAGACCGAAGCCACCGAAGGGCAGACCGCTCTGGTCAACTTTGACAGCGCTGAGCTGCTTCGGATTAAACTGAAGACTGATATCAAAACCGTTCATTGTGGTAGGCAAGCCGTTTGTGGTGGCGTTGAGCTGTGCAACAACGTTGATGGTTAGGCCGCCACCAGCACCAGACACAACGATCGCGGTGGGGTTGTCGGAGACAAGCGGATGCAACGCTGCGTCAGCGTCGGCCAGATAGGTTGCCTGGCAACTAGTGTCCAGGGTTCCGTCAAAGTCAGACGAGGAATAGGGAGCGGGTGTGATTACCGAAGCGGGAAACGCCACGCCTTCAAGATTGGACCCGTAGGCGCAGTCTATGCCCAAGGCGTTGGGGACCAAAGCTGCCGCTATATGTATTCCGGGAAATAGGGAGTGGTTACCGAACAGTTGCGCAGAGTAACTTGCAGCAGGGATAACTAGGAGGATAGATAGGGCTACTAGGGTTAACAGTCTCAAATTCTTTCGATTAATCATACTCTTACTTTCGACTCCTGATCTCTAGAAACAAGTCCGAAGTACTCACCGTGGTCGTGCGTTAGATAAGAGTTTTCCATCAAAAGAGTTCGCTTATACCGGTAGATCACTTTGTGATGACGCCGATTCTCCGAGCAATCCAAACCTTCCCAGCAGTGTCGCCTTCTTGAGCTCCTACGCCTGAGCCTAGTTTATCTGGTCAGTCCAGAAACCGTCTCAGCCGATATGGCTCTCGCCCAAAGCCTTGACGGCGGGCATTCGGCTTGGTTGAAGGCTAGGATCCGAAGCCGAAATAGGTCGCTTCAAGCGCTATGTCAAGGATGTTGACGACGCAGTCGTGGTTGAGATCCCATGGTGCGATGATCTGCCCAAAATTGTGCGCGACTAAGGCTACGTCGAGAATGTTCACTACGCCGTCCCCGTTCAGGTCCGCTTTGGGATTCCAGTTCGGGCTGCTGGTCGTTGTCCCGAAGTAGAACGCGACAAAAGCGACATCAGTTACACCGATGAGACAATCACCATCGATATCCCCTGCGCCTATCTGCGCACCGAAATGGGCGGCTATAGCGGCAACGTCAACAATGTCGACCCGGCCATCCTTATCAAAGTCCTCGGCTATGGGAAGCACGGTGGTGTTGCCTGCGATGGCGGAGTTATTGGGCAGCAGACGCGTCGACTCTCCAACGACAGGCAACACGACAACGACGAGCTCATACTTCTCAGGGACTGCCCGGCTCGTATTCCAGCCCATCTGGACGAAGGTGGAAGATCCCGGCTTGAGGGTGGCGGTCATCGTCTTGAAGAGTACGGCGGAAGCGTTCTGGTAGTAGGCGTTGATGGAGACCGTCTCGTTGTAGCTTCCAAGATTGTTCGCGGTAGCGTTCACCTTGATCGTGCCCCCCTCCAGTAGAGAGTTCGGCCCGGCTGTAGCGTTCGACACTGACACATCATGGAAGGGAACAGGGTTTGACGTGCGCAGCCACACATCATAATCAGCACCGAGCCCCGTGAGGTCTGTGCCCCAGAAGACGTAGATCATCTTGTCCCGGGAATAGTGGATCACGGCGGGGTGACTATCGTTAATCGTAGACCCCGCGGGGTCTACGGTAAACTGGACTTCCGCGGACCAAGTAGCGCCGAGGTTTGTGGAAGTTTCATAGAAGATGTCGTCCTGACAGGTCGTACTGGTTATCGTGACGCATCTAGTCCAAAACGCCCAGATTACACCGGTTAGGTCCTGCGTTATCCAGGGCTGATTGTCGTCATCCGAGTTAGAAGTCAACCGGATCTCAGGAGACCAGGAACCATTGAATGTCTTGTAGAAAATATCAAGGTTACCGAACCTGGTGGCTGCGTACATGATCCAGATGGTCCCGTCATCGCTCTGGAAGAGAGAAGGCTCCTCCTCGGAGCCACCGCTACTAAACCGGACTTCCGGAGACCACGAGCCGTTGCTATAGGATTTCGAATAGACATATCGGACGACGCTGCCACTTACGAGGCTCTCCCTAGTCCAATACAACAGCATAGTACCGTTCCTCAACTGCAAGAGGCTCGGGGTAGAATCCCTACCCTGAGGCGAGGTGAGCCTAGTGTCGCCAGACCAGACCCCTCCACTGTTCGTCTTGTAGTAAAGAGAAAAGTTTCCGGACCTGTTCGAAGTCCAGACCAGCATGATGTTTCCGTTGGCGAGCTGAACGAGGGCGGGGGTAAGATCGCTCGCTGGATCAGTTGTCAGCTGTTGCTGCTGCAGCCAGGACACACCATTGTATTCTCTCATGAAAATGTCCCAGTTCCCCGTCTGGGAATTCTCGTAGGTGACCCACAGGTTAGACTGCGAGTCCTGGATAACATAGGGCTTGTCTTCGATGGTCGTAAGCGTGTTCGGAGTAAGACTGTACCCGTTCGACCACGTCACTCCGTTGACGGAGGGGACCTTCACGATAGCGGGGTTGACGAGAAGCCCTGAGACAGTCAGGACGAACAGCAAAAAAAGCGAGATTTTCCTTCTCGTTCTACCCACCATTTTGCAATATGGGAGAAGGATTTCCCTAAGAAAATGGGAAGTTATGGTTTATTGGTTCTCGGATCATCTGATCTTGAACGAGATTGTTTCGGTAGCTGCAAGTGTGTAAGTGCTTGTGTCCATGTTGGATGTGTCGCTGGTGAAAGTGAGGGTGATCTGCCCGATGAAGGTCTGTCCCTGGTCGAGCGCGCTGAAGGTGTGGAAGACGCTGATGAATACGGTCTGTCCGGCTCCCACCAAAACTGGGCCTGACTGGTCGCTGAAGGAGCACACGGTATCACATGTCCCGGTGACCTGTACGTTGACGAGTATCGCGTAGGAGTTCGGGTTAGTGACTTGTACAGTTACATTCTGGACTAGCTTTCCATTCTTCACGAACAGGTTATGCAGGTAGCTGACCGTGCCGATGAGGGGCGCCGCTATCACGTTGATAGTCTGCGAACTCGAGCCCGATCTACCAGACTGGTCGGTGACAGTCAGAGTGACAGTGAACGTTCCGCTGACTGTATAGATGTGAGTCGTGTGAGTGGTGTTTAGAGTCTGGACTGGAGTGCCGTCACCGAAGTTCCATGACCAAGTCGTGATCAAGCCTGTGGGCGAGGAGCTGGCTGACCCATCGAACTTCAGCGTCGCCCCTACCGCGAATACCTCGCCCTTTGGACTCTGCACGCTTATCGTGAAGACCGCGGAGGGCCCACCACTGGAGGGCTGAACGACCAGGGTGAAGGTCGTAGTCTGAGTCTGAGTACCACTCGTACCAGTTACGGTAATAGTGCTAGTACCTGTAGCTGCCGTAGCAGATGCGCTGAAAGCTGCCGAGACACTGCAGTTGGGAGTGCATGTTGGCGGGTTCGGCGTGAATACGACACTGACACCGGATGGTAGTGCTGAGAGGCTGAAGGTTACTGGCGCAGCTACGCCGGCGGTCAGAGTCGCGGATAGAGTCTCCGTTCCAGAAGCACCACCCTGAGTGATCGACAAGGTCGCAGGTGTAGCCTGAACCGTGAACGCGAACGTAGTTGCAACAACGTTCAAACTGAAAGTCGTAGTCGCAGTGGTCGAACCAGAAGCGCCAGTTACAGTGATGGTAGTCATGCCAGTCGTAGCAGTGGCAGTCGCAGAGAACGCGGCGGAGACGTTGCAGTTTGGAGTGCATGTCGGCGGGTTAGGAGTGAAGACGACGCTAACACCTGATGGTAGAGCGGACAGGCTGAAGGTAACAGGTGCAGCAACACCGGCAGTAAGGGTAGCGGACAAAGTCTCAGTTCCAGCGGCTCCACCTTGAGTGATGGATAGGGTAGCCGGAGTAGCCTGAACCGTGAATGTGAAGGCCGTCGAAGCAACGGTGAGACTGAAGGTTGTACTCGCAGTGGTCGAACCAGAAGTGCCGGTCACAGTGATCGTGGTTGTACCAGCGGTCGCCGTAGCCGAAGCACTGAACGCCGCAGACACACTACAGTTGGGAGTGCATGTCGGTGGGTTAGGAGTGAATACGATAGTAACACCGCTGGGTAGAGCGGAGAGACTGAACGTAACAGGAGCTGCAACGCCTGCTGTGAGAGTTGCGCTAAGCGTCTCTGTTCCGGCTGCACCGCCTTGAGTGATGGATAAGGAAGCCGGAGTGGCTTGTACTGTGAACGCGAAGGTCGTCGCGGCAACGGTTAGCGAGAAAGTCGTGGTCGCAATCGAAGTGCCGCTTGTACCGGTAACAGTGATAGTAGTGGTACCAGTTGTCGCAGTAGCAGTGGCTGAGAACGCTGCGGATACACTGCATGTTGGAGTGCATGTCGGTGGGTTAGGAGTGAACACAACACTGACACCTGAAGGTAGGGCCGAGAGACTGAAGGTTACTGGCGCAGCTACGCCGGCGGTCAGAGTCGCGGATAGAGTCTCCGTTCCAGAAGCACCACCCTGAGTGATCGACAAGGATGCAGGTGCAGCCTGAACCGTGAATGCGAATGTGGTGGCGAGGACAGTTAGACTGAATGTCGTTGTCGCGGTCGAGGAACCACTTGTGCCAGTTACGGTGATCGTGGTCGTACCTGTGGTCGCTGTTGCTGTTGCGGAGAAGGCCGCCGATACACTGCAGTTTGGTGTGCAAGTTGGTGGGTTAGGAGTGAACACGACGCTGACACCTGAAGGTAGCGCCGAGAGACTGAATGTTACAGGTGCAGCGGTACCCGCAGTCAGAGTCGCGCTGAGAGTCTCAGTGCCAGATGCACCGCCTTGTGTGATCGATAATGTGGCAGGACTGGCCTGGACCGTGAATGCGAAGGTTGTGGCGACAACGGTGAGGCTGAAGGTTGTGCTAGCAGTAGTAGACCCACTAGTGCCGGTGACAGTGATAGTAAACGTACCAATTGGAGCCGTTGCAGAAGCGGTGAACGCGGCAGATACACTGCACGACGGAGCAGGAGTGCATGTCGGCGGGTTAGGAGTGAAGACGACGCTAACACCGCTCGGTAATGCGGAGAGACTGAAGGTCACAGGTGCAGCAACGCCGGCGGTCAGGGTTGCGGAGAGTGTCTCGGTACCAGTAGCACCACCCTGAGTGATTGACAATGTTGCAGGTGTGGCCTGGACTGTGAAAGCGAATGTTGTCGCGACCACTGTCAGACTGAAGGTGGTGGTGTGGGTCTGGGTTCCGGACGTGCCTGTCACGGTGATTGTTGTTGATCCAGTGGTGGCGGTCGGCGTAGCCGAGAAGGCCGCGGAAACACTGCACGTTGGAGTGCATGTTGGCGGGTTCGGAGTGAACACAACGCTGACGCCCGAGGGTAGTGCGGAAAGGCCGAATGTTACAGGCGCTGCGGTCCCTGTGGTTAGAGTTGCACTTAGAGTCTCAGTTCCAGCAGCTCCACCTTGAGTGATGGATAGGGTCGCTGGTGTGGCCTGGACTACGAAGGTGAAGGCCGTTGGAGAAACGGTGAGACTGAAGGTTGTGCTCGCGGTGGTAGAACCGGAAGTGCCTGTTACAGTGATAGTGGTTGTGCCAGTGGCGGATGTGGCCGATGCGGTGAACGCAGCGGAGACGCTGCAATTCGGCGTACATGTGGGTGGGTTAGGTGTGAACACAACACTAACACCGCTAGGTAGTGCTGAAAGACTGAAGGTGACTGGAGCAGCAACGCCTGCTGTCAGAGTTGCAGACAGGGTCTCGGTACCAGCAGCCCCTCCTTGAATGATCGTCAACGATGCAGGAGTGGCCTGGACAGTAAAGGCGAAGGTTGTCGCAACTACTGTCAGACTGAAAGTTGTGACGGCAGTCGAAGATCCGCTTGCGCCAGTTACACTGATAGTTGTAGTCCCAGTCGTGGCAGTGGGTGTAGCGGAGAATGCCGCGGATACACTGCAGTTTGGTGTGCAGGTTGGCGGGTTAGGAGTGAAGACAACACTGACACCCGACGGTAGTGCCGAGAGACTGAAGGTGACTGGGGCGGCAACGCCTGCGGTCAGGGTTGCGGATAGAGTTTCAGTTCCAGCAGCTCCTCCCTGAGTAATCGATAGAGTTGCAGGTGTGGCTTGAACGGTGAATGCGAAAGTTGTGGTGGCAACAGTTAGCGAGAACGTCGTGGTCGCAGTAGTAGTGCCGCTCGTGCCTGTGACGGTGATTGTAGTCGTGCCAGTTGTGGCCGTCGCAGTCGCGGAGAATGCTGCCGAGACACTGCATGTTGGAGTGCATGTTGGCGGGTTCGGAGTGAAGACGACACTTACACCTGATGGTAGAGCGGACAGGCTGAAGGTTGCCGGTGCAGCAACACCAGCAGTCAAAGTCGCAGATAGTGTTTCAGTTCCAGAAGCTCCACCTTGCGTGATCGATAGTGTGGCAGGAGTGGCCTGGACAGTAAAGGCGAAGGTTGTTGCAACTACAGTCAACGAGAATGTCGTCGTTGCAGTCGTGGTTCCAGAGGTGCCAGTGACTGTGATCGTGGTAGTGCCAGTTGTCGCAGTCGCTGTAGCAGAGAATGCTGCAGACACACTGCACGTAGGAGTGCAGGTTGGCGGATTAGGTGTGAATACGACGCTAACGCCGCTCGGTAACGCGGATAGGCTGAAAGTTACTGGCGCAGCAACGCCCGCAGTGAGAGTTGCGGATAGTGTCTCAGTTCCGGCAGCTCCACCCTGCGTGATCGACAGGGTCGCTGGAGTAGCCTGGACCGTGAACGCGAAAGTTGTAGCGACAACAGTCAAACTGAGAGTTGCAGTATGAGTCTGAGTACCACTCGTACCGGTCACTGTAATTGTGGTAGTACCTGTAGTCGCGGTTGGTGTAGCAGAGAATGCTGCAGAGACGCTGCAGTTCGGCGTGCATGTTGGCGGGTTCGGAGTGAAGACAACACTGACACCGGATGGTAGGGCTGAGAGAGTGAAGGTGACTGGTGCAGCTGTGCCCGCAGTCAATGTGGCACTGAGAGTCTCGGTGGCAGAGGCACCGCCCTGAGTGATCGACAGCGCCGCGGGTGTAGCTTGGACCGTGAACGCGAATGTCGTTGCGGCAACTGTCAGCGAAAACGTCGTAGTCGCAGTAGTGGTTCCAGAGGTACCGGTTACTGTGATGGTTGTGGTTCCAGTCGTAGCAGTCGCTGTCGCGGAGAATGCTGCGGAAACACTGCACGTTGGAGTGCAAGTCGGCGGGTTAGGAGTGAACACAACACTGACACCCAACGGTAGAGCGGAGAGACTGAAGGTTACCGGTGCAGCTACGCCTGCGGTCAGGGTTGCGGATAGAGTTTCAGAATTGGAGGAGCCTCCTTGAGTAATCGACAGTGCTGCGGGTGTGGCTTGAACCGTGAATGCGAAGGTCGTGGCGACGACAGTTAGCGAGAAAGTCGTGGTGGCAGTCGAAGTGCCGCTCGTGCCGGTCACTGTAATGGTTGTGGTTCCAGTCGTAGCAGTGGCCGTTGCAGAGAACAGGGCAGATACACTGCATGATGGAGCAGGAGTGCATGTCGGCGGGTTAGGAGTGAAGACAACACTAACGCCACTCGGTAGCGCTGAGAGGCTGAATGTTACAGGTGCGGCGGTACCCGCGGTGAGGGTCGCACTCAGAGTCTCAGAAGCCGAAGCTCCACCTTGAACGATGGAGAGCGTAGCAGGCGTTGCTTGTACTGTGAACGCGAATGTTGTTGCGGCTACAGTCAGCGAGAATGTCGTAGTCGCAGTAGTGGTGCCACTAGTGCCCGTGACGGTGATCGTAGTCGTGCCAGTTGTGGCTGTTGCCGTTGCAGAAAACGCGGCGGATACACTGCAGTTTGGTGTGCAAGTCGGCGGATTCGGAGTGAAGACGACACTAACGCCTGATGGTAGAGCTGAGAGAGTGAAGGTGACAGGTGCAGCAACGCCAGCAGTGAGAGTTGCGGAGAGGGTTTCAGTTCCTGCAGCGCCGCCTTGTGTGATCGATAATGTTGCAGGTGTAGCCTGGACGGTGAACGCGAAAGTCGTGGCGACGACAGTTAGGCTGAAGGTTGTGGTCGCAGTAGTAGTTCCACTAGTGCCGGTTACAGTGATGGTCGTCGTACCGGTAGTACCAGTTGGTGTGGCAGAGAATGCTGCAGACACACTGCATGTAGGAGTGCAGGTTGGCGGATTAGGTGTGAAGACCACACTAACGCCAGTTGGAAGAGCAGACAGGCTGAATGTAACAGGTGCAGCGACACCTCCGGTGAGAGTCGCAGATAGTGTCTCAGTTCCAGCGGCACCACCTTGGGTTATCGACAAGGTGGCGGGAGAAGCCTGAACGGTGAAAGTGAAACCTGTTGCGCCAACACTCAAGCTGAATGTTGTGGTTGCGGTCGTGGTTCCACTAGTGCCAGTGACGGTGATAGTGGTCGTACCGGTGGTTGCAGTCGCCGATGCGCTGAATGCTGCAGACACACTGCATGTAGGAGTGCAGGTCGGCGGGTTCGGAGTAAAGACAACGCTCACACCACTTGGGAGCGCTGAGAGACTAAAAGTGACAGGTGCAGCAACACCGGCGGTAAGAGTAGCACTGAGTGTCTCAGTTCCAGCAGCACCACCCTGAGTAATCGACAATGTCGCGGGTGTGGCTTGAACGGTGAACGCTAACGTGGTCGCAACGACGGTTAGCGAGAACGTCGTGGTTGCAGTTGTGGTTCCACTCGCACCGGTCACAGTGATAGTAGTCGTGCCGGTCGTAGCGGTTGCAGTCGCGGAGAATGCTGCCGAGACGCTGCATGTAGGAGTGCATGTTGGCGGGTTCGGAGTAAAGACAACGCTGACACCTGATGGTAGAGCGGAGAGACTGAATGTCACGGGTGCAGCAACGCCCGCAGTCAAAGTAGCGCTGAGAGTCTCAGTGCCAGCAGCACCACCCTGGGTGATTGAGAGACTGGCTGGAGTAGCCTGAACTGTGAACGCGAAGGTCGGTGCAGCAACACCTGCTGTGAGAGTTGCTGACAAGGTCTCAGTTCCGGCGGCTCCACCTTGAGTGATGGATAGGGTAGCCGGAGTAGCTTGTACTGTGAAAGCGAAAGTTGTAGCGACAACTGTTAGACTGAATGTGGTGGTAGCAGTAGTAGTACCGCTAGTACCAGTTACGGTGATCGTTGTCGTACCGGTCGTTGCTGTAGGTGTGGCGGAGAAGGCTGCGGAAACACTGCAGTTTGGTGTGCAGGTTGGCGGGTTAGGAGTGAAGACAACACTAACACCACTCGGTAGAGCGGAGAGACTGAACGTAACAGGCGAAGAAACTCCGGCCGTGAGTGTCGCAGATAGAGTCTCGGTAGCAGATGCGCCTCCTTGAGTGATCGACAGTGTAGCAGGAGCAGCTTGGACGGTGAATGTGAAGCCGGTCGCACCCACGCTCAAACTGAAGGTCGTGGTTGCAGTTGTAGTGCCACTAGTCCCAGTAACGGTGATCGTAGTTGTGCCGATCGTAGCCGTTGCAGATGCGGAGAACGCTGCCGAGACACTGCATGTAGGAGTACAAGTTGGCGGGTTCGGAGTGAAGACCACGGTAACGCCACTGGGTAGAGCGGAGAGACTGAATGTCACGGGTGCAGCAACGCCTGCAGTCAAAGTAGCGCTGAGAGTCTCAGTGCCAGCAGCACCACCCTGGGTGATTGAGAGACTGGCTGGAGTAGCCTGGACCGTGAAGGTGAATGTGGTCGCAACTACTGTCAGACTGAAGGTTGCGGTGTGAGTCTGAGTACCACTCGTACCGGTCACCGTGATTGTGGTTGTACCTGTGGTCGCAGTTGGTGTAGCAGAGAATGCTGCAGACACACTGCACGTAGGAGTGCATGTCGGCGGGTTAGGAGTAAAGACAACACTAACACCACTCGGTAGAGCGGAGAGACTGAACGTAACCGGAGCTGCGACGCCCGCGGTCAGAGTTGCGCTAAGCGTCTCTGTTCCGGCTGCACCGCCCTGTGTGATCGACAATGTAGCTGGGGTAGCCTGGACTGTGAAAGCGAAAGTTGTAGCGACAACAGTCAAACTGAATGTGGTAGTGGCGGTAGTAGTACCACTAGTACCAGTTACGGTAATTGTTGTCGTGCCAGTCGTAGCCGTGGCGGTCGCAGAGAATGCCGCGGAAACACTGCATGTAGGAGTGCAGGTCGGCGGGTTAGGAGTGAACACGACGCTCACGCCAGTTGGAAGAGCGGACAAACTGAACGTTACAGGCGCAGCAACACCAGCAGTAAGGGTTGCGGACAAAGTCTCAGTTCCAGCGGCTCCACCTTGAGTGATGGATAGGGTAGCCGGAGTAGCTTGGACAGTAAAGGCAAACGTTGTGGCTACAACCGTCAGACTGAACGTTGTAGTGGCAGTAGTAGTTCCAGAGGTGCCTGTCACTGTGATCGTGGTAGTGCCAGTAGCCGCAGTTGCTGTAGCAGAGAATGCTGCAGACACACTGCACGTAGGAGTGCAGGTTGGTGGGTTCGGAGTGAATACAACGCTGACACCACTCGGTAGAGCGGATAGGCTGAAAGTGACAGGTGCAGCAACACCGGCGGTAAGAGTTGCAGATAGAGTCTCAGTGCCAGCAACGCCGCCCTGAGTAATGGAGAGAGTGGCAGGGGTTGCTTGGACAGTGAAAGCGAATGTGGTCGCAACGACTGTTAGGCTGAATGTCGTGGTAGCGGTAGTAGTGCCACTGGTGCCCGTTACGGTAACCGTAGTCGTACCGGTAGCGGCTGTTGCTGTAGCAGAGAATGCTGCAGACACACTGCACGTAGGAGTGCAAGTGGGCGGATTCGGAGTGAAAACAACGCTGACGCCGCTCGGTAACGCGGAGAGGCTGAAAGTTACTGGCGCAGCAACGCCTGCAGTCAGAGTTGCTGATAGTGTCTCAGTCCCGGCAGCCCCACCCTGCGTAATCGACAGTGTTGCGGGTGTAGCCTGAACTGTGAACGCGAATGTGGTCGCAACCACTGTCAGGCTGAAGGTTGCGGTGTGAGTCTGAGTGCCACTTGTACCAGTTACGGTGATGGTAGTCGTGCCAGTTGTAGCCGTCGCGGTCGCGGAGAAGGCCGCAGACACACTGCAAGTTGGAGTGCAGGTCGGCGGGTTCGGAGTAAAGACAACGCTCACACCACTTGGGAGCGCCGAGAGACTGAATGTTACAGGCGCAGCAACGCCAGCGGTTAGAGTAGCGCTGAGAGTCTCAGTGCCAGCAACGCCACCCTGGGTTATCGATAATGTGGCAGGCGTAGCCTGAACCGTGAAGGCAAAAGTCGTTGCAACCACCGTTAGACTGAATGTCGTAGTTGCAGTAGTGGTTCCACTTGTACCAGTCACCGTAATGGTTGTAGTTCCAGTCGTAGCAGTGGCAGTGGCAGAGAACGCCGCTGATACACTGCACGTAGGAGTGCACGTTGGCGGATTCGGTGTGAATACGACGCTAACCCCGCTGGGCAGGGCTGAGAGACTGAAGGTAACCGGTGCAGCTGTACCTGCGGTAAGAGTGGCACTCAGAGTCTCAGTAGCAGACGCGCCGCCCTGGGTTATCGATAGTGTAGCTGGGGTAGCCTGGACTGTGAAAGCGAATGTTGTAGTAACCACAGTCAACGAGAACGTTGTAGTGGCGGTTGTAGTGCCACTGGTGCCAGTGACTGTGATCGTGGTAGTGCCAGTTGTCGCAGTTGCTGTAGCGGAGAAGGCTGCAGAGACACTGCATGTAGGAGTACAAGTTGGCGGGTTCGGAGTGAAGACCACGGTAACGCCACTGGGTAGAGCGGAGAGACTGAATGTCACGGGTGCAGCAACGCCCGCAGTCAAAGTAGCGCTGAGAGTCTCAGTGCCAGCAGCACCACCCTGGGTGATTGAGAGACTGGCTGGAGTAGCCTGAACTGTGAACGCGAAGGTCGCAGTAGTCGCGGTTGCTGTTGCAGAGAACGCGGCGGAAATACTGCATGTAGGAGTGCATGTCGGCGGGTTAGGAGTGAACACAACACTAACACCGCTTGGTAAAGCGGAGAGGCTGAAAGTCACTGGAGCTGCAACCCCAGCAGTTAGAGTTGCGCTGAGTGTTTCGGTTCCGGCAGCTCCTCCCTGAGTAATCGATAGAGTTGCTGGAGTAGCCTGAACAGTAAACGCAAAGGTAGTTGCGACAACGGTTAGCGAGAAGGTCGTAGTCGCAGTCGTAGTTCCGCTAGTACCAGTTACAGTGATTGTAGTCGTGCCAGTTGTGGCCGTCGCAGTCGCGGAGAATGCTGCCGAGACACTGCATGTAGGAGTGCAGGTTGGCGGGTTAGGAGTGAAGACAACACTGACACCCGACGGTAGTGCCGAGAGACTGAAAGTGACAGGTGCAGCAACACCTGCAGTCAGAGTAGCACTGAGTGTCTCAGTGCCAGCAGCACCGCCCTGAGTAATCGACAATGTCGCTGGACTGGCCTGGACCGTGAAGGCGAAAGTGGTCGCAACTACTGTCAGGCCGAACGTTGTAGTCGCAGTCGTAGTTCCACTTGTGCCAGTTACTGTAATAGTTGTGGTTCCAGTCGTGGCAGTAGCCGTCGCGGAGAAAGCTGCGGAGACACTGCACGTAGGAGTGCAGGTTGGTGGGCTTGGAGTGAAGACAACGCTGACGCCACTCGGTAGAGCGGAGAGACTGAACGTTACAGGCGCAGCAACACCTGCTGTCAGCGTAGCGGATAATGTCTCGGTACCGGAAGCACCGCCTTGCGTGATTGATAGAGTTGCAGGAGTAGCCTGAACAGTGAAAGCGAATGTAGTTGCAGCAACAGTTAGACTGAAAGTCGTAGTAGCGGTTGTAGTCCCAGACGTACCAGTTACTGTGATAGTGGTAGTACCGGTGGTCGCGGTCGCACTGGCGGAGAACGCAGCGGATACGCTGCATGTTGGAGTGCATGTCGGCGGATTAGGAGTGAAGACAACGCTGACACCACTGGGTAGCGCTGAGAGACTGAAGGTAACAGGCGCAGCAGTACCTGCAGTCAAAGTCGCGAATAGGGTCTCGGTTCCGGCAGTGCCGCCCTGAGTAATCGATAGAGTAGCGGGGGTAGCCTGGACAGTGAACGCGAACGTAGTTGCAGCAACTGTAAGACTGAATGTTGCAGTATGAGTCTGAGTACCAGACGTACCAGTCACGGTGATTGTAGTCGTACCAGTAGTCGCAGTCGCCGATGCGCTAAAGGCTGCAGAGACACCGCAAGTTGGAGTGCACGTCGGCGGGTTCGGAGTAAAGACAACAGTAACGCCCGACGGAAGAGCGGAAAGACTGAAAGTCACAGGGGCCGCGACGCCGGCGGTAAGAGTCGCACTGAGAGTTTCAGTGGCCGACGCACCTCCCTGAGTAATCGACAATGTGGAGGGTGTTGCTTGGACGGTAAATGCGAAAGTCGTAGCGACAACGGTTAGACTGAAGGTCGTGGTTGCAGTTGTAGTGCCACTTGTACCTGTCACGGTGATAGTAGTGGTGCCAGTGGTCGCAGTGGGGGTTGCAGAGAAGGCAGCGGAAACACTGCAGTTAGGAGTGCATGTCGGTGGGTTAGGAGTGAAGACAACGCTGACACCACTCGGTAACGCGGAGAGGCTGAAAGTTACTGGCGCAGCAACGCCTGCAGTCAGAGTTGCTGATAGTGTCTCAGTGCCAGCAGCGCCGCCCTGAGTAATCGACAACGTCGAAGGAGTAGCCTGAACTGTGAACGCGAAGGTCGTAGCAACAACGGTCAAACTGAAAGTTGCAGTATGAGTCTGAGTACCACTCGTACCAGTTACGGTGATGGTTGTTGTACCAGTAGTCGCAGTGGGCGACGCAGTAAATGCCGCAGACACACTGCATGTAGGAGTGCAGGAGTGAACACAACACTAACACCGCTTGGTAAAGCGGAGAGGCTGAAAGTCACTGGAGCAGCAACACCTGCAGTGAGTGTAGCGGACAACGTCTCAGTTCCAGCAGCTCCACCCTGAGTAATCGAAAGTGTAGAAGGTGTAGCCTGGACAGTGAAAGCGAAAGTGGTCGCAACAACGGTGAGACTGAATGTAGTGGTCGCGGTCGTTGCGCCGCTCGTGCCTGTCACAGTGATAGTAGTAGTGCCGGTGGTCGCAGTTGGTGTTGCAGAGAAAGCTGCAGACACACTACAGTTTGGAGTGCAGGTTGGTGGGTTAGGAGTGAAGACAACGCTAACGCCGCTCGGCAAGGCTGAGAGACTGAACGTAACAGGTGCTGCTACTCCCGCGGTAAGAGTTGCGGATAATGTCTCGGTTCCGGCAGTGCCGCCCTGAGTAATCGATAGAGTAGCGGGGGTAGCCTGGACAGTGAACGCGAAAGTTGTGGCGACGACCGTCAGGCTGAAGGTTGTAGTCGCGGTCGTAGTTCCACTCGTACCAGTTACAGTGATCGTGGCCGTGCCTGTGGTCGCGGTCGGGGATGCAGTGAAGGCAGCGGAAACGCTGCATGGTGACGGAGAAGGAGTGCAGGTTGGCGGGTTAGGAGTAAAGACGACGCTAACTCCACTTGGTAAGGCGGAGAGACTGAAGGTTACCGGAGCGGCAACACCAGCTGTCAAAGTCGCGCTAAGAGTCTCAGTTCCAGCAGCACCACCTTGAGTGATGGAGAGACTGGCTGGAGCGGCTTGGACCGTGAACGCGAAAGCTCCAGCATTAACGGTCAGGCTGAAAGTAGTAGTCTGAGTCGTAGTACCGGACGTACCAGTAACTGTAACTGTTGTAGTTCCAGTCGTCGCAGTTGAAGAAGCAGTGAAAGCCGCAGAGACACTGCAAGGCGACGGAGAAGGAGTGCAAGTCGGCGGATTCGGGGTGAAGACAACGCTCACACCACTGGGTAGCGCTGAGAGACTGAAGGTTACAGGTGCAGCAGTACCGGAAACAAGAGTCGCGGACAGAGTCTCAGTCGCTGAAGCGCCGCCCTGAGTAATCGACAATGTCGCAGGAGCAGCAGCAACAGTATACGAGAAACCACCGCCACTTACTGTCACAGGAACGCGTGCGACTTCCTGGATTCTAGAAGGAGCAACAGTAGCCGAGCCTGCCTCTTGAGCCACAACCACGACGGTGCATGGGCTGCAGGCAGATGCGAAGGTGTGAACGATCGAGGTATTGTTGTCACCGGTAATGCCTGCTGTGCCGGATGTCGATGAAGCTAAGGGCGAGCCGTCACCAAAATTCCAGGTATACTTGAAGGCAGTAACTCTTGATGCGGTCGGATAAAGCGGGCTGGTTGAGTAAGATGTAAAGGCCGTGAAGTTGATGGCCTGACCAGCAGTGATCGAAGTAGTGTTCGCTATGCTGGTACCCACGCCCGGCTTAATCGTGTAAGCCGCGGGAGAGCCAGTCACGTTGGTGAAGAACACAGCGATCAACTGGTTCACAGCGAAGGTAAACTGTTGCTCAGAACCAGAAGCATCGTGAACCGTAAGCGTGTTGTTGTAGACTCCGGCGAAGTGATAGGTCTCAGAGGCGACCGTAGCAACATCAGTAATCGCAGTAGGTGCCTGAGTAAAGGTCGGAGCAGGAGCCGAACAAATTGTCACCGAGAGAGCACTGCCAGGGCAGAACCTCCAGGCGCCACCCTGTCCGGTGGTAGCAGTCACCACACCACCGAGCCACTTGCCACTAAATCCACCAGTTGGACCAGCAACCCCAACACTCAACGCGGAATTAACAGGACTCTCTAGCAGAGCCAGAGGCAACAATCTAGTAACTATGAACGTATGAGCGGCTGAGTCAGTGACCTGCAGTTCGACACGCCATACGGCAGGGGGAGGAGGGGTGATCGTCACAGTCTGACCGGTGGACGATGCGGCAAACACACCATTGTCGAGAATACCGAAATCCCAACCGTAAGTAAACGGAGCAGTACAACCAGGACAAACAGCAGAAGCCGCGGAGAAAGTAATGGGTTGGCTTACGAGTTCAGGACTGGGCGCTAAAGTCCAACTGTCCTGGAAACCAAACGTGCCGGCGTTCAGAACATCATAGATGCTGTGAGTGTCCATGCTGGCAAGAGATTGGGATACATGAGGAACAGCCGCGGGGTTCGTGAGAACATCGTTGAAGAAGGTGATTCCACTAGTGCCGGAGCCAATGATATCGAATCTGACACGGAAGAGTTCAATGGTACCCGTAAAGGCCGGAGCGCTCACGAGGACTTGAGCAAGTCGGACCGTCCCGGCATTGTTGTCGCAACAATTAGGGGTAAGCGTCAAGATGAACGCGCCGGCCGGCAATCCGAAACCGCCAAATGCCAGCCCGGTCTGGTCAATCCTAACAGCGCTAAGCATGTGCGGATCAAACTGAAGACTAATATCAAAACCGTTAAGCGATTCAGTAGAATTGAGAACAGCAACAACATCAACTGTGACGCCTCCACCAGAGCCCGCAATCACAATCGCGGTCGGGTTATCGGAGACGAGCGGATGAATAACCCCATCAGTATCCCCAAGATAGGTTGCCTGGCAGCTGGTATCTAGGGTCCCGTCAAAATCAGAAGTCGTGTAAGGAGACCCACCGGTTATAGAAGCCGGAAACGCCGCACCCTCAAGATTGGCCCCGTATGCACAGTCGAAGCCGAGAGTATTGGGAGCGGCAACAGCGCCTACTGGGTGTACGCTGGGGAACAGGGAGTGGTTACCCAAAAGGCTCCCAGCATAGCTTGCTGCTGGAGCTACCATCAGAATTAAGAGAGCTACTAGGGTCAACAGTCTTAGATTTTTACTACTACTAGTCATGCAACAACCTGTCCGAAGCGTTACGAGGGTTTGGCCGAGACACGAAATATAAGAGTTTGCTATCAGAAGTGGATTAGAGATATCCAGAGACGCTTTGAGAAAGCGAGGTATAACTCCAAATGTTTTCCACTCCGCTGAATACTAGTCGATAAAAGTCGAGTCGCTAGAAGCGATCGCCGAAATCGCTCAATCCGGCTATAATTCGTGAAATATATATAAGAACCCATTGGTTGAAGCTGGCTTTCGGACAGATTCCAACTCAACTCTGAACTCTCCTTGGCCTCCGAGTCTTGAATTTTCCAGTGGAAATTGAGGTATGAGCCAAATAACGTTCCTTTCACGCGAAAGCTCGAACGGGCAACCCTCGCACCGGCTCTGGGACGTCACCACCTCTCAGATAATTCTAGGCTTGACTAAAGGTGTCCCCATAAACCCAGGGATTGACCTCCGTAGCACATTCACTTCAACATTCGCTACGCTCAGGGCCGCACAGTAACACAGAGACTGCATTCGCATGACTACAATTCTGGCGCAAATCCAAAAACCTATGGAGCCACTCGATTGACACACAATCACAAGTTGCAAATCGAAGGGATAAAAGAAAAAATTAACGCAGTCCATTGTGCAAGGCAGTGTTGAATTTTGAAGTTAATTTGTAGTGCAGGTCCGAATGCCGATCGCGTGACTACCTTCTGGATTGGGACATCCTTGGATCTGGGTTATTGTAGGGCTTGACCATCGCCCACTCCACCCTTACTTAGGAACGGCCGTAAGTACTAAAAATAGAGGGGATGATAGCTGCCGCTTTCAAATAGTCTAGCAGACGGAACCTTTCAGTACCTGGTTTAGACAATTTGTAACGGTGGTTCTGTCTGTGTTGTTTACAATACCATCTTGGTTGACGTCTCCTTGCATGGGAACCTTGACGTATTGTATGTTGCCGTTAGACCCGATGAAGGCAATGATATTGTCCCAGATAACGGGATTATCGGGATTAGCTTTGATGGATGGCGCGGCACTAGCCGATAGAGTCGTGGCGATCCAACTAGGGCCCCGAATGTTCCAGTATCCTAGGCAGAATTCACTTGAGGATTTGGTTCCGTCGCCATTACAGTCAAAATTGTCCGATACCTCGTCTGTAGTGAAGATTATTCTGTTGCCCCAGACTGAGGGGCCGCTAGTATAGCTGATGGCTCCGACCGGCCCTGCTCCGCTCGCCTGGTTGAGAATATCATAGTAGCGAAGACGTTCGCTCGTGGTCGAATTGTCGTTGAAGACAATCGTGTATTGGGTGATAGATGGGTAGTATCCTGATAGCCCGGTGTCTACAACTGTTCTACTTGCTGGGGGAAGGCTTGCGTCGTAGTACCTTATTGTTTCAGAAGAAGACGTGGATGTTGGCTTGGCAGAGAAAGAGATTACGGCCCCGTTTGTTGTTAGTCCATGAGGCTGAGTTGGAGTTGATACAGCGGTCACGGTTCCGGTCGAGAATCGATAGAAGCTGAACCCACCTGTATTAGCCCAGACGACCAAGTCCCCACTCACTTTCGGGAATGAAGCAAAAGAGATGAGGAACGATATGCTTGGAAGACCTGTCACAATCGCAGTCCATGGTCCACACGATTGTATGGGAGAGGCGTGGGGAAGCGTACAGAAGTATAGCGTCACGGTTGTATTGATAAGAGGCGACAAAGGACTCACGATCTTATCTCCCGAAATTGATGGGGGTAGCGCTGTTAGACTTGAGTTCGCGGTAGAGAATGTCGTACTTGAGCCCGAGTTGATATCGTAGACCCCGATCGCTGAGGATGGAGCTATTCCTGCTACGTAGACAATTCTCCCGGCATCCATAGATAGATAGTTGTTGCTACCGAATGGAGCTACTCCGGTGTCGACGAGTAAACCCTTCACTGTTCTAACCGGAGAAGATATCACTATTGCCAACGTAATCAGAAGCATAGAAATCACCGTCGTCCACCATCGACGTCTAAGTACGGAAAGATGAGAAACTACCGAGAATTTCATTTTGTTTTTCCAACCTCCTCCTATTTTCTTTGCGTCATAGTGTCGTGCTCTCGAAAAAAGAAAGATTTCGAAGTGGATTTAAGATGAATCGACACAATGGACGAAAAAAGGTGGAGAAAGTCGCGCGATAAGTTAAGTGATATAGGGAAGTTTCGCTGAAAAGCAGAGCCATGAAGTCGGACGTCACAGGAAATTGAATTCTCAACGATTGCCAGATATTTTTACAAAAGACCCTGACAGGTTGTAGCGCGAAAAATACTCGTAGGATCGATTAGTCTGGATCGGGAGCTGGATTGAAACTAGTTCAGCAACGTTGTCCGTAGATTTCTTCCAACTAGGCATGGCGGCACACAACGTTCTGGTGATCTCACCTAGAGTCTTCAGGCCAAACCTCAAAGGAAAAGTTAGACGGTGTTTGCCGGGGTAGGATAAACCAAGTCGATCTCAAAACTTTGATGAAATATGCCTCCCCCAAAAAAAATGGCTACCAGAAGACACGTCGCTCGCCGGGGGGGATACTTACTCCGAGCTCTAATTACCGGGCCGGGCACTAGTGGGGTCCGAATCCGAAGTGTCCCAGATACAACAAGAAGAAGATTATTCCAAGCGCAACTAGGAACGCGATCCCGGTCGCAAGGGTTCTTCGGAGAACATTGTAGTCGGCAAACTGCAAGGATCGGCCCACTCTTCTTTCAACAAAAAAGGCGAGGCTGCCAATAATCGACCCCATTATTCCGAGAAAGGCCCAAGGCCCGTAGTAGGCGCCTAGCATGACAGCGCCAAACATTCCGAACATGATGGGGAGTCCCATCATGGCGACGAATAGACCCTGCATCGAATCAAAAACACCGAAAAACCGGTTGGCAAATCTCCCGACCCGGCCACGGGACTTCGAGGTCTCACTGTGGATCTTGCGATATGTTTCCACGTCAAAATATTTCGGCTTCTCGTCAACTGGTTCCTTGGTCAAAGCCACTGCCCAGGCGACGAGTCTTCAGTACCGGAACTACGAAAACGCCTATTGCGCATACTAGGTCCGATCATCAGTGTGTACGTCTCTAGCCCCTTTATGTCTATCCCCGCATGCGCGGGGCCGGTCGCGAACTTTTAACTCTCGGGGGGTTCGACAGGGAAACGCATACAAGGGATAAAAGCCGAATGCTCTTTGCGAAGACTAGCCGAAGGAACCAGTTCACTATATTCTTCGCGGTAGCCACCTTGGTTCTCCTAGTCGTCGCAGCCTTCGGAACTGTCAACTACTACCAGTTCTATCCGGCGCTAAGCCAGATCCGGGCAAGCATAACCTCCCTTCAGACGACGCTTGTCACCAATGGTCCGGGCAATTATACGCTGGAAGTCAAAGTCGCGTTCTCAGCGGAAAACCCGACGAGTTACAATGGACTGTTCTTGAAGCATTTTGAATCAACATATGACGTCATGGCCATTTTTTCACCAACCAGCAACGAGACGTTTACTGGCGGCGCGATGACCTACAACTCGGCAACTGGACCCTTAGACTCGGGAAATACCGTTAGCGTAGTCTACCAATCCTTCAACGCCCCGAGCGACGCCGCGCGAGCCGCTAGCAATCCCCAAACGAAGATAGAGTTCATCTTCCACATCGACTTCGTCCTCTCTAGTTTTCTTGACAAGGTGACAATGGTAATACCGTCCTACGACTGCACCGGGTCAGGAGGACAATCAGACTGCGGACAGACCGGGATTACAATTGTAACGACTCCAGGCGGGTCGGGCGGGGGCGGGGGCGGTGGAGGAGGCGTCTAGAACGTTCTCGAAAAAACTCCGCTGGCTCGTCGCATCGGAAGACAGAAGGCTCGCCATCACTATCTTACTCTGGAGCCTAGCCATCGCTGCTTCCTATGTTCAGGCATTAGTCCAGAGAGCCTACATGACATTATTCGACTACACCCTCGTACTCGTGATATGTTTCGTCGCCGGAGCTGTTATCATGGACGTGGGTAGAGCGCTCCTCGGCTACGTTGCTGCAATGGCCTTCGGAGCCATCCTGATGACTGTGATACTGATCTATCCCGCAACCTCCAACCTCATCCCATATCCCGGAAACATCCTGATTCCTTCACTCTGGATTACGACAATCTTCACCGCAGTCTTTCCATTTCCATTCATAGGTTACCTAGTCGCAACTGTTGTCGGAGCAACAACCGGCGAGAAGTACTTTTAGGCGGTCGGACAACAGCTCATCTTTAGGTTCGCATCCGAAAGCGAGATCCCGAAGAACCAAGCTGCCGGGTCCAAGACTAGGGTGACCCTCAAGTCTAGCAGCGAAATGGTGACCTGGAGAACTGAGTCCTCAGCCGCCGAGACGCTGAGATTCTATTCTATGTCAGGAGCTTTGCTCCGAGGTTCCGAGATAGGAGGTCTGCGACGTCTCTTAGAGCGGTAGCTGACGAGAATTGAAACTTGTCCTCCCGCGTCAGAATTGTAATGCTCGTCGCACCATAACTCTCACGCAATTCAACACTTACCAGCTCCTCGTAACCCAGCGCAAAATTGTCCTTGTGAGCGGCAAGAACCCTCTCAGGGCTTACAGCATCAACCTTACCCTTTCCACCGTGCTTACGCTCTCTCGCGGAATCGTCCGTGGATCCACTGTACCGTCCCAACAAAGGAGCAAGAGCTAGGGCACCAAGCCCTTTCCTGGACTCGTGAGCGATGATGATCCGTGTGCTTGTAATATAGAGCCCCAGCCGCTCGAAACCAATACGACGGGGGAAAGTGACAGGAATAATGCCGAGGATAGACTCGGAGACACCACTCAAAGCCAGACAACTACCTCCCGCCCAACCCGGGCTTCATGCTAAAAACCAGCCCATGCGACGCTACGACACGGCATCTCAAGGCAGGAAGCATTCCCGACATTGAGCAAGCTATCTGCAGTTCTATTTCCTAGCCCGTCTCCGTCGGAAGTAGACGAACATGATAATTGCGACCAACGGCAGTCCGAGCAGAGCTGAGATCTCAGCGCCGACGGTGAACGGGTCAGCCACAGTGGGTTTACTCCACAGGGTGGAGTTGATCATGTTGACTGCGAGCCTTTCACCATTCTGATTATTGCTGGTGCTATAGTAGCACAACGCTCCCGTCGCCTGATCCCAGATGAGTATTACATTTCCGTTCGGAGGAAAGAACTCGATCCCTACCGTGGTCCGTGAAACTCCTCCACAGGGAAAGCTCTGCTGCGAAACGATAGTAACGTTGGACCAGCCATTGTAGATCTGGTCGCCGCGTTGCAGCCCGGACCCGATTGCGAAGAAGAACGTCGAGGTGAGATTGTAGCGTTGACCTGAAAACACGTCTATCCAGAGGTTTGGAGAAATATGACCGTCAGGGTAGAAATTGACAAAGCTAACTGACACATTGGTCCCGGTAACACCTAGGACCTTCATCTGGGTAACAGGTTCCGTGGGAATGTATCCAAAGTTTCCCGACAAGGAATAGAACGCGCTATCGCCAACCAGCAGTCCTGGAGTATACCTAACCCCAACCGCCGGGTAGACGAGGGATGTGGACAATAGAACCCCGAGAATCAATACAGCCGTCGAGGCAACACTAGCGGGTCGCAAGGTTCTACAGGTCAAGCTAGCTGCATAACAGGAACATAAACAGTTATTCCAACACCGGATACTTCCGCGAGAAATACTTCTACTGCGATCAGTGCAACTCTATACATTTCCCAATCGCAATCGAAGAGGCGAGAGGGTTCTCAAGAGTGATGAGCAATCCGCTTAACAGCCAGTGCACCCAAAAGAGAGACGGAGACCGGCGAGATGCAGGTGTCCGCTCCTGCATAGTGCAAAGTTCAGAAGGCCTACTTTGTCGGAGGAGCTCTAGTATTGCTCATCATCACCATCCTGGCCATCATGATCCACAGGAGGCGGAACAAAACGCGCTAAGCCCTATCGAAGATCATAGAGGGCTTGTCTGTCCGATCCGCTTAATAGAAAGACGCATCGATCGAACCCCCGTCAGGCCAAGCGCCTAATGCAGAAGCTCCCCGCCATTATCATCATCGTTATCCTGCTACCAGGCCTCCCATCTCTTCTCAGTCCCGCTCTAGGTGCAGAGTCCCCACCGCTCCCTGAAGTACAGCTCCCCCTAAGCTATCGCCCAGCCAGCCTTTCAAGCCCCGGAGTTCCCCCATACGTGCCCTCAGATATCAGGAAGGCCTACAACTTCCTCCCTCTATACTCCAAGGGAATAAAGGGAAACGGGACCAGAATCGCGATAGTCGACGCCTTCGGCGACCCCAAGCTCGCCAACGACCTGTCAAGCTATGACTCCATAACAGGATTACCTGCGGCCACGGTAAACATATTCTATCCAGATGGCACCCCGAGGAAGACCAATTCGGGCTGGGCTCTCGAGACAGCGTTGGATGTCGAGTGGGCCCACTCTATCGCGCCTTCAGCCACCATCGACCTTGTAGTGGCGTTGGACTCCAGTTTGGGAAACATCTTCGACGGTATAGCTTACGTTGCGAACTCTCTTCCCCAAGAGACAGCAATGTCGATGAGTTTCGGACTTGCAGAATCCTCCTACCCGACAACAGGATCATTCACAATCGCAGCCACCCACCAGCTGTTTGTCACCATAACATCCCACGGAACAACCCCG
>WNGR01001381.1_pt1 | contig 27143 bp, 17 predicted proteins | sample 5407581 | NCBI WGS metagenome assembly WNGR01 (sample SAMN13153383, study PRJNA577476) | soil metagenome | isolation source: 80 cm soil or saprolite under Garry oak tree replicate 2 | place: USA:California | collected 2016-06-15
CTCCCTGATTCCTTCGATCCTTCTGCTGCCTGGGTTGGTTTTCGCGGTTCGATGGATGGGGACACGGCCCGCATTCCGTTCATTGACCCCGTCGTTGCTGGCTTTCACGTTAATGATGGCGAGCGCAGGAACGACCCTTCTTTCAATTGGGGATGCGGAATTGAATTGGTGGCACACCGCTAGCTGGCAGACTGAGGCAAGGCAGATTGCTCGAGCGCTACCCGTTACAGCGGCGGTGGCGGTTCCTCGCTATATGCTGCCGCTCGCCGCCAACCGCGATCAGATCTACCAGACATTGCGGTTGCTGGACTATCATCACCCATTCGCCGAATTTGTGGTTGTGGACCGCGATCCCGGGAGAATGGGAGTTACTGCCGCATGGCAGGATCATTACGATGAGCTCTTGACGCAGCTACACGACTCGACGCGATTCACGGCAATTTACTCCAGCGACAATTACCTGGTGTATCGGCTGATCGGAACTCCACTGGTCTCCATGCGTCCGGAGGGTGCAGGGAAATGAGCGACCTTCGGCAACTTATAACTCATGCCAGCCACTATCTGGCCGGGCGCGCTGGCCTGATGCTGCTCGGCTTCTTATCCTTTCCCGTACTGACGCGCCTTCTGCCTGTTGCGCAATATGGTGAGCTCAGCTTGATCCTCAAGGTCGGCCTGCTGTGGACCGTCCTGAGCAAGTGCGGGCTTCAGAATGCCGCACTCCGTTTCTTCCCGGAACAAAGCAAATTGTCCCCGGAAAGCAAGCGCGCATGTGCCTCGACTCTGATTGTCAGCTCCGGGTTGCTGGCCGCGACAATGGCTCTGCTTGGCTTCGCTCTCGTACGGTTACATGTTGTCAATCCAGGACGCGAAATCATCGGCCTGCTGCCTCTGCTGTTGGCGCTGGTGGGGGTGCGCGCCATTCAGCCCGTATTCTCCGGATTACTCCGCGCAGAAAAGCGCACGTGGCTATTCAACTTATGTGAGCTCTCCGGAAAATCGCTGGGCATCGTCCTCTCGGTGGGTGCCCTCAGCCTCATCGCAATTGACCTGCACTATTATCTTGCGGGTCTGGTTGTCGCGGAAGGCGCGGTTGTCGCCGCGGTGGCGATCTGGTTTAAGAGAGCTGGTCTTTTGTCCTTCACCAGTGTTCAGCCGCGCTTCGCGTTGAATGCACTCCTGTTTTCCGTCCCGCTGATTGCTTACGAACTTACAAGCGTTGTGTTAGATTCAGGAGACCGGATATTGATTGGCCATTACTTAGGCTTTAACCAACTCGGACTCTATTCGGCAGCCTATGCCATCGCGACGTACGCTGAAGAAGCGCTGATGACGCCGGTGAACATGGCTTTGTTCCCGGCCTACATGAAGGTATGGGTAGAGCAGGGCGAAGTAGCGACAGCCCGCTTTTTATCGCAGGCGCTGGACATGTTCCTCATGGCCTGTGGCATGATTGCGCTCCTCGTGTATGTGGGCGCCAAAGATATTATCAGCATTCTTGCGTCAAAGAAGTTTGCCGCCGCCCATTCGCTGCTTCCTCTTCTGGTATGTGGGCTGCTTGTCTACGCGCTTCACATCTTCTTTAACGCGCCGTTGTTGATTCACAAGAAGTCGATCGAGCTCACGTGCGTGACAACCGTCTGCTGCATTGCCAATCTTGCCATGAATGTCGTCCTGTTGCCGCGCATGGGCATCATGGGCGCCGCCGTGGGTACCTTGCTCAGTTATGCCTTGTTGGTCGCCGGGTTGGCGGTAGTTTCCAGACGCTATCTGCGTTTTCCCCTTCCCGTCAAAACATTTTTCAGCTGCATTGCATTAGTCACTGTCATTCAAGCTGCCATGCGGCTTGGCGGCGTTTCTTCACCCTGGCTCGATCTCGTTATCAAGGCGCCGATGGCGATTTGTCTCTATGCGGCCGGCCTCGCCCTGTTGCGGCCGGAATTTCGCAGAAGAGTTCTCAAGAATCGTCTGCCGCGCATCCGCGAGTACGAAACCCTCACGACGGCGGAGCAATAACATGAGAATGCACACTTCCATGACGCCTGCGAACACGCAATGGGATGTGCTGCTGGAGGTAGACGCGTACCTCCCGTGGTCCGGTGGATCGCGCACCTATTACCACAACCTGTACCGGCGCCTGGCAGAAGACTTCGGATGCTGTGTCATGGTCGATACGAGTCATTGTGCAGGAGAGCAATCCTTCGATCTTGCGGCCTCTCATTCCAACTTGTGCATTCGCCGGAGAGATGAGCGGCTGCCTGACTGGAAGGTGAAACGTGCTCCCGCACTGGCCAGAAAACTGCTCCACACAGCCATCGCTGCTGCGCAGACGAGGCCCAGGGCGGTGCATTGCGGCGACCTTTTCCCCCAGGATGCTGCGGGGGCGATCCTGCGGCGGTTCGCAAGCGTTCCCTTACTCATCTATGTGCATGGAGACGAGATCAGCCAGACTCAAGGCCGGAGACTGCAACCGCGGGTGAGGGACCTGGTGTATCGAAGTGCAGACGCGCTGGTCGCTGCGAACAGCTTTGCGTATGACCGGTTGGCAGTCATTCTTGGTTCCACCGCGCGCATTACGATGCTCCCCCCCGGTGTGGACTTCAAGGTATTTTCACCGGGTCCACCTCCAGAATGGATCCGGTCAAAGTTCTCGCTGGGAGAGGATCTGGTGCTCCTCACCGTCGGCCGCTTGGTGAAGAAAAAGGGACACGAAACCGTGGTGCGCAGTCTGCCCCTCATTCTCAAAGAGTTTCCGAATCTGCATTACCTGATCGTGGGAGATGGACCGGAGCGGGGCCAACTTCAGGAACTGGTGCAGCAAAACGGCCTCGGCGGACATGTCATCTTTGTTGGCAACGTACCACACGCTGAACTTGGCGATTACTATCGCGCCGCAGACATTTTCTGCATGATCAACCAACGGGATGAGTCAGGCGACATCGAGTCGTTTGGGATGGTGTTCATCGAAGCAAATTCAGCCGGCAAGCCCGTCGTTGGAGGGCGGTCCGGGGGGACCGCTCAGTCGATTGTCGACGGAGAAACGGGGCTGTTATGTGAACCTGGCAACCCCTCTCACGCGGCCGAGCAGCTCCGTCTGTTGCTGCGGAATGCAGACCTGCGGGCGCGCATGGGCAACGCAGGACTGGCCAGGGCCCACCGGGAATTCGACTGGGATTCCCGCGCCGCCCAACTGTTTGAAATCCACCAACAAATCGCTCGCAGTGCACCAATGCCGCGGGAAATCGGGAGTCCATCATGCATACCCCAGCGCTAGCCCTGGTCGCATTTGGCGGCGGTCTTGGTGTTACATCACTCTTCGTGTACACGGCGGCTTTGTGTGTCATACCGCTGTCCATCTTTTCGCGGCCGATCCTGGGCCTGTACTTGCTAATTCCCCTGATGCCTCTCCAGACTATGCGTTACCATTTGCAGGCTCTGCCGTTCGGCGACAAACTGGTAGACGCCTTGCTTCTTTCGGTGCTTCTGGGATTGTTCTTGCACAGAGATGGCCCCGTTGTCTTTCCCAGAACTTCTCTCAATCGATATCTCCTTGGGTTTTGCATTTTCCTCTACGTCATGTTGTGGATGGGTTCCGTCATGCGCCATCTGCCGTGGCCCATCCTGCCCTCGAACGATCGGTTCGCGGTCTGGAAAAACACAGTTGAGATGCCATTCCTCTTCATCGTTGTGACAGCCGCCGTCAAAGACAAAAAGCAGATGATGACTTTGCTGGCGCTGATGCTGATCACGGTCTTGCGCGCTAATCTTGGCTTCTATCACACGGTATCGACCAGAGACTTTTCTCACTTCAGCAATAACCTGCGCTATTCAGGTGTCTTCGGCTATGCCGGGCAGAATGGATTGGCAGCGTTCATGGCGGAATTGCTGATCTTCCTTCTTGCTCTGGTCTCGGGCGTACGCAGTCTCTGGTATAAGGGCCTCGTGTACGCTTCGGTGCTGTTGGCGGGTTATTGCGTTCTCCTGTGTTTCTCTCGAGGAGCGTATGTCGGTATCTTGGCCGGACTTATCTTTCTCGGCATCGCAAAAGAGCGTAAGTATCTTGTTGTGGTCGCTGTGTTATTGGCCACCTGGCAAACGGTCGTGCCGAATGCAGTTCGCGAACGCATCTTAATGACCTACGATGGCCAGCAAGTGGAAAGCTCGGCGAACGAGCGTCTGCAGCTTTGGGAAGACGCGTTCACCATCATCCCCGAACATCCGATTCTTGGCACCGGTTTTGACACCTATCGGTATCTGGGGCGCAACGCCGACTACCTTGACACTCACAATTACTACGTGAAGGTTACGGTCGAGACGGGCCTTATTGGACTAGGCCTTTTCGTCTATCTGTTATGGATGATGATGCGGGAGGGCATACGCCTCTTTCGTTCGAGCAATGATCCATTTTTCCGAAGTATCGGCCTTGGCTTTGCAGCGCTCATTGTCTGCACGGCCTTTGTGAATGTCTTCGGGGATCGATGGATGTATCAGCAGGTGACGGCCTACATGTGGACGTTCCTGGGCTTTGTATGCCGCGCAAGAATGATCGAGGAAGATCACGCCCTCCAGGAGATCGAGCGCGCATCCCAGGAAGAAGGCGAAACACGCGGAGTGCTGGCAGGTGCGTGAATGACGGCCATCACGGGAGCTACTTCAGCATGAGTGCGCCATCACCCATGGGAACGATAATTCCCACGGTGCTTCAAGAACTTGGAGGCCTCAGGAAAGATGCGGCCGTGTGTGCATCCATGGCGAAACAGGTGCACGTCCTGTTTATGGTTGACCAGCTTTCTGCACTCGGCGGAGGCGAGCGTGCCATGATGCAGATCGTCCGCAGCCTCTCCTCGCGTTTCCGCTGCAGCGTCGTAACCTTTCGCGGCAATGTGCATCCCGATGTCGGCAGGCTGCTGCCTGTCCAACCGAAGGTGATCCCCCTCTCTCGCACATATTCGCCGCACGCGCTAGCATCTGCCGTTGAACTCAGACGATTCATTCGCGATGGGAGAGTTGATATCGTTCATACGTTCTTCGAGACTTCCGACATTTGGGGAGGATTTGTCGCCAGACTGTCCGGCGCGAAGGTATTGATTTCCAGCCGCCGCGATATGGGGTTTCTGCGCTCGACAAAACACCATATCGCCTACCGTCTTGCAGGCCGCATGTGCGACCGAGTACTGACCGTGTCAAATGCGGTGCGCAGTCTTGTCGTCCGAGAGGACCGTCTGAACCCGAGCCGCGTTACGACGCTCTATACCGGAATCTCGCCGATACCAAAGGTCAGCGTGAGCGCGATTCTCGAGGCGCGCCGGCATTTGAATCTACCACCTGATGCACCAGTGGTTCTTAAGATTGCCAACATCGTGGCTTGGAAGGGCCACAAGGAATTCCTCGAGGCCGCAGCGCTCGTTCACGCGGAACATCCAGATGCACATTTCGTCGTGGCAGGAGCGCTTTCAGATCCCGCACTCTTCGCCAGGCTAATGAGTTTACGCCGCACGCTCAGACTCGACGATTGCTTTCATTACCTCGGTGAAGTTCTTTCGACGCGCCCGCTCTATCAGTTAGCTACCGTCGTCTGCCTGCTTTCCCATACAGAGGGTCTACCCAATGTCGTGCTGGAGGCAATGTCCGCAGGTCGGCCAGTAGTTGCAACAGATGTTGGCGGCACAGGGGAATTGATTGTTGATGGCGATACGGGGTTCCTGGTCGGCGCTGGAGATGTGAAGGGGGCGGCAAACAAAATCTCTCTATTGCTGAAGTCTGATCGACTCGCTTGCGAAATGTCGGATGCTGCCGTCCGTCGAGTGGAGAGGCACTTCAGTCTTGAACGTATGATCACACAACTGGAAGGGATATATGACTCAGCTCTTCGCAGAGACTAGCTCCGGAGTCTGGGCTGGCATGGCGCTGATCGGTATCGGTGCGGCTGCGATCGGCTTCGCCTACATAGGCTATCCGCTTGTGCTTTGGATGATATCGCGATTCCGCCCTGCGAGGCCATGCGTTTGGTCCGACGAGTTGGGCTTGAGCATGATTATTGCGGCGCATAATGAGGCAAAAAGTATCAAAAAGAAACTCGAAGAGACATTGGCGCTCGACTATCCCCGGGAAAGGCTGCAGATTATCGTTGCCTCCGATGGATCGACCGACGGCACGAACGAGATTGTGCGCGAGTTTTCCGGGCAGGGTGTAGAACTCGTTGCCATTGAAAACCGATTAGGCAAGACAAACGCGCAGAACATTGCCGTGAGGCACGCGCGAAATCCAGTTTTGGTCTTTTCAGATGCTACGACGGTATACGATTCGCGGGCGTTGCGATATCTTGCAGGCGCATATCGCGATTCAAGCATCGGCGCTGCCAGCGGCAGGTACGATTACTACGATCCGACGGCCGGTTCGCCGGCTGGTTCCGGCTCCGCTGCGTTCTGGAATCTTGAAAACTGGATCAAGCGGATGCAGTGGAGGATCGACACGCTGTCGGGCTGTTGTGGCTGCATCTACTCCGTGCGGCGCGACCTCTACTGTGATTTGCCGCCAGAGATCATCAGCGACCTGGTGCAACCGCTGCACGTCTTGCTCCAACACCATCGCGTGTCCTTTCAGGAACGCGCACAGGCATGGGAAGAGGCGACAAAGACGGCAGGCGATGAGTTTCGCATGCGGGTACGGGTCGCCACACGCGGTATGAAGGGGCTACTGTCTGTTCCATCGCTTCTCAACCCATTGAGCCATCCCTGGATTGCATTTCAGCTTTGGTCGCATAAGATCGTGCGTTGGTGCATCCCGCTTTTCCTGGTATGCGTGCTTTGCGGGTGTGGTTTGCTTGCGTCCGAGCCGATCTTCAAGGGACTTCTCATTTTGCAAATCGCTTTTTATGGCCTCGCCCTTACATCCATGCTGGTGCCGGCAATGAAGCGCTCGCGCCTGTTAAGCCTGCCGCTCTATTTTTGCACCATTAACACCGCCTTTCTGTTGGGTATGTTCCACGTAATTCGAGGCCGTGAGTACAACGTGTGGCAACCACTGAGGAGATAGAGTCAATGCGTGTTACTTTTCTCACGCAGGAAGATCCGCTATACATCCTGCCGTTCTTCGAAAGCTTTTTCAGCCTCGACATGGAGACGATCGAGGTAACGGGTATCTTTGCTTGCCGGTCAATGGGCAATCGCAAGCGAACCAAATTGTTACGTGAACTATTGTCGCTCTATGGTGCGTCTGGCTTTGCAAAGCTACTCGGCTTGCAGATATGGGAACGACTGATGGCGATGACGAGACTGAGCGCCATTGTGCGTACGCACCATTCTCTGAGAGAGGTAGCCACCAGCTATCGAATCCCATTCCAGCGCATCAACAACCCTAACAGTCCCGAAAATGTCGCGCGCATTGCGGCACACCGGCCGGACATACTCGTTTCCGTAGCCTGCCCATTTATCCTCAAAGCCCCTGTGCTAACTCTGCCCACTCAGGATGCACTCAATATTCACCACGCGCCGCTGCCCCGATACAGGGGTATGATGCCAACTTTTTGGCAGATGTTCTATGGCGAGAACTCGGTAGGCGTTACCATCCACACCATGTCTGAAAAACTTGATCAAGGCAAGATCCTGCACCAGGGTTCAGCACTCATCCTGCCTGGAGAAACCATGCATCAGCTGATCCGCCGATCCAAGCGCCACGGGGCGCAACTGATGCTGCATGTGCTGAAGCAGTTCGCTGCCGGCTCGCCGCCCCCACCCCTGACCGTTGCAGAAGAAGGCAGCTATTTCACTTTTCCCACGACTGAGCAGATGCAGGCTTTTCGCCGCCGCGGACTTCGTGCAATTTAGGAATGACTTCTGAGGCCATGCAGGAATTTCACTCGGCGCAAAGGGAGTTCCCCAATGCTTCACTTTAACCTCAGGCCATTCCTGACAGTGTGCATCCTATCCTTCGCGCTCCATGCGCAACATTCCCAGTCGCAGCCGCGTATCTTTTATTCCGATATTGAGAGCGGACCTTCCTCTGGCGGGGCGGGGAACGCAGGTGCGTTCATCACGATTGTGGGGAGTGGCTTCGGCGACGCACAAGGGACATCGACAGCAACCCTGGCTGGCTCCCCAATAGCACGCATCATTCAATGGGGCGCACATAAGATAGTTGTGCAGATCGACTCATCTGCGCGAAGTGGAGAAATAGAGATATCAGTCGAGGGCAAGGGTAAATCAAACCACGTCCCGTTTGCGGTTAGGGCCGGACACATCTATTTTGTTTCGCGTGTCGGACACGATCGAAATTCCGGAGCGTTCCTCTCCCCTTGGGCCTCAATCACACGTGCGGCGCACGCGATGCATCCTGGGGACATTACCTATGTGATGGATGGAGTTAAGCTCGCGGGCTTGGATAACTACCATGCCGCGCTCTCGATTCAAAGCGCGGGATTGACAAGCAAACCCATCGCCCTAGTGGCCTATCCCGGAGCGCAAGCCGTGATCGGCGATGCGGCGGGCGAGGAGTTTGGCGTGCGCACCCCTGCGATTCACGGTGGCCCATTTAGCGAGTGGGTCCTCGCCGGGTTCACCATCCGTGGCGCAAACACTGCTCTGAAACTGGACGGGGTATCCCACTGGCGCATCGTGAACAACGATTTCTCTTGTCCGTTCGGGGACGGCGCCGCAGCCTGTGTCGAGATCGCCGGCAGTTCCGATATCGCATTTCTCGGCAATAACGTGCATGACAGCGGAAAACCCGCTGGGAGTAAGCGCTACCAGTCGGTCTACTTTACGACCGACAGCAACCATATCGAAGCAGGATGGAACCGGATCATGAACAACAACTCCTGCCGAGGACTCCAGTTTCATTCCTCGCCCGTCTCGGCCGGTTCCGGATTCAATCAGTATGATTTGCAGATCCATGACAATCACATTGCCGGTCAGGTATGCGATGGTCTCAATCTTGCGACAATCGATCCGTCCCAGGGGCGCATTCAAGTCTTCAATAACCTGATCTGGCACGTTGGTACAGGCCCCGCGCCGCCCGATGGGGAATCGAATTACGCCTGCATCAATTCTCCAGGCATCGTGAATCACGGTCCTCCGGGTTCCGGAACGGTAGAGATTTTCAACAACACACTTTCAGACTGCGGAATGCGAGGTGGACCTTCCGCCGGTGCAATCTCCGTTGGCGCTCACTCGCCGGAGTTGATGCTCAAGAACAACCTGATTGAGCAACGCAACGGTGAGGCCTATTTCACTTCGGCGACAGCCCTCGATCATATCCATGGCAATAACAACTTATGGCATGGCGGCGGGCCAGCGCCGCACCAAACCGAGCACAGTTTAGATATGAATCCGGAACTGTCGGCCGATGAGGATGGTTTCGGTCTTTCACCGGGGAGTCCGGCCAAACGCAATGGTTACGACTGCGGCATTGCGTACGATCTGATCGGCGCAAGCCGGGCTCTCACGGGGAAATGTTCCATAGGAGCGTTCGAGTAGGTCTTGACTGTGCGTGCCAACTTTCGCTATTTTGCGCCCCGGCCAACTAGAACGACCTTCAATGTCTCGAAGAGGATCGCTAGATCCAGCCAGACGGAGAGATGCTTGACATAGAAGAGGTCGAATTCAAGTTTCCGTTTCGACTCCTCGATCGTGGCCCCGTATTGATACCGCACCTGTGCCCACCCGGTGAGCCCGGGTGGAATTGTATGCCGCTGGTGATAGAACGGGATGTTTTGTGCCAACAATTCACAGAAATATGGCTGCTCAGGCCGAGGTCCAACCAGGCTCATTTCGCCGCGCAGCACATTCAGTAGTTGTGGCAGCTCGTCGATCCTGAAGGTACGCATCAGTTGGCCCACGCGCGTGATGCGCATATCATTGCTCGCTGTCCACTGCGGTGCCGCGCCGGGCGGCGCTGGGATCATCGTTCGGAATTTCAGAATATGGAAGACCTTTCCGTGGAGGCCGATCCGGTCCTGGCAGAACAAGATTGGTCCCTTGCCTTCGATGGTAATCAGCACGACGGCCAACAACATCCATGGCACTGCCGCAATGAGCATCAAGCCGGCTGCGAAAAGATCAAAGCAGCGTTTGACCAGGCGCTTGCAACGCCCATTTTCAAAGCCGCTCGAGAAGACAAACCATTCGGGGCGAATTTCATCCACCTGGACTCTGCCTGTGGCTTCCTCGTAAAACCGCGCCGCAGTCTCCACGCGGATGCCGCGCATTTTCAAATCGGTTAGACGCTCAATCATCTGAGGCGTCTGGCGCGCCTCCGCGCAGACGATCACGCGGTCAAGATCACCGGCCATTCCTGGAGAAGGCACATCGTCTGCATCGTAGCGCTGAACCAATTCCATTTTCCATTCGGGACAACTTTCGATTGTTTTAAGCAACGCATCGCAGCTTGCCTCGGGACCAATAATTCCAACTCGGGTGCGACGGCCTGACACGATAATCAGTCTCGTGACAACGACCACCCCAATCAACGCCGGCGCCAGGCCCAGTAGAGCATCTCTGCCCGGGCTCAGGGCTGGAACCATGGCATACACACCGGCGAGAACCAGCATGGCAATGCCGATCGCGCTCAACAGACGCCACAGCTGTTCCCCGAAATTGCGCACTACCTGAAGATTGTAGAGCTCGTGATAATAGAAAACGATCTGGCAGAACAATCCCACGGCAATCAATCGAACAAGTACCCTGAGTGCCGATGCCAGACTGGCGGAATCCACAGCGGTGGACCATCCATGCTTCGTCAGCAATACTGGAACGCAAACTACGAGCAGGACGATGTTCGTTCCGAGCAGAGTTGCGGCATTGGGCGGCAAAGCTTTTCCAAAGATTCTCATCTGCAGGATTCTCCGTGCGGCGGCTTGCTCTCACATGGCGGGAGCGGCTGCGCATTCCGTCAGACAGTCGGCAACGTACTCGACGTCTTCCTCGGTCATCTCGGGGAACATCGGTAGCGAGAGGACCTCGTTCGATGCCTTCTCTGATATCGGCAGATCGCCAATCTTGTAGCCGAGATGTGCATACATTGTCTGCAAGTGAAGCGGCACAGGATAATAGACGGCCGTCTCCACCCCCGAAGCGCGGAGTGCATCCCGCACTTCATCACGTCTCGCAACTCGGATTGTGAATTGGTGATAAACGTGACCAGCATCGGGCGATTCAAAGGGCAGCCCAATTTCCTCCAATCCACCGAGTGCTTCTCTGTACATCCCCGCGATGCGCCGGCGGCTTTCATTCCAATCGCTCAAATGGGGTAGTTTCACACGCAAAATGGCGGCCTGCACTTCATCAAGGCGGCTGTTCATTCCTTGCACATCGGAGTGATACTTCCGTTCACTACCGTGACTTCGCAACATCTTCAGTTTGGCTGCCTCTTCTGCTCCGCGAACCGTTATCATTCCGCCATCGCCATAGGCTCCAAGATTCTTGCTGGGAAAGAAGCTGATGCAGCCGTAGTCTCCAAAGCTGCAGGTCGGCCGACCCTTCCATGTCGCTCCCAATGCCTGTGCGCAATCCTCGATCACAATGAGCCGGTAGCGGGCCGCCAGTGACGAGATTGCATCCATGTTCGCGGGCTGTCCATAGAGATGCACTGGGATAATCGCTCTTGTCCGCTCTGTGTATAAAGTGGCGGCGTGATCGACGTCGATGTTAAAAGTCATGGGGTCGATATCGGCAAAGACCGGAACAGCGCCCAGGATGCTGACGGCATCGGCTGTCGCGACAAAGCTGAAGGCGGGAACAATGACCTCATCCCCGGTCCCCACCCCTGCAGCGCGCAACGCCAGAATCAGCGCGTCGGTTCCTGAAGCGACGCCGACTGCAAACGATGAATCGCAAAGCGCCGCTATTTCCCGTTCAAGGGCTGCAACATTCGGTCCGAGAATGAAGTGCTGTGCCTCAATCACATTGGCGATCGCGCTCGTAATCTCGTCATGCAATCTGTCGTATTGCGCCTTTAGGTCCACAATAGGCAGTTTGCGCGCGTGCCTTCCTTTAATCACATCCATCGGTTTCCCCCAGTGGCTTCTTCTGAGAGTCAAACTCTCGTTTGTACGATCCCGCGCTGCGGCGCCGGCTTGGCACACCGACATCGCGCAGCTTGTAGAGCAATGAGCGATAACTCATGTTGAGATCACTCGAGGTTCTGCGTCTATTCCAGTGGTTGGCCTCGAGGCGATTCAGGATGATGGCCTGCTCAGCTGCCCGGGCCGACTGCCGCGATGCATCTTTCAGATGAGTTCCCCAAGTCTGGGCCTTGGTTGCGTTGCTGGCCACAGCCACCTGACGGGTGAGTTCCGCGCTGAGAGCCTCATGGATACCAAAGACCAGGTCACGCATTATCCAGTTCTCAAGCTCGCGTATATTGCCCGGCCATGCCCATTGCGACAGCAAATGTAATGCTGTCTCCGTCAATGGAGACACGCGCCGTTCATACTTCTTGGCGAGTTTCTCAAGGAAGTGTTGACAGAGTTGGGGAATGTCCTGCTTACGCTCCCTCAGTGGCGACAGACGCACGCCGATGACATCGATGCGGTAGAAGAGATCCGAACGAAACATGCGCGCTTTAACGGCCGTCTCCAAGTCGCAGTTGGTGGCGCAGATGATCCTGACCTGCGCTCGCCGGTCTTCGCGTCCGCCTATCCGCGTGTAGCGGCCGTCTTGCAACAAATGCAGCAACTTCGATTGCAGAGACGCCGCCATGTCACCTATTTCGTCAAGGAACAACGTGCCTCCATTGGCGACCTCCACCAGTCCGGGCTTGCTCTCATTTGCACCTGTGAAGGCTCCCTTCTCATAACCGAGCAATTCGCTCTCAAGCAGGTCGACGGGGACCGCGGCGCAGTTCAGCTTCACAAATGGCGCATCACGGAATTGCGACCGCGCATGCAAGCGACGAGCGACGATCTCCTTACCCGTGCCGGTTTCTCCGCGAATGAGCACCGACAGGTCCGTGTCGCATACGCGCGCAATCGTGTTCCGCACATCCTGCATGGCGGGTGTGGAACCGAAAATAATGTCGTCACTAGGTAACTCGGACGGATCAATGCGAAAGTTCATGGGTCGGCTCTGACACGGTTAAATACGCCATCGGCGCTTATGATCATGTCATTGCACGACAAAGGCCAAACCTAAGACCGATAAAACTATTACATCGTGTCGCGGATCTACACTGAATGGTCTACTAACATGGCCACGACCGTGCCTCAAACCCCAGCAGGGGATTCACGGTTTGCATAAGTTTGCAGATATTGCACTAACCGCTTGCATATGTCTGTCTATTTCCGACCCGATCTGCCGGCCACGGAGTTAGGCGCCTCTAGAACTTGGGCATGGCGCGCCAGTAGTCATTATTCCGTGATCGCGTATGTCGAAGTTATACCTGCTGTCCTCGCGGACTAAGGCGATACTGTTGGATCTTGTAAAGCAATGCCCTATAACTGATGTTGAGGTCCCGCGCTGCGTGACGGCGGTTCCAGCCTGACGCATCCAGAGCTTCCTGAATCATGCGGGTCTCTGTGCGATCTCTGACGCTCCTCACAGTCGACCGCATTCCCAATGGGTTGTGCGTCGAGTCTGATGGGTGCTGCTCGCGTTGAGTGTCGCCAGTCCTGGCGATCTTAATCTCCAGTTCGCGAAGCGCGGCATTCTGATCCTGCATCACGATGGTACGGATGACAAAATTGCGCAGTTCACGCAGATTTCCAGGCCAGTCATAGAGGGGTAGTATGGCCATCAAAGCCGGTGAAAAATGCCTGAAGTCGACCGGCTTCATATCATGAGGAGTTCGCCTGATCATTTCATCGACGAGGAAGGGAATTTCTTCCCGTCGTTCGCGAAGCGGTGGCACAGTGATGGTGAAGGTGTTGAGACGGTAGTAAAGGTCCTCGCGAAAGGTCTTATTAGCCAGTGCCGTTTCCATCGAAATATTCGTGGCTGCTAATATGTGCACATCCACTTTGGTAGACTGACGACCGCCAAGACGCGTGAATTGGCCATCCTGCAGGACGTGCAGCAGCTTGGCCTGCATGGCTGCACTGATTTCGCCGATCTCGTCCAGAAGAAGGGTCCCCCGATCAGCAAGTTCGAACTTTCCTGGCTTATCGTTGACTGCCCCCGTGAAGGCTCCTTTCATGTGGCCAAAGAGCTCGCTCTCAAGCAAATCCATCGGCAACGCAGCGCAGTTTACATTGAGGAACTTCTGTCGCGACCGCTTTGAATACTTGTGAATCAGGTGAGCGATAATTTCCTTGCCGGTACCGCTTTCACCAAGAATCAGCACCGTGACGTCAACATCGGCCAGTAGCTTTACCTGTCGATAAATATCGAGCATCGATGGTGATGCGGCGAGAAAAAAACGGTTGTCGTTCAGTTCTTCGATCAGCGGGGTTCCTGGTACTTGTTCTGAACGCACTGAGCATGCTTCGTGCGCGACACGGCTCCGCAAACCGTGTACAGTTGCACGCGCTCCGACCGAGTGCAGGGAAGAAGTTCTATGGACCAGAGACTCGATATCTTTCCGAATGACGGGTTTCATCAAAAAGCGGGTGACGCCAAGACTGCGCGCATCACTCAGCGTGTCTTGCTCTCCCGGGGCGAGGATCAAACACACGCTGCTCTTTTCCATCTGTAGAAGAAGTTGACGGCATTCGTGGAGTTCGCCAATATTCGACCTATCCGGCTCGATCAGGACCAAATCGGGCTCTATACCCGTCTGCAAGATAGAGTGAGCTTCTTCGTAATCCCGCAGCGGCACTACACGATGACCTTCTCCTCTCAACACCGTATGTGCTAAGTCACGAACTGCCGAATCGCGAATGAGAGTTAACACGAGCAGATCAGTTATCAAGACGCACCTTCCCTTACATTCGGCACATGCCAAGAATTGTGTCCCAGGGAAAGCTTTACTGCAGGGCGCGAATATAGTCCGGCGTGTGGGCCGATTTCATTGTCGCCGAGTGCTCTGTAAATAAGCCCGCTGCAATGTCCACGAAAGAATGCGGCAAATATCCCCCGACCTAAACCCACTTCAGATAAACCCTGGCAAGTTCCGACGATTGTCACAGGCAACTGACCGGAGCTTTCCTCATGTGTGCGATGGTATTCACAGATTTCCTGCGGATGTTTCAACAGAAGCGCGTCTAAGGCGCTGGCCCCCCACTCCGAGTCGTGTGGTGCCCGGAGAATGGGGTAAGTCTGCCAGAGGACATCGCGGGTGTCAAGATATTGTAAAGATTTATTTAGCCAAGGTAGAACTTAGTTCTTTATCGAAGCGGCCACTTATATCCCATTGAGCAGTTTAACTTTCCAGGTAACCTACTGTCTGTAAATAAAGGTTACGCGAAAGTAGTTCTCCAAGTAACCTACAGCGTGTTCCCGTGGGCACGCAACAACTCGCCCTAGAGGTTACTCCGATAATCGCTAACATATAGCCGCCGATCCTCTTGAAGCGCACAATCCTGCGAGAAAGCTGGCGGACATCTCACGCTTTTGCTGCTCCAAAATCTTGCAGCCCTGAACCGTACCCTGATAGACTTTTCTGGTCAGACCTCAATAAACCCGGTCGATTCGAGTCTAGCGACTCGATCGTTATAGTTTGGAGAAAAGAATAGGCGAAAATGATTTCGTTTACATTGAGGGCATTAGGCGCTGGTTTTTTGTTGTGCCTAAGTAGCTGATTCAAGTGCAGAGCAACCCTTTGTTCAGCGCTTGATCGTCTCTGACATTCGAGTTGAGCCTGCCTATACGCTAGGCAAATAGGACTTCTCGATACGGGCCTTTGTCGTAAAGTACTCAATTATCTGGCGCTAATCTAAATCGGCGTTTGAAGCATTTTGATATAGGATCTCCCTGCCTTCGTTTCCTCCGTTATCAGAGAACACCGCGGCTGGCCGTTCCGCATGTGTGGGCCCGCGTACGTCAGCGGCGACTACAAATCTATGTTCGAGGATTTTCTTTTGAGGAAACTTTTGCTCCCTCTCCTCCTTTCGGTATTCGGTTCCTTGAATGCCGCAGCTGCAAATCCCACGCTTAATTTCACTGATTTGACTTCAGGACCCGTGGGTGCCATCGTCACCATTTATGGCGCCAACCTTCAGCCCTCCGTGTCTCTGAATGGAGTCACCGCAACCGTTGTCGCAGCAAGCTCCACAAAGGTCAGTTTCGTCGTCCCTTCAACCACCAGTGGCTCGATCACCGTGGGAGGCTCGAACACGCTCCCGTTCACAATCCGCGGCGGGCAGATCTATTACGTCGCTACCAATGGCTCCGATGGCCAAGCCGGTTCTCAGAGCTCCCCATGGGCTACCATCCCACACGCTTTCAATACCGCTGCCTGCGGCGATGTCATCTATGTGAAGAACGGCGTTAGTCAGACCGGCCTCGACAACTACGGTGCATCGCTTGCGGTCGCAAAAAAATGTAGCGAATCGTCCCCCATCGCCCTCGTGGGCTATCCCGGCGCAACCGTGATCATCGGCAGCACAAGCGGGCAGGAATACGGAATCCGCAACCCTGACATCAACGGCGACGGTTTCAATGGGCTGGTGTTGGCGAACCTGATTGTCCGCGGAAACAACACGGCCGTGAAAGACGCGGGCAATCTGTATTGGCGCATCGTTGGCAGCGACTTCAGCTGTCCGAACGGAAGTGGACTAGCAGCCTGCATCCATCTTGAGAATGCAAGCAACGTCCAATTCCTGGGTAATTCGATTCACGATACGGGCGCCGGCGGCACAAAGTACTACCATTCGTTTTATGGCACCACTGACTCGAACCACGTTGAGGTAGGGTGGAATCACATCTACAACAATCAGAGCTGCCGCGGCGTGCAGTTTTACTCCACTAGTGGCAGCCCGCAGTATGACCTGATTGTGCACGACAATGTGATCAGCGGTCAGCTTTGCGATGGCATCAACTTCTCCACCGTCGATGCGACCCTGGGTCCCGTCGAAGCTTACAACAATCTCGTTTATCACGTCGGACTTGGTGGCGCGAATCTCAACTCTCCGAATGAAGCATGCATCGCCAGCCTGGGCTACGGAGCACCTGGCGGCCAGGCGCTCTTCTATGGCAATACGCTGGCGGATTGCGGTTCGGCTGGGGGATCCACGGCCGGCGCCATCACAGTTCAAACTGGCTCGCCCACTGTTGTCTCCACCAGCAATCTCGTCGTCCAGAACCCAGGTGAAGTGATCTATTCGCCGAACACCGATCAATCGCTCATCGCATCCAGCCACGATGTTCTGCTGACCACCGGTACCGCTGGCGTGGTGAACTCGTCCTATCAACTGGTTTCCGGCAGCCCCGCGATTGGCGCCGGCACCGCGTACTCAGGGATTCTGCGTGATCTCGCGGGCGTTGCGCGTCCGCAAAGCGGATCAGAGGATGCTGGTGCATATCTCTACTCCACTTCCACGACTACAAGTGGGCCGACGGCAACCCTGTCGACCACAAGCCTCAGCTTTGGAAGTGAGACCGTGAACACAACTTCAGCGGCGCAAACTGCCATTTTGAGTAACTCCGGCAGCTCTGCTCTCTCTATTTCGAAGATCGCCGTTTCCGGAACGAACGCCTCCTCTTTCATTTCTTCAAATAACTGCGGTACGAGCCTTGCGGCCGGCCAGAGTTGTGCGATCCAGGCCCAATTTGACCCCACAGTCACCGGTACCATGACCGCGGCCGTAACGATCACTGACAACGCGTCGAACCCCTCGCAGAGCCTCGGCCTGAGCGGCACAGGAACCACTACCGCCAGTCCGGCAGTCTCGTTAACTCCCACCAGTCTGTCATTCGGCAATCAGGTGGTAAGTACGGCCTCCACCTCGCAATCTGTGACCCTGAAAAACACGGGGACGGCAACGCTGAACCTCAGCCAGGTAGCTCTGTCGGGCACAAGCGCCTCTCAGTTCAAGTTATCGAGCGGATGCGGCTCCACGCTCGCCGTGGGCGCTTCGTGCGTGATTCAGGTTCAGTTCGCTCCAAATACGACCGGCTCGATGACTGCCGCCGTCACTCTAACTGACAATGCTTCGAATTCCCCTCAGAGCATTGCCCTCTCCGGCTCAGGAGTTACCAGTTCAACGAGCGGGGGAACAACCACCATTCATCTTTCTTTGAACAACCTCTATTTCTATAACCGCGCCGTCGGGTCCACGTCCGCCCCGAGTTCCATCGTATTGACCAACACCGGAAAGGCAACTCTTTCGATCGGAAGCATGGTACTCACTGGGCCGCAGACCTCTTCGTTCCTGGTGTCGTCAAATTGTGGTTCAGCGGTCGCGGTGGGTGCCTCCTGCTCGATCAACGTAAGCTTCGATCCTAAGGTGGTCGGGACCAACACTGCGTCGATAGTACTAACCGATAATGCTGGAACGGGAACTCAGTCGATTCCGCTGACTGGACATGGGTTCTAACGAACAAACGTGAATCCTGCCCCGCCCATAAAACACAAGGCTCCCGCTTCCGCGAGAGCCTTGTTAGATACCTTTGTCAGCAGTCTGAGGGAGCTGAATTCATTCAGCTCCCTGATTTTTTTTGCGGAGGAAGTCTACTGCACACTTAGTTGAATGGTGGTGGAGTGGCTGTTGCTGCCGTTTGCGCCAGTGATCGTCAACGTATACGACTCAGCGGGGCGCGGGGTGTTCGATGTAAATGTAGTAGTCTCACAACCCGTCAGGGCGGCAACGGCCCCGAGCGAAGTCAAAATCACAACCGGCACCAGAAATTTGCGGACGGACCGCGTGCGAACACGTAGGAACGGCAGCAGCAGAACGAGGACCAGTGCGGAAGTAGCCAGCGGTCGGCCCGCGCATTCGCGACCTCCTCTAGCCTCACTTATGTTTGCGATTTGTATCGTGAGCGTGGAGGTTTTGCTGCCGCTGGCGGGGGCCAATGCAGCCGGGGAAAAGCTGGCCGCAGCACCGGGCGGCAATCCTGTGGCCGAGAGGGCGACCAGCGCCCCAAAGCTGCCATTTGTCGATGCCACTGAAATCGTATAAGTTGCGGTGGCGCCCTGCTGGATCGTCAGTGAGCCGGGCGAGGCATTGATCGTGAAGTCCGATGCCGCAACCATCACCCCTGTACCGGTAAGGGAGAGCTCTTGCGGAGCTCCGGCGGCGTTATCCGCGACACTCAAATTCGCAGTGAAGTTGTTCGCCGAGGCTGGCGTAAAGGTGACCGCGATGGTGCAACTTGCGCTGGCGGCAAGCGAGGCGCCGCAGTTGTTGGTCTGGCTGAAGTCGCTGGAATTGGCGCCTGTAATCGAGATGGACGCGATCGATAACGCGCTTCCTCCACTGTTGGACAGGGTGATGGGGCGCGCCGCCGATGAGGAATTCACCGCGACATTGCCGAACGCGAGGCTGGATGCGGACAGCGTGGCCACCGGCCCACTGGGACTTGGACCCGTCGTCGAATACAAATAAGCTCCTGCATCGGTGGCTCCGGATTGCGGTCGCGAATTTCCGGCGAGGTCGTAAAGGATGCCGGAGAGAGCCGTACCTTTGCCAATTGCCGGACTGCCCGCTACAAGCTGATACTGCGCGTTGACGACGCCTGTGGCGCCGGCGGTCAGCAGCACATCATGACTGGATACGACAAGGGAAGTATCGGTGTCGGGGGAGTAGACAGGCTCGCCCGGATTCTGGATGATCAGGTTGCTGCTGGTGACGATTGTGGGCGAACCGGTGAGTACGGTTATGGCGCCGGCGGTGGATCCGCCTGCGGAGCCGCAGTCGGCAAAGGTGTTGCCATAAACAATCGCATTTCCGCCGGCGACGCCATAACCGAGGCTTGCGATGCAGGCTTCATTGGGATTGTTCAGGCTCGCTCCCCCGAGGCCTACGTGATAGACGAGGTTGTTATACGCTTCGATGGGCCCAAGCGTGGCATCAACAGTAGAGAAGTTGATGCCATCGCAAAGTTGTCCGCTGACGATGTTGTCGTGCACGATCAGATCGTATTGCGGACTACCGCTGCTGGAATAAAACTGCACGCCTCGACAGCTTTTATTATTGAAAAAATGGTTCCACCCTACCTCAATGTGGTTTGAATCTGTGGTGCCGTAGAACGAATGATAGTACTTTGTATCTCCCGTCCCTGTGTCGTGAATCGAGTTACCCAAGAACTGGATATGGCTTGAGTTCTCAAGCAGGATGCAGGCTGACTGGCCGCCTCCATATGGACAACTGAAGTCGCTCCCAACTACTCTCCAATACTGACTGTCCACCGCCTTGATGGCCTCATTGTTGCCGCGGACCACAAGGTTCGCAAAGATCATCCCGTTATACCCATTGCTGCCTATGTCCGGGGTGCGAATGCCATATTCCTGCCCATTCGCATTACCGATCGTTACGGTTGCGCCTGGATACCCAATCAGCGCAAGGGGATTCGCTTCATCGCATTTCCGTTCGACCGACAGAGAAGCGCCGTAGTCGTCCAGACCAGTCTCACTGACCCTGTCCATCGCGTAGATGATGTCTCCGCAGGCCGCGGTGTTGAAGGCGTGTGGAATTGTAGCCCACGGTGCGCTCTGAGAGCCGGACTGATTGTCGGAACCGTTGACAGAGACATAGTAGTTATTTCCTGCGCGCACGGTGAAGGGCAGCGCGTTTGAATTCCCCGCGACGATGGAACCGCTGGTGGTCGAGGGAACGATGAAACTCAGCTTGGTGGCTGAGGTGGCAATCACAGTCGCTTTCACCGCATTCACCGTCACGGTCGACTGGAGGTTAGCGCCATAGATAGTGACAATCGCACCTGCGGGCCCGGAGCTCAGATCGGTGAAAAATAGTGTGGGGTTTTGAGGCGCGGCGCTCAGGACACACGCTCCAAGGAAGAGAAGGAGAGTTGCAGGTCGCATTGAAGCACCTCAGTGGGTTCCAAGAAATCGTGCTGGCCACTTGGCTGCTGGCGCCAAAGTCCCAACACTGTGCGGGAAGACCTGTAGCCGGAGAAGACAGAGATCCGCACTCTATCCCACAGAGCAATAAGTCCGCGCATAGAACGATTCTGTTGAAACTGCGCATATCAAGCATAGGTCCAAAGAGTGTTCCATGTTCAACAGACGCCAGGTCATTTCAACTTGCATCCGCCACTAACTTCTCTTTTCGGCAGCGGTAGAAGAAATGCGTATGTGCATGTTATTGCATGTATGACTTTCATTGGTCATGTCCAATGAAGGATTCGCGATTAGTACACATGCGATTTGTCGCGTCATTGCTGTCAGTATTCGATGGACCTCTTCTACGGCTCTCGTTCGGAGTTAACCCGCCGCAAGGATGTGCCAATTTACTTATTGCTCCCCAAAGTCCCCCTTCCATGCGATTTCAGATTGTCGAACATCACGGTGCTCCGCCGCCTGCGCTGTACCATTCGACCGTCTGCCGCAGACCCTCGCGGAAATCGACAATCGGTTCATAGCCGAGCAGTTGAGTGGCAAGCCCTATATCGGCAAGTGAGGCGCGAATATCGCCGGCGCGGGGCTGTGCATATGCCGGCGAGCCACAATAGCCGGTCAGATCCCGCAGAATCTCAAATGTCTCGTTCAGAGTATTCCGCGAACCGGTGGCCACATTCATCATTCGCCCCGACACCTTCTCAGCAGGGGCCGATGCGGCCAGCAGATTGGCGTACACCACATTGTCGATGTAGGTAAAATCGCGACTCTGCTCCCCATCGCCATAGATCGTTGGCTGCTCTCCTGCCAGCATGCGTCGGCAAAACACCGCCAGCACCCCCGAATAATGAGAAGTCGGATCCTGGTACGGCCCAAACACATTGAAGTAGCGCAGCACCACCGTTTCCAACCCGTAGACACGGGTAAAGGCGCGCATGTAGTGTTCTCCTGCGAGTTTGGCTACGGCATAAGGAGAGATGGGATCCGGCGCCATCTCTTCATGCTTCGGCAGAGCTGGCGTGTCCCCGTATGCTGACGATGAACCCGCGTAGATGACGCGCCGCGCTCCCGCAGCGTGAGCGGCCACTAGCAGGTTGAGGGTGGCGTCAACGCAGTTCTGATTCGTCTCAACCGGATCGGCAACCGATCGCGGAACCGAGGCCAGCGCGGCCTTGTGGAAGATAATGTCTATCCCCGCACATGCGCGCGCGCACGCGGCGGGATCGGTCAGGTCGCCTTCCATAAACTCCATTGCTTCCAGGCCGATCAGATTGGACCGCTTGCCGGTAATGAAGTTGTCAATGCCCCGCACCGTCTCGCCGCGCGCCACGAGGGCCGCCGCAATTGAGCGGCCGATAAAGCCGGCGGCTCCCGTCACAAGATATCTTGCCAACTTCTTTCCCCCTCTGGTTCGATTGAGCATTTCTTGAACCCTCCGCAATGGCTGAAATGCCCCGTCAGCCGCGCAGTCCTGTACGTCACAGCAACTTGTTTTTAAGCCGCCGTTCCACTTTCCTGGGAAATACGGCACAACAGCCTTATCCGTATTCCGAGGAGGGCTGCCAAAGGTAAAAGGATCAGTGGCTGATATAGGACGACAGTGGGCAATCCGTGTAGGTCTGTCCGGTCGTCCATAGCGCCGGCAGGGCTGTCAGGTTATTGGTGGCGTTCGTTTCGCCGGAGCACCCGCCGTGCGAGCGGTCTTGGAATCGAACCGTTCCAGACGTTCCCAGGATTGCGATCCAGTACGGACTCCCTTGCGTAATCTGGGCATTCGGTAGAGCAAGAGTGTTCCATGCGCCGTTCGTCAATTGCGACGTGGAAGCCTGCGCCAGCAAAGTACCCGGATGCCCGCCCTTGTCGCTGTAAACTCCGATCGCCACCTGGGTCGCGGAGGACGTTGGAGCGATGTAGAACCTGATGGAGTCTGCAGTCCCCGATGCAACGGCGGTGCTCTGAAATGCTTCGGCGATTCCGGCGGGATTGCTGTCCAGTTGAGACTCCACAGTTTGATCGCCCAGCAGAAGGGTCGGTCCAGTCGAACCACTGGAAACGTTGAAGGTCGCCGTGACGATCTGGGGAGACTGCATCGCTCCCGAAGCAGTGATCGTGACATGACCCGTGAGGGTTCCCGCAGGCAATGAGCCGACGACTGCGTGGATGGTGAGGGTCTGCGGAGCCGTCCCGTTCGTGGGAGTGACTGTCAGCCAACTCGCGTCACTCGCAGTTGTAAAGCTCAGGGTGCCACCTCCTGAGTTGCCGACTGAGACGTCCTGCGAACCCGGATCCGACCCGCCTGCCACCGCATTGAAGGTCAGGGTGGTTGGAGAAACCGTAAGCGTCGTGGGCTGAATGGATCCATTCAAGGTGTAGGCGCGCAGCGTCCCTCCGGCGGACGCGCCATATCCATTCCAACTTCCGGCGTATAGCGTTCCCTTCGCGACCATCGGAGCAGCAAAGCCGTATCCTGAGCCCGAGGCACTTTGCCACAACAGCGTGCCGTTGGTCGCATTGTAGGCATTCACCTGGCCCCCTTCGCCAATCGAGATGAACGCGAGTCCGTTGGCGATCGTCACTGTTGAATTGGGTTGGTTGCTCCCGCCTAATGGGTGGCTCCAGGCCGCGGTCATGGTGCAGCTTGCCGTCACATTCAGAGCTACAATTCCTCCGGCAAAGCCATTCCCGCCAGTGCCCGCCGTCCCTTCAAAGACCATGTTTCCGGTCGGCCAGTACGAGGGATCGGCGGCGCCGCCGTTGCCCAGGGAATCGTTTGGTGCATTAATCTGCAGCGTTTGCAGCGGTTGGCCGCTTGCTATCAGGTCCGAGGTGCGAAACAGGTAGAGATTGCCGTTCTTCTTGCCACCCACCACCAATTGAGGGCATCCGCTCGGTTGAAACACCGTGGGCGACGACCCGAAGTCCAAATCGCAGGGCTGCGATAAACACGGAAAGTTCGCTGGATCTGTCGGCAGGTACGACCCCAGCAGATTCAAATTAGAGTCGTAGGCAAGCATGCGGTTCGCATTGGGCGTGGTGGCCTCGTTCACGTCCCTCGCTGCAGTCACGTAGACATTTCCTGTTGCCGTATCGAGGGCAAGTCCGCCGTAGCCCCAGATGCCGCCGCCTGCGTCTCCCGTTTGGGCCAGACTGGGGACCACGGGTACAGATAACGCCAAAACCGGTGTACTGCCGGATACATTGACTTTGTAGATGGTTCCTTGCCAGGGCTGGTCATCGCAGCCATCGCTGCCGGTTACGAAATAGACGAAAGAGCCATTCTGGTTGAGTCCGCCCCAGACATTATTGGTGACCGGATTCGCTATCAAAGACGGCGTCTGGCCGGCGATGCTGCCATCGAGTAGAGAAAGGCTGTAAAACACACCTCCCGAAGAAACGGCGTAGACCCGCGATCGGGCGCGATCAATCTCCGGAGCACCAGTCACCCCGAATCCGCCGGGAAACACGCAGTTGCTGGATTGCGCGCCTAAATTCTGCTTCCACAAAACAGCACCGGTTGCAGCGTCCAAGGCATACACGCTGTTGCCTGACGTAGCGGCGATCACGATATCGTGCGTTGTTCCGTTGATCGCGATGCCGCCGACGAAGAGGGGTTGGGCCGTGATCTGGCCATCCAAAGCGGCTGACCAGCTCAGTGTGAGTCCACCGACATTGGAAGGAGACAAGATCGTCTCTTCGGAAGCAAATCCAGTTCTCGCCGGATCGTGATCCACGGTGAGCCAGTCACCGGGTTGGCTTGGAGAGGGCATCGCAGAGACGCTAAGAGTCACGGTGATCACCTGGGGCGAACCCTGAGCTCCAGACGCCGCCACGGTAACGTGCCCGGTGTACACGCCGACCTGTAATCCGGTCCCATTAGCAGAAATCTGGATCGTTTGCGGAGCCGTTCCAGAAGTGGCAGCGACGCTGAGCCATGCGGCATCCACGCTTGCGGTAAAGCTGAGCGTGCCGCCTCCTGTGTTGGACACATTGACTGCGGCGGCCGAGGGATTCGCGCCTCCAACGATCATGGAGAATGCCACCGAGTTCGTAGAAACGGAAAGAATCGGCGATGGGGCGCCGGAGGACCCTGAGCCATATCCCGACAATGGGCAATCGGTATAGCTCGCACCTTTGGACCATGTCGCAGGAAGCGCGGAGAGCCCTGACTGCGCGTTCGATTGGCTTATGCATCCTCCCGATCCTACGTCCCGGAAGCGCAACGTTCCGCCTGTGCCCAGAATGGCTAGCCAGTAATGTCCGCCCGCAGCGATTGAGGCAGGCGCGACGTTCACTTTATTCCAACTCCCCGCTATGGGTGCGCCAATCGACCCGTAAGTGAGCAACGTGCCGGGAGAACCTGACGAATCGGCATAAAGCCCCGCATACAGCGTGGGTGCCGCCGAGCCGCCGTCCAGATAGATCGTTAATGAATTCAGCGTGCCCGCCGAAGTCGCCGTTACCTGAAATGCTTCCGCCGTTCCCGCCGAGTTGTAATCCCGCCCTGTCACCACATTCTGGTTTCCAAACAGCACCGTGGTTTGTGCCGAAACAGAGGCAAGAGGGGAGAGGGAAAGGAGCAGCGCAAATCCGAGAAATACAGGATGGACTCGGAAAGATGGGCGACTCGCGTTGGCAAGTGCGAACGGGGAAGTGGCTTTCCTGAACAGTTGCATGAGAAGATTGGGTGCAGATCGACGGCCAGTCCCTTTGAATCAGTATTCAAGGCGAAATCGAACACTTGGAATGACATAGAGAGAAATGTGAAAGAGTTTGCACACCTTCGATATGCAAGCGCCTTCCTCTTCTTCACATGAAGCTTGCACTCCATCAGTCGGACTTACGGTTCTGCGCAAAGGGCATGCTCGATGCGGCCTACAAGCTCTCGTGAGAGACTACAATCCGACCGCCCGCGATTTCGATCCGCGCTACAAACGCGATAAGGCGGAGGGCAGGGAACCGGCATCCTCGATTTGTTCCGCGAGCTAGCGCGCCATCCGAATTGCCTCCGCTCGCCGTCTCGCTGCGTGCCGTGCGCGAACTGCGGGAAGATCCCGTTCATCATGTAGAAGCAAGCGCGACAGTTTCCGCTCCGCGCACTCCGATCCGCGCCTGGTTCACTTGAAAGGCCGGCACCCCCAGTGCGGAATCTCTTGGAGAGGATAAGCGACGTTGTTTCATTCTGTGGGAATCTGGTGCCGATCGAGCAGGCATGGGAGTGCGTCGTGGGATGGCGAAACATTATCGGAAGTCAGCGGGATTGGCGGTGCGGAGACTGGCTGGTTAATAAACGGAAATCAATTAGCAGCGCGGAGACTTGCCATCGCAACTTCTGTGAGCACCGAGCAATCAGTGCATCGTGATGCGATCATGCAAAAACCAACGAAATGATAAGCTTGCCGACGGAATCCTAGTTTTTACTCCAGACACGCAACAGCCAACAACGCCCCTCAATGTCCGATAACGTATATTCCCGTTAAGTTGAGAGACGCGCCTATGTTGTTGAAGAAGAAGAACCAACTATATGTGCAAACTTTTGCACACGCAGTGACGAAAGACACTCAGCAAACTGCGAGCAAAGCTTCGCCGGGTGCCTGGTTGCAAATGAAAAATTTGAAATGGAGGGAGAGAAGGTCTGGACCGCGCCCTGACTGTGTGCTACGTTTTGTCTGAGTGGGGTCACATTCGCTCCCGATAGCGATTGAGGCATAGCCGGTGCTGAAACACCTGACCCCATCACCCTACCTCACCTGCAGCGATAAAGCCAGAAATAATTTACGAGAGTATGAGCAGCGCGTGAAGCCTGCCGCCGTCTTTCAGCTTGCCGGTCAACCGCAACAGCTTTGCGGAGGGCAGGGAAGCGTCCGATGCGAGAGCCGTGAATTCAGCCCTCGCTTCGGGTTTACTAATCGGGTTCATCTCCACTTCGACGCCGTATGACTTGAGCATTTCGCCCATCTCTTCGAGGCTCATATTGCCCTTCGCCACCTACAGCACCGCACCGAGACCCATCATGAAAATGCCCCCTTAGTTGATCTGCCAGCAGACGGTTGCCAGATCGCCTGTAACCGTTGTATTGGTCGAAGAGATCGACGTGATGGTGAAAGAGGTTCCAACCGACACCGCCGAGACATTCAGATAGCCCGCCGCCGTGCTGCTGTTGATGCCGCACCGAGTGAGCGAGTAGACGCAGGTGGAGCCGATCGCGCACGCGGCCGCGTTCGAGACTGTAACTGTTCCACTGGCAAGCACCGCCGTCC
>WNGR01001382.1_pt1 | contig 27141 bp, 31 predicted proteins | sample 5407581 | NCBI WGS metagenome assembly WNGR01 (sample SAMN13153383, study PRJNA577476) | soil metagenome | isolation source: 80 cm soil or saprolite under Garry oak tree replicate 2 | place: USA:California | collected 2016-06-15
GACCGTTGTCATGGAACCATCCTGCGGTGACCGCCGGCCCCGGCAGCACAGCCGCCACGCGCAGGGCTCGTGCCGCGCGGCCACCGCCGGCCCATCCGGTGCCGTGCTGTACGCCAGGACCAGGCCGCTGGTGACCCCGCTGCCGGTCATCACCGAACGCAACCCTCCCGGGGGCACACCCGCGGGTCTTCACACCCGCCTTCGGCAGGCCTGGACCGCCGGACCCCGTGAGGGCCCGCGCTGGCTGCGCTGCCGGGGCCCCGGCCGCCCGGAATCCTTCCGCCGCAACGTCACCGGCGCGCAGGCGGCGCCATCGACAGCCCGTTTCCCGGCCGGCCGCTGTTCAACCAGGCCTGTGATCGCCGGTGCCCGGCGTGCCATTCACGGTCAGGTCATGGCGCCCGGTGTCCACTCATCCCGTCCACAACGACGGTCAGATGACGGTCAGACGATCTTGTCCACTGCCTCAGCGAGCTGGAACCTGGGGTCTGACCTGGGAAAACTTGTGGAGCTAAGGGGACTCGAACCCCTGGCCTCTTGCATGCCATGTTCGTTAGGAAGGGTCGCCCTCGAAGCAGACGAAAGTCTGCATGGCTCCTGAGTTTTTTGAGCGTATTTGAGGGCACTAAGCGGAACCAAACAGAACTGTTAAGAACCGCGCGAAACATATTCTGGCGCCCGGAGGTAATTCGATCATACTCATGCCGTTTGACATGAATGGGGATGGTTGGCGAAACTTAGGCATGGCTCCATCGCCCCAGGTGAACGAGGGAAAGAAGAGCCCTGGACGGCACAACTTCAGAGCAAGTAGAGGTGGCATCGAAATGGCGGCTCAGCTCCACACCGCCGCAGAGGCTGCGGGGATCCTCAAGGTGCGCGAGTCCTGGCTCAAGACGAAGGCAGCCGCCCGCTTAATCCCTTGCACGTTCATCGGCAAACACTTGCGTTTCAGCGATGACGATATCGCCGAAATCATGAAGGCCGGGGCACGCGAGCCGGTCACCGCGCGCGAACCTACGCGGGAGCGCAGGAAAGCCGGATAGCTTGCAGGGCGAGGCCTGGCTGTGCGCGGTGTTCGTAGCGACGCGGGACGCTCGTCTCCGGTCGGCGTCAGGCAGCATCTGGTATCTGGCCAACTTGGGAGGAGGGACCCGTGGCGTATGCGGAGAAGCGCGGCAAGGGCCCGAAGCCGTGGCGCGTCAAATACAAGCTGCCCAACGGCGGTGAGGCCAGCGAGTCCGGGTTCGAGACCAAGACGGCCGCGCTCACGTGGGGACGCGACCAGGAGGCCAAGATCCGGGAGGGCCGCTGGACAGACCCGAACGCGGGCAAGATCACAGTCAGCGAATGGATCGACCGGTGGCTGGCTATGCAGGACGTTGGTATCAGCACGATGGAAAACCGTGCGTACCTGATCCGGCGGTTCATCCGGCCCGCATGGGGTGCCAGCCCGCTTAACTCCCTAAGCAACGAGGAAATCACCAAATGGGAGAACGGCCTGCCAGCCAGGTTCGGTGTCTCCCGGCGGACCGCTCGCGACGCGCGCAGCCTGGTGTGCACCATCCTGGGTGACGCTGCGGCCGCCAAGCCTCCGCTGATCCCCTACAACCCCGCGCTCCGACCGCGTAACCGCGGCCGCAGGACCGGCCGGAAGCTGGACCGTGCCCCGCAGCGCACGTGGGCGACACCGCTGCAGACCTTGCTGCTGGCCGAGCGGGCCGCGTTACTGTCCGGCCGGGACCAAGACTTCAGCATGGTCATCACGATCGGCTACACCGGACTGCGGTGGGGGGAAACGATCGGCCTCGAACGCGATTACCTCCACAAGGCTGAGATCCACGTCGAGTGGCAGCTACGCGAGGTCAGCGGCGTCTTCCACCGGCTGCCACCCAAAGACGACTCCTACCGCAGCCCCAACTGGGAACCATGCCTGCCCGTTGACCTTCCGGACTTCCTCGCCGAACTGCTCGCCGGCCAGGTCGAGAACCAGCCCGGGCAGCGGTGCGGCTGCGCCACGCAACACGGCGGCACCGGCCAGTATGTGTTCCTCGGCCCGGACGGCGGCCACTACCGGCGCAGCAACTACGCCCGCCGAATCTTCCGCCCCACCTGCGACGGGCGGTACGAACCGTCGCCAGCCCGCCCGGCCCGCTTGGTCATCGCCGACGCCACGGTCTGGCCCGGGAACCCCATCGCCATGTGGCCAATTACCCAGCCGGAAAGCATCCCGCAGGGCGAGCTCCAGAGCGACGGCTTCACACCGCCACGCGGCCGCGGAATCCGGGCCATCTCAAGGGACGTCCCACTCGCTTGCTGGCTCCCGCTAAAGACCGGCCTGACTCCGCACGGTCTCAGGCATAGCCACAAGACCTGGATGGCCGAAGACGGCATCCCCGAAATCCTCGCAGAGCAGCGCCTTGGCCACGAAGTGCCCGGAATGCGCGGCCTCTACGCCCACGCATCAGCGCGCATGCGGGACGACCTCAAGGCTGCCCTCCAGACCCGCTGGGAGGACTCCCTGCGCGCCCGCGCCGCCATCCATCCGGATTCGCTAGTCCCGGCGCTCAACCAACTACTGGCACCGTTCCGCCGCAACATCGAGGAATCAGCCAACCCGACACCACGAGAGACACCCGAGGAGGCTACGACAGCCACCCCCACGCCTGTAGAGGGGGAGAAGATGATCTCCCAAATTCCTCCCAGGCGCGCAAAATACCCCACCCGAGCAAGTAGGGTGGGGCATGTACGAAGAGCTTCTGACCTGGCCAGACACCAAGATCTGCTAGTGGGCGATACTGGGATCGAACCAGTGACCTCCTCGGTGTGAACGAGGCGCTCTCCCGCTGAGCCAATCGCCCGGGCACTGGGGCTCTGCAGCGCCGCCAGCCACCACAGGGTAGCGCATGCGGGCCATCTCACGCCGCCCGCCTAACCCTCCAGGAACACGAACCCTGGCGAGAACCGGGGCCGCGCGGGACCTCCCGTCTGCCGCTCCGGGCGACGGCGCTTCGCGCGGCCCCGGTTCCTCCAACAGCCACCATGGCCGACGGCACTCCGCACCGGCCCGGGGACCCTGACGGGCGGGCTTCTGGACCGGCACCCGAGCCCGCCCGAAAGCACCCTTCCCATTAATCCAGAATGTCCAATTCCCCTCATGCATTCGCATGAGATTCCCTCGTCAAATTGATGCGCTTTCGTTCTGCGGTGACGGGCACGAAGGTAGGCTTCGGCCTCATCGGACATGAGATCCGTGTCGGTCATGTGGGGCAATCCTGGTACTCACGCAGGGCGTCTCCCAAGTTTTCAACAGGAGGACTGGTGAACACAAGATCAGATGATCTTCTCGCTGGTCAGCGCACGCCCGGACGGGCCAGGACTGGCCCCCGAGGACCGCTGCGTTTGCCCAGGTCACGACTGGTTTGGTGGCCAGTGACCGAGGTTAGTAACGGGGGTATTCGCGGAATCCTCTGGAGTAGAGATTCTCATCCGGACGCGTCACTCCCCGCGCGGCAGTGCTGGATCACAGGAACCCCGGTTCGCGGGCCCGGACAAAGCAGAGGTTTGGCACGATAATGAACACTAGCGCTACAGTTGCAGCAGAGCTTGGCCTCCGGCTCGTCGTTCCTGGACATGGCGGAGTTCCACTCACCGCGAGCTTGTATTACCGCGGCGACGATCCCTATGCGATCCAGATGGCCTTTCACGTGGGCACCGACGAACCGGTGGAGTGGATCTTCGCCCGGGACTTGCTGGCGGCGGGCATCAACCAGCCAGCGGGTGAGGGCGACGTGCGGGTCTGGCCAAGCGTGGCCACCGATCAGGACTTGCTGAACATTTCGCTGTCATCGCCGTTCGGCCAGGCTCAGTTCGAGGCGCCGCTGGCGGCCCTGACCGGCTTCCTGCTCCGGACGTTCGAGATCGTCCCCGCTGGGCGGGAAGACGAGTTCATCGATGTGCAGAACGAACTGAACGAGTTGCTGCGCTGGCCGTGAATCCACAGAGCCGGTTTGGGCAGGCGTTAGTTAGGCATCCGCCGTTTTGGCGGGAATTTCGGGCGCACGCCGGAATCAGCGCCGCGCCCTTTAACGAAGGCCGCCGCAGCGGGCGGAGGCCGTCTTCACCAGCGCAGGCAGCAGGCTATCGACGGCGGCGATCTGCGCCGCCACCTCCCGGTCCACCTCCATCATCGGCACCTGCGCGCGGACCGCCGCATGCACCGCGCCCACAGACTCGCCCGGGGCAGCCACGCCCGCCCGCAGGTCAATCCCCTGCGCGGCACAACACACCTCCACCGCCAGACAGGTGCGCACGTTGGCCACCACCTCGCGGAGCTTGCGCACCGCCGTCCAGCCCATGGACACGTGATCTTCCTGCTTGCCCGAGGTCGGGATGGTGTCCACGCTGGCCGGGTGCGCCAGCACCTTGTTCTCGCTGACCAGGGACGCCGCGGTGTACTGGGCGAGCATGAAGCCCGAGTTGGTCCCCGCGTCCGGGGCCAGGAACGGCGGCAGGCCCCGCGAGAACGCCGGGTCCAGCATCCGGTCCACCCGGCGCTCACTGATGCTCGCCAGCTCCGCCAGCGCCATCGCGAGCATGTCGGCGGCGAACGCCAGCGGCTCACCGTGGAAGTTCCCCGTCGTCATGACCTCGCCGTCGGGCACCACGACCGGGTTATCCACTACCGCCCCAAGCTCGACGTCGATCACACGCCTGGCATGGGCGATCACGTCCCTGACCGCGCCGTGCACCTGCGGCGCGCACCGCAGGCAGTAGGCGTCCTGGACCGCGTGCCGGCTGTGCCGGTGGCTGGCCAGCAGCGGCGAGCCCGCCAGCAGCGCCCGCAGGTTGGCAGCGCTGGCCAGCTGGCCCGGGTGCGGGCGGATCACCTGGACCCGCTCGTCGTAGGGCCGGTCGGTGCCGAGCAGCGCCTCCACCGACAGCGCGCACGCGACATCGGCGGCCTGGGCGAGCATCTGGGCGTCGTGGACCGAGAACGCGAGCAGCGCCTGCATCGGCTCGGTGCCGTTGACCAGCGACAGTCCTTCCTTGGGCGCGAGTTCCAGCGGCACGATCCGGTGCTCGGCCAGCACCTCGGCGGCGGGCCTGCCGGGGAGCGGGTCGCCGGGGCCGCGCAGGTATCCCTCCCCCATCAGCGGCTGGGCGAGGTGCGCGAGCTGGGCCAGGTCCCCCGACGCGCCGACCGAGCCCTTGCCGGGAATGACCGGCAGCAGTCCCAGGCCGAGCAGTTCGATCAGCCGTGCGGGCAGTTCCCGGCGCACGCCCGAGTAGCCGGCAGCGAGCGTTCGGGCGCGAAGGAGGAGAATCGCCCGGACTGTGGCGTCATCCAGCGGCTCCCCCGTCCCGGCGGCGTGCGACCGGATGATCGCCCCCTGCAGCGTTTTCAGGTCCTTCTCCCCCACCCGGGTGTCGGCGAGCGCGCCGAACCCCGTGTTGACCCCGTACACCGGCGCGCCGCCGCTGATCGCGGCTGCGACCACGGCCCGGCTCGGCTCCATGGTGGCGGCGACGCTGCCCGCGAGTTCGGCGGTCGCGTCCCCGCTCGCGACGTCCACCACGTCCTCGACCGTGAGGGCGTCACCGGTGACGATCACTGTGCGCATGGCTGACAGCCTCCCACCTTGGGTTCGGCCCGCCCGCTACGCCCCCCGAACCGTACTACCCGTGGTGGCCCCGTCACTCCAGCCGAACGTTGTGGCCAGCCCGCGTTCGCCTTCCGGGGTGACCCGCACCGCCCGGCGGCGCGCGCCCCGCTCGATCCAGCCAAGGTCCAGCAGCCGGGCAGTGATCGCCGCACCGACCGCCCCGTTCAGGTGATACCGGCGTTCGGTCCAGTCCAGGCACTCGCCCGCAAGCCGGCGCCGTGACTTCCGCAGCACCTTCACATTTACCCCAAACGAAGCGAGGGTGCCCTCCCCCTCCTCCGTCACGTCAAGCCCCGCCGGGCGCTGATCCTCTGGAGTCACGACGCGGCGGGCCCGCAGTGCGTCGAGCAGGGCCACGCCCGCCGGCCGGCCAGGTGGTCGTAGCAGGTGCGGGCCGCCGCGAGCGCGGCTTCCTGCCTTGACGCCCGCAGGCTCCGCACCGGCATGGGCGGGCTTATGTGGCCCAGGGCCTCGAGGGCGGTCGCGACGTCGTGCCCGTTGAGACGGTAGTAGCGATGGCGGCCCTGGCTGGTTCCGGTGATGAGACCTCCTTTCATGAGCCGCGCCAGGTGGGCGCTGGCGGTCGCGGGGCTCACGCCTGCCAGGCGGGCGAGCTCACCCGCGGCCAGCGGCCGGTCATCGAGCAGTGCGGTCAGCATGGCCGCCCTGGTCGCATCGGCCATGAGCGCGGCCACGGGCGCGATGTCAGCCTCAGGGCCGAGGCGGTGAGGATACGCAACCATATTTCGACGCTAACCCAACAATCCTTCGCTCAGGATCGAACTATGACGGAACCTCGCGATGATCAAGTGAATCCCGGGCAGCTTGTCAGTGGCGGCGTGGAGGAGTGTCTCGCGCTGGCGCGTACGTGGCACGCCTGGGACGGGCGGCCCATACCGGGCACCGCCGATGGCAAGCCGAACACATGGACCCCGCACAAGGCGTTGCGCCGTATCAATGACCATCTCATCGACCATCTCCACGAGGTGGAGGCGTTGCTCGCGGGGGCGGAGCCCATACCCGACACGTGGCATGGCCGGTTCGTGACGCTCGACGCCGATTGGGCACGCTTCACCGAGCCCGACTACGACGAGGCATGCTCCCGGCTCCGGCGGCTGGCCAGGTGGTACGTACTCCGGTATGAGGCCGCCGGGCCGGGCGCCTGGGACGAGCCGCGGCCAGGAGCATGGACGCTGCGCGAGATCGCTGAACACGTTGCGGGCGTGCGGCATTACGCCGAGCAGGTTGGCGACCTGAGGCGGCGGGCCGGCGGGCCGGGGTTGGTGGCGACCTGAGCCGGCGGGCCGGGGTTGCTCACGACCTGAGCCGGCGGGCCGGCGGGCCGGGGTTGCTCACGACCTGAGCCGGCGGGCCGGGGTTGCTCGCGACCTGAGCCGGCAAGTTGGGGTACCGGGTTTGCTGGCGAACCAGGCTTGCTGGCGAAACCGGGTTTGCCTGCGACCTGAAGGGCAGAGCGGCGTACCGAGTTTGCTCGCCGGCCAGGATCGGCTACAGTTCTGAACGCGTGCCCCGCTGATCGGCGGCACCGGCCCGCCCGCCAGGGGTGGGTGGTCACGCGGACGTGGCTCAGTTGGTAGAGCATCACCTTGCCAAGGTGAGGGTCGCGGGTTCGAATCCCGTCGTCCGCTCGGAGGCGCCGGACACCGTTTCGGGTGCCAACGGCCAGCACGACTCTTGGGTTTCGCGACCCTGGAGTCGCGCGCGGCGGAGTGGCCGAGTGGCCTAGGCAAGGGCCTGCAAAGCCCTGTACGCGGGTTCGATTCCCGCCTCCGCCTCGAGGGCGGTTAGCTCAGTGGGAGAGCGCTACCTTGACACGGTAGAGGTCACTGGTTCAATCCCAGTATCGCCCACCACGTTAGTGCAGGTGAGAGCCCCGGTTACCAAGATCCGTAACCGGGCTCTTGATCATTTGACCGTGATTTGACAGTGAGAATCATCCGGCATCTGGTGGCGCTGGACGATCTGGGGCGGCCCGTCGCGACCCGGCTGCCGGGGCGGGGGCGGGTACTCCCCCGCCGCCTGCACGTCATCGTCGAGGGCTGGCGCGTGCGGACTGTCCGCTTGTGCGGTGCGGACTGGAACTCGCGGCTGCTGCAGCGGCCGGGGCCGGTTGGACTGGTTCGCGCAGACCGGCCAAGGGCGACAGGGGAAATTCACGGTTGACCCAGTTCGCGCCTTTCGTCGGCCGAGCCGACCGCTGCGCTTCGGCCCGGGCGAAGCTGGACGCACTAGCACGAATCTGGGCACGGGCCGCGTACAAGTGCTCGGCGGCAGTGCGTGCCGCGCTCGCCTGCGCGGCATGCCGCTGGGCTTGGCGTAGCTCCGCGACGGCAACGGCGAGGTCGACCAGGTTGGCAATCAGCGAAGCGGCCAGCGGCAGGTTGTCGTCGTGCATGCTGCCAGTCAGGGCCAGAACCCGGGCGACCGCGCGCAGGCGGTCGCCGTCGCGGGTGCGATAGGGCATGTGGCCGAAGGGCGCTCGGGCGGCGCGGTCGTACCAGTCGGCGGCACAGCGGAGGTACCGGTTGTTTGTGACCTGGGCAGCGGCGTGCAGCGTGTCGGTGGCCGCCTGTGCGGCGTCGGCGGCGCGATCCGGATCGCGCCAGGCGTGGCGCCTGATGTGCTCCGCCGCCGTCGCGGCCTGGCGTGCCGCGTCCGAGTAGATCGCGTGCCTTTCCGCTGTGGTGAACCGGAATGCTCCGGGGCGTTCCGCCCCAAATTCCAGCCGGGGCAGGCCCGCGCCGGATCGTTCGGCACCCGCCCGCTGGTGTGTTTCCCAACGGCTGCGAAGCTGTGGCAGGGTGAGCCCAGCAGCCAGCCTCCCGCCGCCGTACCAGATCGCAGTGCCGTCCGGTCTGGTGTGCCCGGAAAGGGTGACGGCGTATCCGGTGACCTGGCCCGGGAAGACATCGCTGAACCGCCGCCGGACCTCTACTCCGGCTGCGCGCAGCCGTGTGAAGAACTCGTCCTCGCTGCCTGCCTGATCGGCAGCGCCGCTGACAACCTTCCGCAGGAGACCGCGTGCCGCCGGAGCGGACAGCCCAGCACCGAGCGCGTGGTCGGCACCCGATCCGGACCATCGGGTCCGCAGCTTCGGCAACGTCAGGTCGGCGGCGAGCTTGCCCCCGCTGTACCAGATGACGCCGCCGTCGCGGTTGCGATGATGCGGCAGCCCAACCGCATAGCCGGTGACTTGGCCAGGGGTGAGCGCGCTGTACCGCTTGCGGACCAGCACCCCAGCGGCGGCCAGCCGGTCAAAGAAGTCGCGTTCCGTCCGTGCTCCGGCCACCCCACCGCACACATGCCGACGGAGCGTTACCCGAGGCGGCTCGTCCCAGCCGCGCCGCGCGGCTTGCTCCGTCTCGGCCCGGCTCGGCCGCTTGGCGGCGGTGCGGTCCGCAGGCGGCGTGGCCCGCAGCCCGAGCCGTTCCTCCGCTGCCCTGCACGCCTCGCGGACCCGGTAGAAGTCGTTCCAGATTCGCGGCCGGGTGCCGTCCTGGCGGGCGAGGGTCGCCACAATGTGAATGTGATCGTCAGCGTGGCGAACTGCCACCCATCTGACTCCGGCCTCGTCACTTCGAGGGGCGAGGCCGGTGCCGTGCATGATCTCGGTTGCGATGCCCGCCCATTCGGCATCGGACATGATCCGGTCCCCCGGCGCGGCGCGAACCGCGCAGTGCCACACGGGCTTGTCATAGCCAGGCCCAGCCAAGGCGGCCAGCGGCTATGCGAGCAGCCCAGCCAGACGGCGCAGGTCCGGTGAGCCGTCGGGACGGCGCCCCCGCCAGCGCCACCTCTGCAGCGAACGCTCCTCGCGCCAGGCCTGACCTGGCGGCTGCCGCACTGAGTACCGCGAACTCTTCCTCGGTCAGCGAGAACTGCACCACCCTCGGGCGGGGTCTTGCCTGCCGCGGCCGCCGCTTGACCGATTCCGCAGTGCTCACACTCGAGTCCTTCGCTGCCTTTCCGTTAGCTGGGGGCCGCGCCCGGTCCCAGCCGTGTCACGGCCCGCCCGGAGTGCTCGCTGGCGAGCCGCACCGCCTCCATTGTTTATGTCTGGACCACGCCTGGTCCAGACATAAACAATGGATGTGAATATCTTGCTCTAACTCCAGCCCGCCCTGATTTCATTCGATGAAACTTGGCACCACATGGCATAGAAATGCAACGAATGACCTTGAGGATAATCTCGCGGCAGTATCCCGAAGTATGTTTCCTCGAATTTGGCTACCCCGGCACCGCAGACAGAACGGCGGGCTACGCTCACTGATGATGAACGCGAGCGGCAGGTCACCGGGCGTGCTTTACGTCGTGGTCTGTGCCGCCCCCGCCGCATCCGACGTTGGATGACCTTGTGTCTCGGGCCCTAGCCGAAGATTGGGTGGTCAGAGTGATCGCCACTCCAATGGCCGAGCGGTTCATCGACGCGCCCTGGCTGGCCACAATGACCGGAGACCGGGTCCGGACCGGATTTCGAATGCCCGACGAGCCCGACGAGCTGCCGAAGGCAGACGCAGTGGTGGTCGCCCCTGCCACCTTCAACACGATCAACAAGTGGGCGGCTGGGATCACCGACACGTTCGCGACCGGCTTGCTCTGCGAACTGACCGGCGTCGGTATACCCATCCTTGCCGTGCCGTTGCTGAAGGCCGAGCTTGCACGCCACGTGGCTTTCGGGCGCAGCCTGGAGGTGCTGCGTGAGATGGGAGTCAGCGTGCTTTTCGATCCAGCAGCGCCACCGCAGTCACGGATGCCAAGCTGGCCGAAGGTGCTGGAAGAACTGCATGCTGTCATCGAGAACCGGCAAGCGGGAAGGGACTGAGTGGTGGAACATTCAGGACGCGGGCAGCGAATCGCACGTGCGCGCCGCCGTCGTGGCCTGTCCCAGTCAGCGCTGGCCGGGTTAATCGGCCGGTCGGAAAGCTGGCTGTCCCAGGTCGAGCGAGGCGTGCGCGCCGTAGATAGCCACAGCGTTCTGAACTCTCTCGCTGAGGTTCTGCGCGTCGATGTCACGGAGTTGACGGGCGACGGGGCGGCGGCACCACGGTCAGCGCTTACCGCCTCGGCGAAGATCGCAACGACCACTGGACTGCGTTCGGCCCTTCCAACGTCCACATCCACCGGATCTCAGCTGCCGTGGCATTTGGCGATGCCGACACAGCCGTCAAAACGGGCGAGGACATCGATCTTCAGCACATGCCCACCGGCTTGGCGGGCCGCCGGAGCCAAGTCAGCCTCGACCTCGGCCGCGCCTATGCCCAGCAACGCCATGACGCAGCCGCCGTCAACATGCTCCTGGAAGCCGAGCGCATCGCCCCACAACTGGTCCGCTACGACGCGGCGACCCACGACCTCCTAGCGCTCCTTATGCGCAGAGAGCACCGTGCTAGCACCCCACAGCTCCGCCCGCTGGCCCACCGCGCCGGGGTGATCTAACCGGCCGATCCGCACAATCGTGCGGGTTATGCACGCGCGTAACCCGCACGCTGGAAGGTCCACACGTACAACCAAGGTCATGTGGGCTGGCGCGCATACCTTTGTCGGCCGTGCCCGAAATGCTGATCACCCGCCCCAAGCACCGGGTTTTCTCCGGACGGCCAGATCAGATCGCCCGCGCCCGCGACTTCACCAGGCGCGTCCTCGGACCATGTCCCTTCCTGGACGAAGCAATCCTGCTCGTCAGTGAGCTGGCCACCAACGCCGTGAGACATACGGCGACCGGCAACGAAGGCAGCTTTCACGTCACCATCTACCAGGGCGAGTCGTCGCTACTGATCGCGATCAAGGACGATGGTTCAGGCAACGTCCCCGTGCCTGCTCGCCCGGCGGACAGCCTGACAGAAACCGGGCGGGGCCTAGAGCTGGTCGAGCTGATAGCGGACCGCTGGGGCCACTGCGGTGACGAGCAGGGCCGCACCGTCTGGTTTGAACTGCCCTGGAAGCGGTCCGAATCAACTTGATCGAGGCCGCGACCGTCTCCTGGGAGTGTGGCATGAAGCCCGGTTGCGATGCTTCGCCCGGCGTGGGCATTCCGCGCTTCGCCGCGACTGTCCGTCCGATGCTCTACGGTGCTGGGGCATGGCCAAGGCTGCACGTGTCCTCGCGGCGCTAAAGCGGGACGGGTGGACCGAGACCAGGCGCTCGGGCTCCCACCGCGTACTCGTCAAGGGGAACGAGCAACGCATCTGGGCCTACCATGACGGTGTGGACCTCGGTGGCCCGGCCATGGCCAGGATCGCCCGGGACTACGGGTACATCCTTGCTGAACTGCGGAAACTATAGGACGATCTTTCCCATGAGCCTGCTCCGGGTAGAGCTGTTTCACGACGATGAGGCCGATAACTGGCACTATCGCGTGCCGGCCCTGCACATCAACGGCGGCGGCAACGCGACCCGCGAAGAGGCCGAACGCGACTGCCTCGCGGCCATCAACTTCGCCCTCCAAGGGGATCCCCGTGACTACGACACCGACGCGGAGACCATCACCTTCGACGTGAATGTTGCTCCAGCAGCCTGAATCGCATCTCCCCGCAAGTCTGCCAAGCGCGTCGCTTCTTGGTATGTACACCGAATTGATCTACTTCTTCGGCTCGTGCCATCCGTAGGCTGCCAAACGCTCCTGAGCGCGCTGACGATCAGCGTCGGTGAACAGGGTGGCGTACTGTTGTTCGAGCACGTGTGCTTCGACGGTGAGGTCCAGCCGGTGGTGGGCCCACAAGGTGGTGAACCCGTCCGATGGCGTTTCGCTCCAGAGCAACTGCTTCGCCGTGGCGAGTCCGCCCAATGCCGCTTAGCTTGAGTTGATCTTGGTCTGTCCGGCGTGTCGCTGCCGGGTGTTCTGGCTGGCAGCCGGCAAGATCGCGGGTTATGACGCAGACTGGGCTGGCGCGTTGACACGGTAGAGGTCACTGGTTCAATCCCAGTATCGCCCACCAATCGTAGCAGCTGAGAAGGCCAGATTCGAACACCGGATCTGGCCTTCAAGATCATTTGTCACCGGGGCGCGTCGTCCCTCTGTGACACTGAGCGGCCGTCAGCGGCACGGGAAAGGCCCCGGATGGCGCCCGCAGACCTCCCCGATCCGGTCGGCTGAGCATCCCTCCCCCGAGGAGCTGGCTCGAGCGGTGTGGCAAAGCGCTGAGCCTTGAGACGTGGAACGGAACCACCTGGACCAGTCCTGATCCAAGGCACATGTGGCCCGCGGGCCGACGGGACAGCGGCGCCAAAGGCCGTCACTTTTGTCTCTGCATTAACAATGTTTACTGACTCACCGGAGCTGCTTCCTGCATGTCAGCTTATTCATATCAGACGCCACTTGGGCCACTTAACTCCCAGGCCCGGGCCTGATCTTCCGCGGCGGGCGGTGATCGGGGGGTGCCACAACAGGGCTCTTACCATACTGACCAGGGCCAGACGGCCCAGCCGGACCGTATCCTCGCAGACGGGCACGGAGTTATTGTCTGGAGAAGAACGGGAAAAGTGATCACTCGCGCCTCTTGTCCAAGGCGACCTGGAGAATTGCCTGTTGCCTCGAAAGCACTTGCCGGAAATTAACGAGGAGACGCAGTGAGCCAGTCCCGTTCTGCTGAGGCTGTCCCTTCTGGGGCCTTGGCCGCTCAGCGCACCGCCGGCCCGGCGCTGGCTCCGCGGATCCGGCGGGTGGCCTGCCAGCTGATCGTCCTGGTCGCCATTCCAGCGGTGCTGGCCCTGGCCCTCACCGGGCTAAGGGTCACCGATGCGACGCGCAGCGCCGAGGCCTACGGCCAGGTCGGCCGACTCGCGGCGCTGAGCCAGCAGGTCGCCGGCTTGGCGCAAGCGATGGCGGACGAGCGGTCCAGCACGACCGCGTTCATCTCCGGCGGGCGGCCGGCCGCAGGCCTCCCGGCCCTGCACCGGCAGTATGCGATCACTGATGGCTGGGCGGCCAGGGTTCGCCGACTGGTTTCCCAGCTTGGCCACGGGTACCCGGCCCAGACGCGTGCCGGCGCCGCCCAGGTCCTGGCCAGCATCGCCAAGCTGCCTGGTCTGCGCAGGCAGGCGGCGCAGAGCCAGGCTTCCGCAGTGGCCGTGATAACCGGCTACTCCGCGGCGACTTCTGGCCTGTTCCCGGTCAACGACGGCATCGCTGACCTGAGCGGCAACTCCACGCTCATCACCAGCGTGCGGGCGCTCGGCTCGCTGTCCAGGATGATCGACCATGCCTCGCAGCAGCAAACCATCCTCGACGTGACGCTTGCCGAGGGCCGCTTCGGGCCGGGGGCGCTTACCGCGCTGACCACCGCGCAGGCCCAGCAAGCCAGTGACCTCGCCTCGTTCCGCAACTCGGCGACCCCAGAGGAGAGCTGGGCTCTGACCGAGACATTGGCTCGCCCACTGGCCCGGCAGGCGCAGGCGGTGGAGCAGCGGGCCACCGCGGCTGGCAATGGCGTGCTGGCCCTCGGTCCCCAGGCCAGTCAGCAGTGGTCCGCCGGGATGTCCTACACGGTCGGCTGGATGGGCCATGCCGAGCAGCAACTGGCGGAATGGATCACAGCCGACGCCCAGACCCTGCAGCGGAGCGCGATGCGGTCCGCGCTAACCAGCGGCGGCGCAGGGCTTGGCGCTTTGGCTCTTGGCTTGCTGGGCACCATGTTTGCTGCCAGGTCCATGGTGCGCCGGCTGAGACGGCTTGAAGCAGCCGCCCTGGAAGGCGCCGGGGCACCCCTGCCCGTCAGCGCCAGCGCCGTATCCGCCGGTTTCGTCTGGCGCAACCATTCGCTGCTGGAACGGCTGCTCGGGCTGATCGACAGCATGGAACTCAACGAGGACGACCCGGAACGGCTGGCCAAACTGTTCGAGATGGACAATTTGGCCACCCGGATCTGGCGCAACGCAGACAGCGCACTCGTCCTCGCCGGCCACGAGACCCCGCGCCCGGACGAGCCCCTCGCCTTGGTGGACGTGCTTCGGGCCGCAGCGTCCGAGATAGAGGAGTACGGCAGGGTCGTTCTGGACGCCCAGCAACGTGTTGGTGTCAGCGGGAGCGCTGCGCCCGACACCGTGCACCTGCTCGCAGAACTGCTGGAGAACGCCACCACGTTCTCGCCTGGGACGACTCAGGTCATCGTGTCCGGACACGCGGTGCGTGGTGGCGGCTCGCTTATCACCATTACCGACGGCGGAACGGGCATGGCCGAGGAGGAACTGACACTGCTCAACTGGCAACTGGCCAACCCCTCCCTCGCGGACATGGCGGCCGCTCCCCACATGGGCTTGTTCGCCGTCGCGCTATTGGCGGCACGGCACGGCATCACGGTGACGCTGAGCATCCCGCCGGACGGCGGCACCACCGCCGAGGTGTACCTTCCTGCCGCGCTGATCTCGCTGGACGCCGAGCCCGGCGGCTGGCAGGGACGGGCTGGCGAAGCCCCCTTGGCCGGAGCCAGCGAGGAAGCCTACGCCGGGGTTGCGGATCTGCCTTTCTCCGCACTCCGGTTCGCCTCCGGGCCAGAGCCTCCCCTCGGCCCGGAGACTGACGCGGCCGAGGCTGTCCCAATGCTGAGCGCGCCGGTGTCATCACCGGCCCCAGGTACCTCCACCGACGTGCCCGAGCCCGAGTCGGTGGATGCGGACCCGGGCGACGAACCGCCCATCTTCGAGTCCGTCCGGTCCGGCTACCCCCATGCCTTCGGCCGGGGCCCGCTCGCCTCCCCCGAGCTGCCGCAGCGCTTTCCGCAGCGCGGTCAGGCTCGCGGCGCAGCGGCTCAGCAGGAGACCCGGCGGGCCTCGGCGGCCGAATCGGCGGGGGTCGCGCGGAGCAAGCTGGCAAGCTTCCAGCGCGGCTCCGACCGGGCGCGGGCGGCGACCCGGATGAACCGCAGCGCGAAGCAGCCGGAACAGGATGGCTGAGGGGGAAGCACGCGATCCGGCCCCGGATCCGCAGGACCCTGACCGGCTCATAACTGATTTCGCCGAGCGCGTGCCCGACGTTGTGCTGGCCGCCGTGGTGGCCTCGGATGGTGTCCTGCTAGCGGCGTCCGACCCGACACAGCCCGATCAGTATGCGCAACTCTCCGCGATAACCGCCGGCTTGATCGGCCTGGCCAGTGCGGCGGCCCGGATTTTCGACGGCGGCGCCGTCACCCAGGCCCTGGTAAACATGGCACGTGTCACGTTCGTGATCATGGCGATCGATCAGGGATCAAGCCTCGCCGTCCTCACCACCGCCACTGCCGACCTCGACACCGTCGCGTACGAGATGACGATGTTAGTGGAGGAGGCTGGCAGCATCTTCAGCCCGCCCGCCCGCTAGCTAGGCCCGGCCGCAGCCACGGGGTGTCAGCGGTTCCGCATGACCTTTCTCCGGTAGGCGATGCCCCCGGCGCCGGCCAGGATCGCGAGTACGCCGAGGCAGAACAGCAGGACGTCCTGGAACCCAGCCGTCCCACCGCTGCCGGTGCCCGGGGCCTCGGTGGGGAACGAGTGAGCCGACGGGCTCGGCGACGGCGACGGGCTAGGACTGGGCGTAGTGGTGCTCGGCGTGGTGGCACTCGGCGTGGTGGTGTTGGGCGTGGTGATGCTCGCCGTGCTGCTAGGGGTAGTGGCACTAGGCGTGGCGCTGGCAGAGATGGTCGGCGTTGCTGGGCCGGTTCCGCCCGGTGATAGTGAAGGCGGTGTCGTCGATGGCGAGCCTGATGTGCAGGCCGAGACTGACGCGGTAGCGAGTATGGCCAAGGCGGCACAGCCGAGGACAGTTCCTAGAAAGCGCCGCCGACCATAAAAGTAAGCCCAGTGGGCACTACAGAGACGTAATGGCTTGTTCATCTGTGATATCAGACTACGCGGGTAAAACACCATGGGGAAGGCAAGGGGACGGCATTGGGGTACGCGGAGTGGCGGCGCATAGCCGGGTTCCGTGTGGTGATGTCCTGGCCGGAAGGCGGGTCCACTCCCCCACCCCCTAGGCCAGGAAGCCTGCGTGCCCGCGTTGCCGGAGTGGCCGGTGCCCTGCTCATCGTGGGCGGGGTCGCCGCTGTCGGCGTCGCGGTCGCGGCCCAACTGCATGCGCCGCAGCCCTCCCTGACGGCGGCGGGCGCCACCGGGCCGTCCGCGGGCAAGGCGTGGGGGCTGTCACTGCGGCGCTCATTGCCCGTCTCCATCGAGATTCCAGCCATAGGCGTGCACTCGGTACTCCTGCACCGTGGCGTCAAGCCCGACGGCACCATGCAGGTGCCGCCGCTGCAACGAAGGCCCAGTGCGGCGGCCTGGTACAAGTACTCGGTGACGCCCGGCCAGATGGGGACCTCGGTTATTGAAGGTCACGTCGACAACGATCAGAGGCCTGCCGTCTTCTTCCGCCTGGGGGCACTGCGCCCCGGAGACACCGTCAATGTGCGGCTCGCCAACGGGATCACCGCTGTTTTCCGCGTCACCGGTGTACGTCAGTACCCGAAATCCAAGTTCCCGGCGAAAACCGTTTACCGCGCGACCCGCTTCGCGGCCTTGCGCCTGATAACGTGCGGCGGCGCCTTCGATTACGCCACCAGCCAGTACCTCAGCTCCACCGTCGTATTCGCGTTCCTCGTCTCATCACACCCGGCCGGCCACCGCAAGGCTGCCACCTGACGGCCTCGATCATCCCCAGCGGCGGGAACGCCAAGCCCTGGCCGCCGCCAGGCGGTCATTGAAAGGAGATCATCACCGGTTTGGGGGATTCTTGCCATAGTCTGCCTTGGGCTAAGCATGGAATGGTCCTTGATGTAGAAGTTCTTCCAGCCAAAGAAGACACCCGGCGGGCGGCGCCGATGACGGCTGCCAGGAGCCCTATTCATAAGGCGCCAGTCACTTGCCGCCTGGTTGGCATTATCAACATATCCACAGATTAGCCTGTGAATTACACTCTTCCGGCGTGTCACGCTGGAAATAAGAACGGTTCCTGCCATGGAATCTCGTGTCGCCAAACACCGGGAATTCCGTGGAGGAACCGTTGCGGTACGAGACTCTCACAGGGCTGAGCCGGGGGCAACTGGCCGAACTGGCCGCGCGCGTCGCGGGCGTCATCGGGGACGCGGCGCGGCCGGGCGGGCGGCCCGCCGTTGCCGGGCTGTTCAAGTCGGTGGCGATGGTGACCGCCCTGATGCGCACCAACATCACCCAGGAACTGGCCGGGGACATTTTCGGCTGCTCGCAGTCCACCGTGTCCCGCCGCTGGGACCTGATCCGCCCGGTCATCGCACAGGTGCTCGCGGCCTGTGCGCCCACCCCGGCCGAGATCCTGGGAAAGGGAACAGCCCTGGTCGATAGCACCATCGCGCCCACCTGGGACTGGAAGGCCATCCCAGACCTGTTCTCCGGCAAGGCCGGCTATGCGGGCATCAACATGCAGATCGCCGCCACCCTCGCCGGGACCGTCGCCGCAGTCGGCCCCGTGCCCGTCCATGGCGCCCGCCATGACGCGCACGCCTTCGCCGCCTCCGGCCTCAAAGACCTGCTCGCCGGGCACGACGCCGCCGGCGACCTCGGCTACACAGGGGTGGACGGGATCACGATCGTCCCGTTCCGCACCCCGCCCGGCGGGGAACCTCCACGAATCCCAGGCCGCCTTCAACAAGGACCTCAGCGCCATCCGCGCCGCCGTCGAGCGCGCCGTCGCCCACCTGAAGACCTGGCGCATGCTCTCCGAGGAAGGCGGCCGCTACCGGCCCCCGATCAGCAAATACGGTGAGATGCTCCGCGCCGTCATCGGCCTCTTTTTCTTCAGCAATTACTTTGAGGCTTATGAATAAGGCTCCAGGTCTCCTACTTGTCGCCCGGATGCCTTTGCCCGTCCATGTGGATGACGATCGCAAGGTCACTGTGATGGGTGTCAAGCCAGCGGCGAGCACGGACTAACGCACCCAGACACCGCACTGAAGGAGACGCGCACTGCCACCACTCTGGAAGACCGGAGCGCCCGGAACGCAGCGGGCGCGGCACTACTGGAGAATCTGCGCGCGAAGACTCCTACGCGGCGGAAGACTGCTTACCGGTCCAGATTCAGCCTTCAGTAGCGATCTGGCGGTAACACTCCATTGGAATCAGCTCACCCGTTGCTGGTCGTTGGCGGGGTCAGTCCCGCATCCCGTGGCGACAAGCGGCTTGTTTGACGCCGGGCTGCTATGCCCGCACGATGCACAGATGGACCATGGGCGGATCTGGGTAGGAATTGTCAAGACCTGTGGATCAGGATCTTTAGTTCGGGACGAAGAGACCGCCGTTCAAATCCGACCACCCCGACCGAGGTCACAGGCCGCTTGCGATCTTCGTAATTGGCCTTTCTGATCCGATCCCGATCGAGCCGGTTTGAACGACTGCGGTCCTTCGCCGCAGTGCCGTGGGCTGTGGATCAGCCCGACCTGGCCGGGTAGAAACCATGCTGATGGAAGCCGCGAGTAACGGCGCTGAGACGACGGGATGCCGTAGTCGCAGTCGAGTAGGAGCTGGATGGGCTGGGCGCTGGCAGCGATTGTGATCCTCGGCGTCGGCGTGCCAATTGCTGCTTGGAGTTACACCCGCCTCCACTCGCCGCCGCCAGTCACCCCGCTCGGAACAGGCTATGACCAGATCGACAAATGGCTGCTTGAACAGCACCGCTTGCCGCCGCTAGACCGCGAGCGCGTCCGCAAGGCAGTCGGGCAAGGTTGCCAGGTTGACAACCCGGCCCTGGCATCAGCCGCGCATGATCTTGCTGCGCAGATTCTGGCAGGGAAGTTCAGGGTGGTGCGGCTACTTCCCGTGGTCAGCTGGGTCAACATGATCGCGGCCGTCGGGTTCGCTGCCGTCGGGCTCGTCTTGCTCGCGGCCAGCCACAATGCGGGAGGATTCGTATTGGCGACCCTTGCTCTTATCGACTGCGGGCTCTTCGCCTTCGTTGGCCTGGTGCGGGTGCGCAGTGTCAAGAAAATTCGAGAAAGGGCGACAATGGCGCTACAGGCGAACCCTCCGGAGTCAGTATGAGGCGGTCGGCTCCCAGGTGACCGCCCGTAAGCCTGCTGGCTTGTGGCCGCGGGTGGCCGGAAGCTGGAAGGTGCAAGCGAACCAGTACCGGCGCCGTGATGGCGGAAGGGAGCCGGCCGTCATGCCCAGTGTGACATTAGCGGGGGCGATCCATTTGGGGATGGACACGTCCAAGGACACGATCGTGGTGGCGGTTTTGATGCCCGGTGAAGAGTTCCCGGCCGTGGACCGCATCGTGAACCAGGAGGCGGCGGTCCGCCGTCTGATCGGCCGGTTCGGTGACCGGGGGCGGCTGCGGGCCTGCTATGAGGCGGGGCCGGGAGGCTATGACCTGTACCGGCTGCTGGCCTCGATGGGGGTGGCCTGTGACGTGGTCGCCCCGTCGCTGATCCCCAAAGGCGGATCAGACCGGGTCAAGACCGATAAGCGTGAGTCCGGACCACTTGACACTTAAGCGTCAAGGCGCAGGAGTGCAGCACCAAAGGTGCAGCAACCGCACCGGCAAAGACCGTCCCCACCGAGACCGACGCGACCGTCTGACTTGCCCGGATGAACCTGGACGACCTTGCCGCCGGTAGTTCGCATCGAGGGGGTCGGGATGCGAGATCGATCTTGTGACCAGGCGGCCGTGGGTTCGGCTCGCATGCCGCCGTGACTCGTGGGTACGGGATGTCCACCGGCACAGCGACCGCAGTGAGGTCGTAACCGAGGAGACATCGTGCACCACGATCTCTCCGGGGGCACCGCCTTTCTCATCGCCGTGCTCGTCGTTGTTGGTGCCGTCATCCTGGTTGCGCTGATCTGGCCGCTGGTGAACAAGCTTTTCTTCTTCGATTGGCCGCCGCTTTATGAGTGGCAGCAGGCACGCCGCCCGCTGCGCCCCATCGACCAGTGGCGGGTGATCTGGGCGACCGACCGCAACCGCCCGGTCGGCCGCGCCACGCTGGCGGATGCGCAGCTCGCCTATGCGCGCTACCGTCAGGCCCGGGCCCGGCGAGCCCTGGACCGGCGGCGCCTGGGGTGGCGAGTCGCCGCGCTGGTCCTGCAGGGCATCGTGGTTGCTAGCTTTGCCGCTCTGGCCGCCGCGCACAGTCAGCAGCGGGTCTTCTACAGCTTGCTGGCGGCCGGTAACGCGCTCGGCGCCGTTGGCAACGTGCTGGAGTCTTCGCGGTCGCTGAGCCGCCAGGTTGAGCAGATGGCCCGGCTCCAAACACAGATCAAAGACCGTGCACACTTGAGCGCGCCATAACAGTGTCGAGGTGAAGAGGCATAGCCGATGCTCTGAGGAAACTTGGATGGAACTCGAAGCACGTCCCGCTAAACAGGGAACCCTGGTGTACACGCTGAAATCATTGAGGGTCCAACTGCTGTACGGCCCTCACCCAGCCAAGATCGATGAAACTGACGCGCCAGTTCCTCGGGAGAAGAACAGGTGCTCCTGGGGGCAGGCACCTACCAACAGGCGCAAGCGGCCCGGCGACGTTTCGAGGCCGAGCGGCAGAAACTGGGTGATCTGGAGTTCTGCCGTGTCCACGGACTACCGGAGCGATTCGCCCAGTAATTAGGTGCCGTCTACCCCATCCGATTGCCGTGTCCGTCGCGTGCCCGATGGAGTGGTCGGCCGGGATTCCTCACGGTCAGTCGCGGACACACAATATGGTCATCGGCCTGGGTGGACGCACTTCACGGCGATTCGCCGAGAGAGTCTGATAGGAGAGATCGCTGTCCGCGCAGGTGGCGCGTGCGGTCGACGAGGCAGCCTGGCGGTACCGGCACGGGTGATCGTGCACGCGCCCGCGACGTATGTGCAGGCCCGGCTACCGATCCCGGTGGACGTCGAGTCGCTGGGCCACGACCGGTGCGCCTTCGAGCCCGGCTCAGACCATCCGCAGATGCTCGCGCTCTATCTGGGAATGCTCGACACGGACTTCGAGATCGTGGACTCGCCGGAGCTAATGGACGCGCTACGCAAGCTCGCGGGGCGCTACCAGCGCGCGGCCGATAGCAGCCAGCACGCTCCCGGCTAGCTGCTCCACGTCCGACTCGAGGGCTGGCACACAGCCTGGGCGGTCGAGACTGACCGACCGTGGGACCCAGGCGCCAGTTCGCCACCCCACTGCCGAGGAGTTGAGCGGATGCGGCCTGCTGCTCTCGCGGCCTGTGACGCCCAGTGTGCGATCTGTGATTAGGGCAAGGATTCTGCGTGATGTTTCCCCTGGCTCTGGTGATTATGCGGGCGTAAGGGGCAGTGTGTTGCTCGTAGGACCAGGCAGGGCGACTTTGCTCAGGCTGAGATCTGAGCGGAGCGCGCTCCTGGGGATTCTCGGACGGAGGTGGAGCATGACGCGCCAGGGAAAGTTCGGCAGGTTAGTGTCGCTCGCCAGCGTGGTGGCGCTTGCCCTGTGGGCGCCCGTCACAGCGCAGGCGACGCCCGCGGGCAACGTGCGGCTGACCAATGACGCCCCGAATACGGGCGGGTATGTCAGCGATTTCACGATGGTCACCGGGCACTCGTACACCGACCCGGTGCTGACTGCCTGCTCGCAGAGCCGCGGCCGACAGAACGAGCCCGCGGTCGCGGTGGATCCGCGCGATCCGCGGGTTGTGGTTGGCAGTTCCAACGACTACTGCGGCGTGTTCCAGTCTGACGGCAGCCTGCTGGGGTTGGGCAACGTCTGGCTGGGGTACTACCGCTCGGAAAACGGTGGCGCCTCGTTTGCGAGCTCGCTGGTTCCCGGGTATGTCGGCGACACCTCGCCGTATGCGGCCAACGCGCACATCCGGACGGCTGACTCGGGTGACCCGGTGCTTGCGTGGGACGCCCACGGAAGGCTGTTCGCCGGGTCAGAGAGTTCCGGCGACCGGGCGGGGACGGCCAAGACCTTCGGTGACGTATGGGTGGCGACCTACAAGAATCCGCAGGGCGCATCGGGCCCGACGGTCAACGACGGAAAGCAGTTCGTGCGCTCCCTGGATGTGGCGCAGGGATCTGCCGCGCCGAATCTGCTCGGCAAGTTCCATGACAAGACCGCGATCGAAGTGGACCGCACCGGTGGGGCCTGTGACGGCAATGTCTATTTCGCGTGGGCGCGGTTCACCGGAGGCGGCTCGAACGGGTTCAACTCCAGCGTGTACGTGGTGCGTTCGACCGACCATGGCGCCACGTTCAGCGCGCCCCTGAAGATCAGCCAAAGGGTGCACGACATCCAGTTCCCCGACATCGCGATCACCAACGACGGCAAAGTCTTCATCACCTACCGGCAGTTTGCGGACGTGCGCAGCCAACAGCCGCAGGACGCGATCGCCTACAACGTCTCCTCCGACTGCGGGAAGACGTTCTCCGCGCCGCACCTGGTCACCGCGTTCGAGCCGTACGACCCAACGGACATCTCCGTGCAGGGCGGGGTCGCCGGTGACTGCGGCGACTTCGCGCTCGCCTGCGAGTCCGGGTACACGTTCATGCGCGGCGGCACCCAGGTGAGGTCTACGGCCGATCAGGGCGACACCAAACACGACTACATCTACATCGTCTACGACCCGTCCATCCCGGGCACCGAGGTTCCGAGCGGCACCACATACGGGTCGGTGGTGTCCGAGGACCTGCCGGCCCAGTATCACCGCGACGTGGGCAGCGTGTCGGGAATCTACTTCCTGCGGTTGAACGGGAGTACCGCGGCGCATACCAAGCCAGTGCTCGTCGACGACCCGCGAACCCAGGGCGGACTGCAGCGGTTCCCCGACATCACGGCCGACTCCGGCCAGCTGCACGCGCTGTGGTGGGACAGCCGCAACGACTCGTGCTTCGACCCGCGGCGGCCGATCGGCAACTGCGCGGACCGTAGCACCGTGGCGTCGCTGGACGCCTTTGGCTCAACGGCGCCGGAGAACACGCTGGCGTGGTCGCCTTCTGAGCGGCTGAGCACTGTGACAACGAACCCGAACTGGGAGCAGTTTGGCGGACGAACCATTCCGTTCGGGGGCGACTACCTCTACATCAGCGCCGTCGGCGGTTTCTCCTACGGTGTGTGGACCGATTGGCGCAACGTCGTCCCAGGCACCGACCTGCGTGAACAAGGTGACTCCGACAGCGACCAAGCCGATGTCCTCCAGTGCCGGACAGTCCTGCCCGACGGGAGCATCAGCGGCGACACCTGCCCGTGGCAAGGAGGCCTCGACCAGAACATCTACGGTAGTCAGACACCCTGATCAGACCGGGCGAACAGGCGCGGCACCCGCACAGGGCAACGCTGGGCAGGTGCCGCGCCCGGCCCGGGCACGGCCGGCTGACTGGGCGCCGCGAAAACAGCGGGGGGCAAGACAGCGGGGCGGCGAAGAAACGGCCCGTGGCCAGGAATCGTTTGGCGTATCCCGCAATTATTCCGCACGCGAACACATGCGAGTGCATAAGTCGGCTACCGTTCAATATCGGCCAGCGTCACCAAAGGCAGGGCATGTACCTATTCGAATGCGAGGCAACGTTCGAGGCCGAGCCAGCTGCGGTCTGGGCGATGTGGACCGATGTTGCCCGCTGGCCTGAATGGGACATCAGCAAGGAGATCGCGCGCCTGGATGGCCCGTTCGAGCCGGGTGTCTCTGGCTGGGCCAAGCAGCGTGGCAACCTTGGCGGCTCTTTCACCATCACTGCGGTGGAGGTCGGGCGGCGCTGGGTGACCGAATGCCCCATGCCCGTGGGCAAGGTCGTCTTCGATCACTTGATCGAACCAGTCGCCGCCGGCCGTGTCCGGGTAGTCAAGCGCGTCGAGGTGCAGGGCGGCTTCGCCCCCCTGCTCCGGCTGTTCGCTCCCAAGATGCGCCGGGATATCTCCGAGTCTCTTGCCGCCCTGGGACGGCGGCTGTCCCACAGCGCGCTGTAAGTATCGGCGGCGGCGGCCGCCCCGGGCTTTCCTGGCGAGAATGGGGCCCGGGCGGCCGCCACCACCGTCTGTCACGGTGGCTGGCTATAAGGAGCCGGTGACTGATGGTCTGGCGGCGTGAGTGGGCGCAAAACTGAGTGCTCGCGCGGACAGGGCGGTGAGCCAGGCGAAGCCGGTCGCGATGCTGGCTCGCTGGAACAGTCCGCCGAGCTTGACAAACCGGGGTGCTTGACCGAAGCCCGCGCTGGCCAGCGCGGTGGTCGTGAGCATGGTGATGGCGGTAGCAGCGCTGTACAGGCCGAATCCGCGATGGCCGGCCCGGAAGGACTGCCAGCTGTATCCGAGCGCGGCGGCCGCCAGGCCGCCGAACACCGGGATCGCTGCGAGGTTGTGCATTGTGCCAGTGCGGGTGGGCCCGGCGAGCGCGCCGGGCGTTCCGGGCGGGTAGCCACTGACCGGGTCAGTGATGAAGACGGCTGAACCGATGAGCCCGGCGCCCGCCGCACCGATCAGGGCCGCGCCTGCCCGCATGCTGACCGCGGGATCACGGGCACGCCACAATCCGGCGGCGCCAGCAAGAAACAACGTCCCGGTCACAGCGAAGTTCGCGGACTGGATCCAGCCGCGGGGCCCCACCGCGAGCGAGCTGACAGGGTGACGCAACGGCCGGTAACCATCCCGTAGCGCGCCTTCAACCAGGAACACGGTAACGAAAACGGGCCCCCCGGCCAGGCCACAGCGCAACAACCTGCGGGTCCAGATCACCGGCCTGCCGTGCGCGATAGCGGCTCCCACGGTCGTAGCGTAGCGAGCCGCTCAGCCCGGTTCTGCGCCCGGGAGGCCGCCGGCCTCGCCGAGTTCTCCGGCGAGCGCGCCTTGGGCACGCATCCGCCACGCGTCGGTCACGAGTTCCTCCAGGCGCCGGGCGTCCACCTCCGCGAGCCGCAGCATCACCAGCGGCCAGCCGTCGTAGCCAGGCGTAGTGAAGAAGACCCCGGGCTCGCCGAGCAGGAGAGCCTGCTTCTCGGCCTCGTCGCCGACAAACAGCACCGCGACGTCGGTCCGGATGAGCCGCGGCTTGCCCGGCCTGCGCTCGGGGTAGGACCAGACGAACCCCTTGCCGGCCACCCGGAAGTCGAAGCCGTCGCTGTCGATCTCCACCACGCCAGGCAAGGCCAGCGCAAGGCGGCGCACGTCGTCGGCGTCAGCCATCGAGATCCCTCCCAGATCGCGGCAACCCCCATACGGCACAGGCTAGGCGCCGGCCCGGGCCGCGGGACTGTGGATGGGGCTGCGCCCAGCGGTAACCAGGCAGGCTCAGGCTCGGCCGCGGACCCAGGCGGCGCCCAGGAATAGGGTGACCTCAGCGGCACAGCAGCTTGTGCCCAGAGGAGATCCTGTGAACGCACCGGAGACTGGCTCGGTGAGCCCGGTCCCTGAGCGCCTGCGCACCGTCACTCCCCGCCTGGTTGTCCGCGATGGCGCCGCGGCGATCGACTTCTACCGCCGGGCATTCGGAGCCGAGGAGCTGGGTGACCGGTTCACCGGGCCGAACGCGGAGCTGATCCATGCCGAGATCCGGATCGGGGACTCGGTGGTGATGATCACCGAAGACGCCGCGGACGGTCCCGTCGCGTCACCCGAGCGCCTGGGCGGGATGGTCAGCTGCGTCATGTCGCTGTACTGGGAGAACGTGGACGCCGCGTGGGAACGTGCGGTCGGCGCCGAAGCCGAGGTGATCTACCCGCTTGCCGACCAGTTCTACGGAGAACGCGGCGGACGGCTACGTGATCCCTTCGGCCAGCAGTGGATGATGAGCCAGCACATCGAGGACGTGTCGCCCGAGGAGATGGCCCGCCGGGCAGCAGCGCTATTTGGCACGTAGCCATCCGGCGTGCCGGCGGGCCCAGGCAGCCTGCCCGAGGGGAGGACTCGCCTGGGTGTGCCCCTTAACGCTGCGTGGACACCTGTCCCCGTCTCCCGATCCGTACCCGCCGATCGGCGCGCTGTCGAGCCTCCGGCTCGGGCGGGATCAACGGCAGATCCGTCGGTTTCGACATCGGGCGATCATGCATAGTTATGCAAGCTGGGGATGCCCGACGCCCGGCTGGCCAGTGCTCACCAGCGGGGTCGCTGTCTGTGCTGTGCGATCCGGCTGGCTGATGCGGGGCTGGTGAGAACCCTGCGGTTGCTGGCGGTGTATTCAGGTGTGCGTGCTGTGAGTGAGAGGGGAACCATCGACGACACGGAGGCGGTAGCCAAATCCCGTGGCGGCGACCTTGACGCCTATGCGGTGCTGGTCGCCAGGTATACGCTGCGCGCCCACCGGGCTGCTTTTTTGCTGGGAGCCGGCGAGGAGGCCGACGACGTCGTCCAGGAGGCGTTTGTGAAGGCGTTCCGGCACCTGTCCCGGTTCCGGGTGGGGGAGCCCTTCGGGCCGTGGCTCTTGCGCATCGTGGCTAACGAGGCCAAGAACCTACGCCGATCCCGAGACTCGCTTCGCTCGCTCAGGATCGGTGGCCCCTTCGGGGCAGTCCGGCTGACCGCTGGCGATGAGCGTGGCACGTTCGGTGCATGGCTGATGACCTGAGCGTGCGGTACGGGGATCT
>WNGR01001698.1_pt1 | contig 27138 bp, 33 predicted proteins | sample 5407581 | NCBI WGS metagenome assembly WNGR01 (sample SAMN13153383, study PRJNA577476) | soil metagenome | isolation source: 80 cm soil or saprolite under Garry oak tree replicate 2 | place: USA:California | collected 2016-06-15
TAAGCCTCGAGCGCGCGTGCCGCGGTTGGAGAGAGCTGACCTGGGACGGACGGCCGCACGTTCGCGGACCCCGACAGCCCCAGAGCCGCCGCGGTGAACGTGTTCTCATAGACGGTCCACAGAGCAAGGATTCCGAGCAGAGCAAGAAGGATGGCGACGATCGCCGCGACAACCCTGACCAGCGGTCTTCGCGTTGCCATGCGCGCCTCAATCTAACCTCGTCACGCGTTATACGAAGGCAGCAGATTGAGAGCCTCCGACTGCTGGAGGCTCTTTCCGTGAATGCGTGACACGGCTGTGACCTCCAGGGCGCGGAGACTGACTCCCGATCGTATGCCGTACCCAGTGACGGCCCCGTGCGGGCCTGGCAACCCACGATCGGCGCAGCTGTGAAGCGTAGACAAATTGCCGAGACGATTTCCGGCAGCACTTCAGACGAATAGACTTGCGTCCTTTCGACCGCGGTCGATCAGAGGGAAGCACGCGGTACGAGTCGCCGGCCCAAGGTAGGGCGTTCCGCGCGGACTAACATTCCCATCACGCTTCCCTCAAAGTCGGATAGCTGATCACGCTCAGGCCGCGAGCGCCGCGACGGCTCGCGTACCGGTGCTCGCGATCGGCTGGAAACCAAAGGGAATCGCCCGGCCTCAGGAACTGCTCTTGATCAATCGGGCCGATCTCGAGCGTTCCGGCGATACACAGGACGAACTCCTCGGTCCCGACCTGGTGCGGCCCCGAGCGGTAATCGGCCGCGACCGGCAACTCGAGTGCCAAGATCTCCGTCCGATGCGGCCGCCCTTCCGTCAACAGCATCTCCCCGGCGAGCCCCGACTCGGACGCAAATGGAGCACCCTCGCCCGCGCGAAGGAACCTGGTGCGTGGCGGCTCCGCCTCACCCAAGAGCACTCCGAGCGACAAGCCCAAGGCCCCCGCTAGCCGCCATAGCGTCTCCAGCGACGGATTTCCCGCGCCCGCCTCAATGGTCGAGAGGTTAGCCTTCGACACCCCGCTCTTCGCAGCCAGCGTTCCAAGCGACAGCCGAGCCGTCTCACGGTGGGCGCGGATTGAACGCCCCAACTGCTGCGCAGGACCCAACGCGCGCGCACGCGACACCGCTCCGATCACGTCACCTACTATACTGAACGATCGGTCGCCCTGGCGAACAGCACCGGCATCGCAGAGAAGCGAAAAGGTAGCAAGGAGGGAGCACTATGGCTAAGTCCAAGCAGGTGGTCTTCACCGACAAGGCGGTGAAACCAGTCGGACCGTACTCGCAGGCTGTACGTGCCGGCGACTTCCTGTTCATCTCCGGCACGGTACCCGTGGATCCCGTGACCGGTCAGGTCGTTGCTCGTGAGATCGCTGTCCAGACCCGGCAGGTCCTCGACAGCATCAAGGCGATTCTAGTGGCCGTCGGCGCGACCATGGATGATCTCGTGAAGGTCACGATTCACTTGCACGACGCGCGCGACTGGCCGGCGATGAACGAGGTCTACCGCACCTACTTCAGCAGCTATCTGCCTGCCCGAATGGCATTTGAGGGGAAGCCGCCTCTTGATTACCTCATAGACGTGGACGCCATCGCGTACCTACCCGCATAGGCCACGGCTGTTGTTTACCCACGCAGAGCTCGATCATCACGAACAGGTTCTTTTCTGCCACGAGGAGCGGACCGGGCTTCGCGGGATCATCGCAGTCCACAGCACTGCGTTGGGGCCAGCAGCCGGCGGCTGCCGCATGTATCCCTACGCGACCATCGACGACGCCCTTACCGACGTGCTGCGCCTGTCAAAAGGGATGACCTACAAGAACGCCATTGCCGGGCTGCCGCTCGGCGGCGGCAAGTGCGTCATCGTCGCCGATCCTTCACGGGACGATAAGCCCGATCTGCTACGTGCCTTCTCCAGGCATGTGCAGGCCCTGGGCGGGCGCTATTGGACGGCGATCGATGTAGGCGTCGGGCCGGCAGACGCCGACATCCTGGCCGAGAACTGCGATTTCGTCTTCGCGCGCGCAAGCCAGTATCCAGACGGTTTCAATCCGTCGCTGTTCACCGCACTGGGTGGCTTCGTCGGCGTCCAGGCCGTGGCCGCTCATATCTGGAACCGGGCCGATCTCAAGGGTCTGCGCGTGGCGATCCAGGGGCTCGGCGCGACGGGGCGCGATTTGGCGCGGCAGCTACACGAAGCGGGCGCCAAACTCGTGGTCGCGGACGTGAAGGACGAAGCGGTCCGCGACGTCGTCGCCAGCTTCGCGGCCGAAGCCGTGGCACCGGAGGCGATCCATGCGCAGGATGTCGATGTTTTTGCCCCCTGTGCGCTCGGCGGCGTCCTCAACGATGTGACAGTGCCAGAGATTCGGGCGCGCGCCGTCTGCGGCCTCGCCAACAACCAGCTCGCCGAACCTCGTCATGGCGAGGCGCTGCGCGAGCATGGCATCACCTACGTTCCGGACTATGTTGTCAACGCTGGCGGCATGATGGGCGCCTCGACGGTGATCTTCGGCACGCCCTCCCGCGAAGCCTCGCGACAGCGCATCCTCGGCTTGCGCGACACCATCCTATCCGTGCTGCGCGAGGCGGATGCCAAAGGCCGTCCCAGCTCCGATGTCGCTGATGAAATCGCCCGTGCCCGCATCACGGGAGCGCGGGGCAAGGTGGGCTGAGACACAACATCACGAAGGAGGAAAAAACCATGCCAGCTTATGTCGTCGCAATGATGTCGATCCACGATCCGCTGACCTACCGCGAGTACACCGACCGCACCCCATCGACGGTGAAAAAGTATGGCGGCAAGTTCCTCACTCGCGGTGAGCCCGTCACGACCGTCGAGGGCGAGGAGTACAAGGACCGCATGGTCATCCTTCAGTTCCCAAGCATGGCTCAAGTTCAGGCTTGGTTTGCCGACCCCGCTTACCAGGAGGCGATGGCCTTCCGGCATGCCGCATCGACCATGCAGCTGCTCGTCGTGCAGGAGGGCGGGGCGAACACCGAAGACCCGAACCCCAATCTTTGAATGTCACAAAGTACGTACGGCGCTTGCCAGAACGTTGTGTCGCGGCGGAACTGATAGAGACGCTCAAGGGCTCCTAGACAACTGGGACTTGGTCCGCTCGACTTTAGACGGGCTCATCGGTGTCCAGGACGCCGAAGACAACCCGATGAAGTCAGGGGGAATGACCTCACGGTCCTGACCCGTGCTTCGCACATGGGTTTCGCCCGACACAATCGGGCCCCGTAGTGCCCTACTGTCTAGGCATGAGGACGTTGCATCCGGCGTACCGCATCACTGACCTGGCCACCTCACTGGCCTTCTACGGCGCAATCGGGTTCGAGCAGGTCGGTCGCGTTGATCTGGGCGACGGTGTGACTTTAACGATGCTCAAGTTCCCGGCGGATGAGGTGGTTACGCTCGAACTGGTGCACCGGCCGCCCGACGGACCAGTGGTCATCGGCAGCGGGTTCAGCCACCTCGCGGTGCAAGTCGATGACCTCAGCGGCATGATCGAGGCTGTTACGAAGGCAGGACTGAGTGCCGGCCCGGTCGAACGCCCGGGCGGCCTTGATGGGGCACAAACGTCATGGCTCCGTGACCCCGACGGCTACCGGATCGAGCTGGTGCAGTGGCCACCAGGTCACGCCTATGGGATCACCGCTGCCGACTTTGGCTAGAAGCCAGGTACCCAGCGCCCGACATCACCGCCTCCACGGGCCAGATTTCAGGGGAGTTTCTCGACGAGCTCAAGAATGCAAGCCACAGCGCTGGGGCAATTGCTAATGCCGATCGAGCTTGGAATTCTGCGTCGGGTGCCTCACGATCCTGACCTGTGCGCCGGCAGCACACCGGCGTGGACAGCGCCTTTGATTTTCAAACCCTGGCGCCTCACGGTCCTTGGGCAGTGCGCGCGCTGATATATCGGCTGTGCGAGAGCCGTGAGCGAGTTCGATCGACGGTCCGCAATCCACTTGGACGGGGCTGCCGCCACCGAGTTCCAAGAAAACGTGTGACCTCCCTGTGCCCCGGCGACCGCCTGAGAACGATCGGATTCGCTGATGCTGAGTTCAAAAATTGGTCGGGGTCCCGGGATTTGAACCCGGGGCCTCACCGTCCCGAAATCTAGGCGGTCTCGTACACCGAGATCGATTTCGAGGGTTTTGAGTTCATTTCGAGTCAAGGCCCGACGATTTTCAGCCGATTTCAGACACCAAATTCGCTTGGATTGCTACATGAACTGGTACATCTCGAGTGCGACGTCGGTTATAGCTCGGCCGCCTCTCCCGCTGGGGCGGCGAGGGCGAAAGCGGTGGCCCAATGGCCCCTAGGTTTGACAATTCTGGCAAGCGACTGTTGACCAGGCTGTCGCTATATAGGCAACCGTCACGCTTCGGGAGACGCGCCGACCTCGGCACAGGGTGGGGAAGAGGTGGGGAGACTAGGTCGGACGGCTCCCCGATCTCAGGCGGGCCCCCTCCGAGCGCTCCCTCGAGCGATCGATATGGTCGAGCATCGCCGCCTCGGCGCCGCCGGCGTCGCCGGCCCGGATTGCATCAAGAATGTTTTCGTGCTCGATCATCGTTGCTGCGCCGATGGCCATCGTGTAGTAGTGGTGATACAGGCGATAAAGGCGCAGGTGCGAACGCAGGCGCCGCAGGGTATCGCTCAGCAGCCCGTTGCCGGACGTGCCCGCGATCGCTTCGTGGAATCGCGCGTCCTGCAGGGCAAAGGCGCTGTAGTCGTGGTACGTGCCCCCGTCAGACCCGCTGCTGGTGCCGACCAATCGGCGCATCTCGGCGAGCTCGCGTTCGAGCACGCGTAGAACCTTTTCGTCGCGGCGTTCGGCTGCGCGGCGCGCCGCGAAAGGCTCTAGCAGCCGGCGAACGTCGTAGAGGTCGTTGAAGTTCTTGGTGTCCAGCATCGGGGCCACTGAGTAGCCCCGCAGCGGCTCCTTGACAACCAGGCCGTCCATCTCCAGCCGGGCGAGGGCCTCCCGCACCGGTGTTGGCGAGACGTTCAGCTGGCGCGCGACCAGGTCGATGTTGACTCGAGCGCCTGCCTCGATGTGCTGGTCCATGACCAGCTCCATAACCGCCTCATAGACGCTGTCGGTCAGGGTCTGACGGGAAGGCGGCAGAGGAAGGGCCTTCTCGCTCATTGCCGGCTGAGGTCGAAGACCTCCTCCATCGGAGCCCACCAATCGCCTGCCCTTGCTTCGGGCGCAGGCTGTTGGAGGCCCCGCATCAGCTCATCCCACTCGCGGTAGCGCGGATCCTCCGCCAGCTTTGGGAAATCGCGCTCGGGAGTGAATCCATCGACCGCCTCCATGTACATGAACAGCCGGCGACCGACAAGATAAATCCTTATCTCAACGATTCCGACCTCTCGCAGGCGGGCGATCACCTCTGGCCACGCGTCGCGATGGTATCGGCGGTAGCGCTCGACGATCTCTTCGTCATCCTTGAGCATCAGCGTCATCCCGTAGCTCTGCATTCCAACTCCCTTTCAGCTGAGCCGAGCCATGATGGCTTCGCTCATTTCGTCATATCGATGAGTGTTCAGCAACTCGCCCACGATCGCGTGGTTGCGCATCACTAGGATGCGGTCGGACAGGCGGATCACCTCAGGCATGTCGCTCGAGATGAGCAGGATCGACTTGCCAGTGGCGGCCAGGTCCCAGATGAGCTCGTGCAGCGCGTTCTTGGTGTTGATGTCGATGCCCACCGTGGGTTCGTCGATGATCAGGATCTCCGCCTTGGCCGTCAGCCATTTGGCGATGCTGACCTTCTGCTGGTTGCCGCCCGAGAGCGTTCCCACCGACTGCGACAGCGAATGCGCGCGGACGTCGAGCTGACGGAGGGACGGAAGGATCGCCGCGTCCTCTTTCGAGCGCGTGATCCACTGGCCGAACGAACGCAGGCGCCGCCAGATCGTGATCGATGTGTTGGCACGAACTGAGTGGAGAAGGATGAGACCCTCCTGCTTGCGGTCCTCGCTCACATACCCGAAGCGGTACTTCTCGAGGGCCTCCCGGAAGCTCTTGATGTGCGTTATCGCGCCCCGCACCCGAATCTCACCACCGGTCGCCTTGATCTCACCGACCAGCGTTTTGGCCAGACTTGAGCGTCCGGCTCCGACCAGGCCGTAGAGGCCCAGGACCTCGCCTTTTCGGAGCACAAGGCTCAGCGCGGCGTCGCCACCGTTCGTGGTCAGCCCTGCCACCGTCAGCACCGGCTCGCCCGCAGCAGGTTTAGCTGGCAGCTCGGCGATCACCTCGGCGCGTCCGATCATGTAGGTGACGAGCTGGTCTCGATTGAGGGTTGCCACAGCGACGTTCGCGGCGGCATTCCGTCCATCGCGGAGCACGGTGACGCGGTCGCACAGCTCGAACACCTCTTCGAGCTTGTGACTGACAAAGACGAGGGCCACGTTGTGCCGGCGCAGGTCGCCCAGAGTCCGGAAGAGATAACCAACCTCGTGGGGGGTGATGGCCGCCGTGGGTTCGTCCATGAGGAGGATGCGGGCCTGCAGCGATAGCGCCTTGGCGATTTCGACGAGCTGCATCTGCGCCACGCTCAGCTCCGCCACCGGCGTCGCCGGCGCGGCGTCGAGCCCGACCATCTCGATCCACGGCCTGGCCAGCCGGTTGATCGCGGCGTGATCGACCAGCTGGACCCCGCGGGTCGGGATCCGCTCCAGAAGGATGTTCTCCGCCACAGTGAACTGAGGGATGAGGTTGCGCTCTTGATGCACGACGCTGATCCCGGCGGCCAGCGCCGAACGCGGTGAGGCAAAGCGCACAGGGCTGCCGTCGAGCCGGATCTCCCCTTGATCGGGTTGATAGACGCCCGTCAGGATCTTGATCAGGGTGCTCTTGCCCGCTCCGTTCTCGCCGAGCAATGCGTGGATCTCGCCGGCACGCAGGCGAAGCGAGACGTCGTCGAGCGCGACCACGCCCGGAAACTGCTTGCGGATGCCCGAGACCTCCAGCCGTACCTCCGGCGTGGTTGGATTCGGCTCGGCGCTCATCGCGTGGTCCCACCGAGGCGCGTCGTGCTGATCCTGAGGAAAGCCCTGATGTCGCTCAGGCGCGTCCGTCCCAGGACGACGGCCCCGAGAATCAGCGCGCCGATGAGGAACTGAACCCAGAAGGGATCCGCGCTGACGAGCACAAGCCCGTCGTCAATCAGCGAGATGAGGACCATGGCCAGCACGGTGCCGAGCACGGGTGCGCTTCCGCCGGCGAGCGCGGCGCCGCCGATGATCGGACCGGCGAATGAGGGAAGGACCCACGTGGCTCCGATGGTCGGCTGACCCTGTCCCAGCTGGGCCATGAGCATGGTGCCGGCCACCGCCGCGAGAAAGCCTGAGATCGCATGAGCTGTCAGGGTCGCGCGCCGGATGGGGAGGCCCGAGAGCCGAGCTGCCAGCGGGTTGCCGCCCACCGCCAGCAACTGCCGGCCGAGCACCACCTGGTAGAGGAAGCCCGCGAGCAGGAGCGTGAGCACGATCGTCACCGCCGCCATGACCGGAAACGGGCCAACGCGCGCCTGGCCGAAGGAGCTGATCTCGTTGGGGATGTGATAGAAGGGCGTGGCGTGGGTGATGCCGAGGTTGATGCCCGCGAACACGTAGGACGTACCGAGGGTCAGCACGAAGCTGTTGATCTTCGTCCAGTAGACGAGCAGTCCGTTGATGACGCCGCAGACGATGCCGAGCACGAGGCCGGCCGCCAGCGCGACCGGCACCGGGACGCCGTAGCGAACCATCAGACCCGACTCGATGATCGCGACCAGGCCTCCGACCGAGCCGATCGAAAGGTTCATCTGCCCCAGTGACAGCACGACCATCTGAGCCAGCGCGACCAGGAGCAGGATCGAGAGGTCGCGGCCGGTGACGAAGAGGTTGTAGGTCGACAGGAACTGTGGCCTGACGACCGAGAGCACGAGCATGCCGACGACGTCGATGAGGAGTAGGCCGAGGGCCACGCCAGGAGCGAGACTGCGCAGGCGCGTCATCACGGGGCCGCACCCCCTGCTACCCGGGTCACCCTGTCCAGCACCACCGCCAGCAGCAGGACCACGCCGAGAAAGACTGTGATCCAGAAGTTGTCGATGCCCACGAGCAGCAGGCCGTTGGAGATGGTCGCGAGCAGGACGCCGCCGACGATTGTTCCCGCCACCGACACGAAGCCGCCCGAAAGAAGCGTCCCGCCGATAGCGGGCGCGACGAAAGAAGCCAGGAGCCAGTCGCTGCCCAGGCTAGGCGAGGCGGTGTGGTCGGCGGCGATCGCCATCAGCCCAGCGGTGGTGGCCAGCGCCCCGGAAAGGCCGTGGGTGAGGACCACTACGCGGTCGACGGACAATCCCGACATGCGAGCCGCCCGCCGGTTGGCCCCGACCGCAAGCATCTCTCTGCCCAGGCTGAAGTTGCGGTAAAGGAAGAAGAGGGCCACGCCAACCGCGAGCATCACCAGGACCAGGTTCGAAACCGGAAGGCCGGCAACCTCGGTCTCCGAGAAGCTAGTAAAAGAGTCGGGCAGCCGGCTGAAGGGATCGGAATGGGTGACGATCAACATCGCCCCGGTGATGAGGCTCGCCGTGGCAAGGGTGACGATGAAGCTGTTGATCCGCGTCCAGGTGATCAGCAGCCCGTTGCCGAACCCAAGCAGCGTGCCGGCGGCCAGCGCGAACAGCACCGCGACCTCGGGCGGCAGGCCCAGCACCTGCATGGCCCACCCGGCGATCATCCCTGTCGCGCCGCCGATGGCGCCCACGGCGAGGTTGAGGTCGCCGATCGAAAGGGCCACCATCTGGGCGAAGCCGATAGTGATCTGGATGGCAGCGAAGCGCAGCAGCGAGAAGAGGTTGAAGTCGGATGTGAAGCCGGACGCCGCCACCGAGAAATAGATCCAGAAGCCGGCGGTGACGATGAGCAGTGCGAGCAGGGCGACCTGCCGGAGGAGCGCGCCGCCGGTCAAGCTGCGGGAGCTAACCGATCCGAAGGTTAGCGATCGCCTCACGGTCCCAGTCGATGCCGACTCCAGGTGACTCCGGGGCCACAGCCTGGCCGTTCACGATCTCGATCTCAGAGCGCGTGATTTGCCTGAGCTGCGGTATGTGCTCCAGGTAGATGGCGTTTGGCACGGCTGCGGCAAGGCTGACATGAAGCTCCATCAAAAAGTGCGGCGCCACCTTGACGTTGAAGGCCTCAGCGAGGTGCGCGACCTTCAGCCACGGCGTGATGCCGCCGAGACGGGCGGCGTCCGGCTGCAGGATGCCGGCGGCGCCTGCCGACAGGTACTCGCGGAAATGGCTTAGTGAGTAGATGCTCTCCCCGACCGCGATCGGGATGCTGGTCGCGGCCGCCAGCCGGACGTGGCCGCCGATGTCCTCGGCCGGAAGCGGCTCCTCCAGCCAGTAGAGGTCGAGCGGCTCGAAGAGATGTGTTCGCCGTTTGGCCTCCGCGAAAGTCATGGACTGGTTGGCGTCGACCATGATGTCGAAGGCCGGCCCGACCGCTTCGCGGACGGCGCTGAGCCGCTCGACATCCTCCTGGGGGCGGGGCTTGCCGACCTTCAGCTTCACGCCCGGCCAGCCCTGCCGTTTGGATGCGAGGGCGCCGTCGACCAGGTCCTTGGTGGAGAGATGGAGCCAGCCGCCTTCGGTGTCGTAGAGCGGAACCGTTGGGCGCGCGCCACCGGCCAGGCGCCAGAGCGGCTGGCCTAGAGTCTTGCCGCGCACGTCCCAGAGGGCGATGTCCACGGCCGCCAGGGCGAGGCTCGTAATCGCCCCGACCGCTGTTCCGTGGGTGGCCCAGAAGAGCCTCTGCCAGATGGCTTCGATCTGGTTCGCATCCTGGCCGGCCAGTAAGGGGACTAGGTCGTGCCGAAGCATTTCGAGCACGGCCCGTCCCCCCGTTCCAATCGTGTACGCGTAGCCGGTGCCAACCACGCCGTCGGACGTCTCGATGTCGACGAAGATCGTCTCCTGCTTTGTGAAGCTTTGGATCGCGTCGGTGCGAGGTCGCTCCGGAATCAGGTCGACGAGGTAGGTGTCGACTCGCCGGATTGGCGTTTTGAGCGAGTCGGTTGACGTGGTGGCCTGTCGCACTAGCAGGAGAGGTACTTGTCCTTGAAGCTCGAGACGATGCCCTTGGTCAGGGTCTTGAAGTCGTCCTTGTAGGCCGCAACCTTGTCGGGGGTGATCACCAGCGTTCCGGAGTCGATGAAGTACGGCGCGCCGCTCTTCTTCTTGCAGCCCTGGTGGATCTGGTTGATGGCGTAGGCGGCGATGTAAGCCTGGCCGTACGGGTTCTGGCCCATCGTCCCGGTGAGGAAGCCGTCCTTCACGGCCTGCAGCACGACGGGGTCGTCATCGATGCCGACCATCTTGATTTTCTTGTCGCCCAGGGTCCGCAGCGCCTTGGCCGCGGCGACCGTGGGGTTGTAGGCGCTGGTCACGATGCCAGTGATGTCCTTGTGGGTGGCGAGCGCCTGGTTGATGGCCGTGTCAGCGGTCTGTGCGTCCTTGTCGATGTCGGTGATGGTGATCAGGGTGACGGCGCCGTTGGTTTCGGCCACGGCTTTCTTCACGGCGTCAACGCGCAGAACGGTGTTGGGGTCGGTCAGAAGTCCGGTGCCGTGCAGCAGGACGCCCTTGCCACCCATGGCCGCAATCGTGGCCTTCGCGCCGGTGTAGGCGGAATTTCCCACGTCGGTCGCGATGCAGAAGGTGGTCTTGGTCGGTTCCGCTATGCAGCCGCCGACGGCGATCACGGGGTAGTTCTTCGCGGCCAGCTGAGTGACGATGCCGTTGGCCGCGTTGCCGTCGGTCGGGAAGATGCCGAAGCCGTCGTATCCCTGCGCCACAAGGCTGGTCAGCAGCTGGTTCTGAAGGTCCTGCTTCCAGTCGGTCGGGACCTCGAAGGTGCCTTTGGTGAGGCTGAAGTCAGCCTTCGCGTCCACGATCGCCTGCCGCATGGGCTCGAAGTAGGGGTGCGGACCTCCGGGAACGATGGCGACCGCGGCGTTGGTCTTGGCCGTGCCGCCGGAGGTGGTCCCTCCACACGCAGCGACGACCAGCACCGTGGCGATGGCCAATGATCGGGCCAGGGCTCTACGTGTCATCCGGCTTCCTCCTTGTCTGCGCAGCACGAGATGGGAATCCAATTGCTCGTGTGATTGAGTGGGATCGGGCGAATGCTATAGGAAATAGGATGTTGGGTCAAGAGCCCGATTCAAGCTGCTGATGACTGCGCAGCTGATAGACGCTGACGGCGTTCAAGCCGAAGATGCGCTCCGCGTCGCCAGAGGACATGGGTCCCAGTGCTTCTTCGAGGCCCTCGAGCACGCCAGCATAGGATGTCGCAAGCAGGCAAACCGGCCAATCGGAGCCGAAGAGCAGCCGCCCGACGCCGAACCAGCCGACGACCGGCCTAACGAATGGCCGCAGGTCGGCCGGCGTCCAGGAAGCCAAGTTTGCCTCCGTTACCATTCCGGACAGCTTCACTGCCACGTTCGGGAGCGCCGCAAGCGCGGGCATGTGTTGCTGCCACTCAGGGTCTTTCCCTTCGGAAATGCGCGGCTTGGCGATGTGGTCGAGCACGAACTGGAGATCAGGGAGGGCCCGAACGGTTTCGATTGCTGCCGGAAGCTCGCGAGCCCGCACGAGCAAGTCGTAGGTGAGCCCGCGCTGCTGCACAGCGACTAGCCCTTTTCGAACATCGGTGCGACACAGCCATTCGGGATCGTTTTCGTCGTGGACTTGATGGCGGATTCCGACGAGCCTGTCGCCGCCAGTCCCGCCAATGAGCGCATCGAGGTCATCGGCGACGCGAGCGGCCGTCAGATCGACCCATCCGACGACCCCCCAGATGAAATCCCAGCGTTCAGCGAGTCCAAGGAATTCGCGTGTCTCATCTACGCTCGAGATCGTCTGAACGAGCACCGTCCCGGAGATACGCTGAGCCGTGAGCTCGGGGGCAAGGTCACCAGGCGTGAATGGCCTCCTGATCGGGTTCAGGGCGTCTCCGACCATCCATGGATATGTGGTTCGGGTTGGGTCCCAGAAGTGCTGATGGCCGTCGATGCGCGGGTGGCTTTCTTTCATTGGTGTCGTGACTCAACCCGTGTGCTTGACGGAGTCGGCGCATCTCCGCGCAGCAAGCCGTCGTGCTTGAGCTCGGCCCAGAGCTGGTCGGGGATCGGGACGTCGAGCCACCGCAGGTCCCTCTCCAACTCGTCGATCGAGCGAATTCCGAGGAGAACCGTGCACACGCGGGGATGTGCAAGGGGGAACTGAAGGGCTGCCGCGGGCAGGGGAACGTCGAACCGATCGCACACCGACTTGATCCTTTCCGCTCGAGCTATCACGGCTGAATCAGCGGGAACGTAGTTGTATCTGGCGCCGGGCGCCGGATCGATCAGGATTCCGCTGTTGAACACTCCTCCGACGACGATTGAGATCGTGTGCTCGTCGCAGAGCGGCAACAGCTCGTCCATCGCCACCTGATCGAGCAGCGTGTACCGACCGGCAACAAGAAGGACATCGAGGTCGCACGCTTCGACGAGTCGGGCCAGCATGTGCGCTTGGTTCATGCCGGCGCCGATCGCACGCGTGGTTCCATCTTCTCGCAGCTTGGTAAGCGCCCTGTACGCCGTCGTGCTGGCTGCATCGAAATGGTCGTCTGGATCGTGAAGGAGCAAGACTTCAAACCGGTCGAGCCCAGTCCGCCGGCAGCTCTCTTCAACCGACGTCATGATCCCGTCGTACGTGAAGTCCCAGACCGGCCCGACCGGCGGAACGTCCTTGTAGAACGGTTCGCCGAGGTAGAACTGGCTCTCATCTCGAGGCGCATTGGCCCGGAGCAGCCGGCCTACCTTCGTGGAGACGAAGACCTCGTCACGCGGACGCCTGGCGACCGCCCGGCCCACTCTCTGCTCGGCGAGGCCGTGGCCATAGAGGGGCGCCGTGTCAAAGTACCGAAGGCCGTGCGCGACGGCCGTTGCGAGAACCGCGTCCGCATGCTCGTCTGAGTGCGCTTCGAACATGTTTCCGAGCGGCGCCGTGCCCACTCCAACGCGGGGGACGGCAAGGCTCGTCTTCCCAACCCTGGCGCGTGCGTTCAGATCCATCAGCGACCCGCCGGCTGGGGGAACTTCGTCGGGTCGTAGTAGACAAGAACGTGCGTGAACTTGCCATCTCGGATCCGCCCGAGATTGACCCCGTAGATCGGAAACCGGTTGCCGGCTCGGTCGATCAGCACTGCGGCCCATTCAAGTGCAGCTTCGTCGCCTGCGGTGATGTCTCGGACTAGTGTGACCTCGAGGCCTGGGAAGTCATCCCCCATGCCTTCGTAGAAAGTCCGGATCTCATCGTGGCCGACTAAGGGACCCGTTACGGGATGAAAGACCGCGTCGCTATGGAAGTGGGATAGTACGCCTTCAACGTCCCTCCGCGCCTCGGCTCGCCAATACGATTCGCCAACTTCTCTTGGGGTGGTCATGGATTCAAGGTCTCCTCTCTCTGCTAACCACTGTTGAGGCTCGACAGGCGTCTGAAACGTGTAAGGGCTACTGTCGGAAGGAAGCCTTCGCCGACCTTGGGATTTTGAACCGGGTGCCTCACGGTCCTGACCGTTGCGTCTCCGGCGCGAAGCCTCCGCAAAACAATCGATTGATTACGACCGAGTTCAGATCGGCCGACGACAGTCACCACCCACGCGCCAATAACGATAGTTCCCCACGAAATTGTGACCCGGCTGTGACCCGGCGGCTCTGGGCGAAGCCCGAAATCGCCGATTTGGAATGCGAAAATGGTCGGGGGCGACGGGACACTATTTGAACCGCTCGGCCCCGTTTGAGTCAGGAGTCTTAGCCCTCGTCCGCGCCTTCGAAGCTGAGCTTGTGGACGGCTCCATCGTCCCGGCGAGAATAGAGCCTTAGAACCGTCTTGGTAGGCACCCCGACGCCATCGAGCTCCAGGCCAACCTCGTAATGACATCGAGGTGGGCTTGCAAGGACAGTGTGAGGAAGGCGTCGGGACGCCAGGACAGCCCGTCGCTAACGCGATGACCGAGTACCCAGCAAGACCAACCGGAAGGAGTACGGCAATGGGAAGGATCGTCATCAGCGAGAACGTCTCGCTCGACGGAGTCATCCAGGACCCGGCCGGCGTCGAGGGTTTCAGGCTCGGCGGCTGGCTTGGTCGCATTGGCAGCCAGGGTCGCGAAGAGGCGGCCAAAGTGGCACTCGACGAGGCGCTGGGCGCCGAGGCCTTTCTGTTGGGTCGGCGGAGCTACGAGTTCTTGGCCGCTCGGTGGCCATCCCGAAATGGCCCGTTGGCGGAACGGTTGAACAGTATGCCCAAGTACGTCGTGTCCTCGACCCTCGAAGCTCCCGTCTGGAACAACACGACAGTACTAAAAGGAGACGTGATAGACGACGCCTCCAAGCTGAAGCAGGAGATAGACGGGGAAATCGTCGTCGCGGCTAGCTTCCAGCTCTGGCACGCGCTGATGGAGCACGATCTGGTCGATGAGCTGCGCCTGATGATCTACCCGGTCGTGCTCGGGGCCGGAGAGCGCCTTTTCGGCGAAACCAGCGACAAGATACCCATGCGCCTCGTCAGCGCCAGGACCGTCGACGACCTGGCCCTCCTCACATACGAGCCCGTTCGGGACGCCTAATGAACGGTCGGGCCGCGCCGAGAGGATGACCGGAACGATCGTCAACTTGGCCACAGGAAGTCTGGACGGCTAGCCGCGAAGTGGACAGATCAGGATGATGCTGCGGCTTGAACGAGCTTGAAGAGGTCATGAAGTACTACGACACATTGATTGAGGTCGCCGATGACTGTCCGGCGACGGAAGGTCAAGCGCCGCAGGCAAGAGGTGGCAAGAAGACGAAGGCGGTGGTTGAGTACGAGATGCTCGTCAAGCATCCGTATAAGTACACGGAAGAAGACGTTGCGTTTGAGACGTACGCCGTCCTACATGACATCCCGAAGGCCATCTGGCCCAAAGAACGCAAGAAGTTCTTGAGTAAGGGCCACCCACACCTTCGGGTGTCGGCTTTGACGAAGCGCTACGGCTGGGGCTTTCATAACAACGGCGAAGGCAAAGTCGCGCTAATCGCGGTTGAATCGTCCGAGTACAAGCAACTGATGGACGATCCGCGCACCACCAAAATAAGAGCGTTTCGCTCTACGCGCGCGTAGCGGCGCCTCGGCGAGCGCTTGGAAAAGCCTGGCCGCAGGCTCGAATCGACCCGCCGTCCGAGGGGTTCCATCGGCGCGGACCGATGATCGCGGTTCATATCCCGGCTGGGTCATGGCGAAAGCTCATCACGTTGATGGTCGAGTGCACGATCGGGACGCCAAACAGCTTCGCCACCTTCGCCGTCGAGACGACGTTCTTGAGCAACAGATCATGGTCCATGGACCGCACCACCGCGATCTGGCTCGGCTGGTAGTCGATCACGACCAGCGCCGAGTTTTTCGGCGTCAGCAGATGGTCGCCAAACTGATCGCGAATCGCGGCCTTCGCCGCAACAACCTCAGTTGCCATATGTGACAAACCTCCTTCTCTGCTTAGAGGTGAGTGGGGTGCTTGTTGTGCTCATGTCCGCCACGTTAGGAAGGCCGGCCATCGCCCCGCTTCTGGCGGGCGACTGTTTTGGCCGGTCCGAGCGAAGGCGATATTTCCGTTCCCGATGAAGACGAGCCTTGCCATGCTGCCTCGATCTCGTTCTTGACGCCGCGCAACTGCGCCGCGTGCTCTTTGCAGAACATTCAGCCGTAGTGACGGAGCCAGACCAGGACCAGCGGTCGTCGCACGAAGATCGCATTCGGTGGGACTTCACGGTCTTCGAGATCAGGTACAACGCCTTCAGCCAGTCTGTGGTCGGCGGTCGTCAGCATCGCCTATGCGCCAATCGCCTCGAGGGCCGGCCTGTGGTTCTCGCTTGGGACTCCACCGAGCACCGAGCGCAGTGCCTGAGCCGCACCCATCAGTCCCGCCGATTCGTATGGGACAACGATCTTCGCATTCGGGCTGGTGGCAAACCTTGACAGCGTGTCCAGCTGCAGAACGGCGAGCAGCTCTGGGTCCGGGTGGCCGTCATGGATTGCCGAATACACCGCGTTGATGGCTCGCGACCGGCCTTCGGCCTCGAGGATGGCGGCCTGCTTCTGGCCCTCGGCGCGAAGGATCTGCGCCTGGCGCTCGCCCTCAGCATTCTTGATCGCGGCCTGCTTGGCCCCCTCGGCGACGTTTATCGCCGATTGCTGCTGGCCTTCCGAGAGCAGGATCGCCGCACGCTTCTCCTGATCCGCCGTCTTCTGCAGCGCCATCGCTCGCAGGATCTGCTCCGGCGGAGCGATGTCCACGATCTCGATCCTATGGATGCGCACACCCCATTTGTCCGTGACCACCTCCATCTGCGCCTGTAGCTGGGCGTTGATCCGTTCACGCTGGCTGAGGGCGTCGTCGAGAGACATCGACCCAAAGACCGCCCGTAGGGTTGTCCTTGCCTGGTTGTCGATCGCGACAAGGTAGTTACTGACGGAGAACAGAGCAAGCCTGGGTTCGACGACCTGGCTGAATATGGTGGCGTTCACCGCGACTGAGACGTTGTCCCTGGTGATGACTTCCTGGCGGTCGCCGGTACGTGGCGTCTCGCGCACATCGATAGTTGTCATGTTGTCCACGAATGGAATAAGGAATGTCACACCCGAGGGCCGGATGGAGTGGAACTGGCCGAGCCTTTTGACAACGCCGACGAGGCCTTGCTGAACGATTCGAACAGAGCGCGGAAGCAAGAGGAGGATGACGGCGGCGACAATCACGAGGACGATGGTGAGCATGGTGTTCCTTGTGGATCGGATCGGCTGCTGTGCTAGCGGGGACCGATCTCATCCGGGCTAGTCGGGTTTATCGATAGACAACTACGCTCTGCGTTACAACGTGAGCCTCGCTTGTAACGCCGATTCGTAAGAGTCTTGAATGCATGTGGGTGCTTCTGAGAGATTGGCTGTTGTTTCGCAAGCAACTTTCTCACCGGCGGCCTACTGGCCGTCGCATGGTCGGCGTCGCCCTCGACACGATGCGGCAGCTGCAGACCCTGGTGATGCGCCAGTATCGGGGTTTCATCCGGTGAGCACGTGATCTTGCTGATTGCGGCAATGTCGATGGTCATCGGCGTGGCATCCGGGCCGATCGTCTGGCCGTTGGCAGACCCGATTCCGCATGTCTTCGATGTGGCCGGGCCGCGCTCCGATGGACGCCTTGTAGTTGCAGCCGGCGGAAAGCTGTTTCTCATGGATCAGGCCACCGGTGCCCTGGATCGCTTTGCCGGCGGCCACGGTGGTTACCCCGGCGCCGGCGGCGAGGAGCCATACATCGCGGTCGTTCCGGCTGCAGTGCCGGGGCATACGACCTTCCGTGCCGATGACGTGTTCGTTCTTCAGCTCAAGCCCACCGGGGGCATCTTGAGGATCGACTCAGAGGGGATCGCCCACCCGTTCGCGAATGTAGCCGGTGTTGATTTGATGAACGGCATCACGTTCGACGAGACCGGCGCCTTCGGCTATCGCCTGTTGGTGACGGGCGCGCATGCCCATCACAGCAAGGTTGCCGCGATCGACGGAGACGGCCGGGTAACCGTGATTACCGCGCAGGCGCCGACTGTCGAGGGAGGCCTGGCCGTGGCCCCATCGACATTCGGCAAGTTCGCCGGCGACCTGATCGCGCCGGATGAGCTGTCCGGCAAGATCTACGCGATCACACCGGACGGCAGCTCGCAGTTGGTCGCGACACCGGACCTGGCACATGGCGGGGATGTCGGGGTAGAGGCGGCCGGTTTCATCCCCGACATCGAGCTGGCTCGGGCGACAGTTTACTTCGCCGATCGTGCGACGCCTGGCAACCCGCATCCCGGGACGGACAACCTTCTGGCCTTGAGCGGAGCCGAGCTCGCGCGGGCCGGGGGCGCGGCGGGCGACCTGCTCGTCGGGACCGAGGGCGGCGCCGGTTTGGTGGCCGTGAGGTGTGACCTCACGTCATGCCGAGTGACGTCGATCATCGCCGACAACGGGACGAGCCACGGCGAAGGCCATATCGTGGTGGCCATTGGAACCACCAGCGCAGCGTTTGGTCCAGCACCGGCGGCTGTCCGTTCATCGACGCCTCCGACACCGGCCGCGCTCGTGGTGGGATCCGTCGCAGCTGGGCTGATCGTGGTACTGACGGTTGCGCTCGCTGTGGCGATGTGCCGCAGGAGAGCTGCGTGAGCATCGTTCAGCGCGACTATCTCATGCGGATGATCGAGCAAAGAGCCGCGGCCATCGCAGAGATCGTCGCGCTCATCCGCGCGGGGGAGTTCGACCTCGCCCTCGTCGTGGTGCGCAAGACCTCTGACCTGATGCTCGGTAATCTTCGGCCGGTGTTCGAACGTCTCGATGCCACGAGCGTCGTCGATCTGATCGGAAAGCACGACCTCGACCGCGTCCGCATGTATGCCGCTCTCCTTGTCGAGGAGGGGACGATTCGCGAACGTCGCGGTGAGATGCCCCGCGCTCAATACTGCTTCAGCCGCGCCCTCGACCTCTATGACGCGATCTCGCAGTGGACCGCCGATTGGGAACGCATAGACATGCCAGTCGCCAGTGGCTCGCCTGTCCCCAAATTTCGTGCGTACCAGGGATGGGCACCCCCGGACAGCAGCAGGCGCAAACGGTGGCCCGTCCGTAATCGGTGCGCGCAAGGATCGAGGTCCAAGGTCACGTGTTGCACTTGACCGGCGGGGACATCTGGTCGGGGGGAGGGGACACTATTTGAACTCCCGATCCGAACTCGAGATCCGCGTGCTTGACCTGATTAGGAGTCACCGACCCCAGGAATATGGGCACGCCGAGCCATAGGCAAGCCTCTAGCCAGCCATCCCCTCCGCGGCGCATTCTGCGGCTCGTCTGTGCAGGAGCTCGCGCTCCCGCACGTTCTCGGTCAGCGACGCGGCACGTTCGAACTCGGCGCCCGCCTCCTCAGGCCGGCCGAGCTTCCTCAGGAGGTCGCCGCGGACGGCCGGCAGTAGGTGGTACGACTTGAGCGAGGGCTCGGCCACGAGCGCGTCCACGAGTTCGAGGCCTGCAGCCGGACCGAACGCCATCCCTACTGCGACCGCCCGGTTCAACTCGACGACTGGCGACGGCGCGAGCTGCGCGACCGCGTCGTACAGCGCCACGATGCGCGGCCAATCCGTCTCCGCCGCGGTCGTCGCCCGAGCGTGGCAGGCGGCGATCGCCGCTTGCAGGGCGTAGGGACCCAAGGCGCCCCCGAGCCTCTCAGCGCGCTCGAGTGCCGCCAGGCCGCGCCGAATGAGGAGACGATCCCATCGCGCTCGATCCTGATCGAACAGGAGGACGGGCTCCCCGGCCGGTCCGACGCGAGCCACAAGCCGAGAGGCCTGAATCTCCATGAGGGCGACAACGCCATGGACCTCAGGCTCGGTCGGGGCGAGCTCAGCCAGGATGCGGCCCAGACGGAGCGCCTCCTCGCATAGCGCCGGTCGGACCCAGTCCTTGCCCGCCGTCGCGGAATACCCTTCGTTGAAGATTAGATAGATCACCTCGAGGACGGAGGCGAGGCGCGCTACGCGCTCGGCGCCGCCCGGGACCTCGAACCTGACGTGCGCCTCGGCGAGGGTGCGCTTCGCGCGGACGATCCGCTGTGAGATGGTCGAGGCAGGGACGAGAAAGGCCCGCGCGATCTCCTCGGTCGTCAGCCCGCCGAGGACGCGGAGTGTGAGCGCGACCCGCGCGTCCTTCGAGAGGACTGGATGGCACGCCATGAAGATCAAGCCGAGGAGGTCGTCCCCCACCTCCTCGTCGATTGCCATGTCCAAGTTCAGGCTTTCCTGAGCCCGCTCGACACTGCGTCCGATCTCCTCGTGCTTGCGGTCGAGCGTCCTGCGGCGCCGGATCAGGTCGAACCCGCGGTGCTTCGCGGTCCCCATGAGCCAGGCGCCCGGCCGCTCCGGCACGCCTTCGGCGGGCCACTGCTCGAGCGCGGCGACGAGGGCGTCCTGTGCAAGCTCCTCAGCCGTCCCAATGTCGCTGACGACGCGAGCCAACCCGGCGATGAGCCGGGCCGACTCGATCCGCCAGATCGCTTCGATCGCGCGATGCACTTCAGTGGCGTCTGTCTGGCGCCGACCTGGGCCGGTGGCGGTGTCTCTGTATCGCGGACCTATGACGCGAGCTCCTTCACATGCCCTCGAACTCGAGGACCTCACGGACCTCGAAGGTCCCGCCGTCGTACGGTGCCCGCTTGAGCCACTCGAGGGCTTCGTCGATCGAGCGCACCTGCCACAGCCAATATCCGGCCACGAGCTCCTTGGTCTCCGCGAATGGTCCATCGATTACGGTCCGCTTCTTGCCGTTGAACTGAACGCGCTTACTCTGCGAGCTCGGGTAGAGGCGGCCAGCCTCGAGTACCACACCCGCTTTGACCAACTCTTCGTTGAACTTCTGATACTCCGCCATAGCCTCCGGCGTTGGGGGAGTTGCCGCCTCGTTCTGCTCGCCTTCTTTTGCCATTATCAGCACGCGCATGTCTATCTCCTCTTATTAAGACTTCCGCTTCCTTTTGGGCTCGGCCCTTTGAGACCTCAGCCACTCATCGAATGACAGGCCGCCTTTTCGACATGGGCTAACTGATCATTGGGCACGAACCCCAATCCGCCCCCTTTTGAGGCTCTGGGACCTTTCGATCTCCTGGCCGCCGCGTGCATCCTGACAATCAGCTGGGCCGGCTGGCAACACAAGGCCATGCCGCGCTGGCTGTGTGTGTTCGGCGGCGTCACTGCGCTCGCGCTTGTCGCTGGCGTGACTGGTGCGGCAGGCCCCGAAGTGCTGGCAGCTCCTTGGTTCGTAGCTGCTGGTATCTGGATGCTCGTGCGCTCGCGCGTGGCGGTCCGATCGGATGTGCCGGCTATATCGCAGGGAGGTGTAGGGCGCTCAATGGTTGAGTTTGTCGAAACGAGTTTAAATAAGGAACCTCTGGTCTGAGAAAGTCGGGGGCCCGGGATTTGAACCCGGGGCCTCACGGTCCCGAACCGGCGCAATGGCGTGTCCCCTCGTGTCCTGTGGTGTCCGCGCGGTTCCTCCTGTACTCGAATTGGATCTTCTTCGTGTCCTCCTGTGACCTCGTGTATCCGCCTCGTTCCGTGAATGCGTGACACGGCTGTGACCTCCAGGAACCTCTGCGTTCAGTGGTAACCCCTGATGACTGCAAGGTGCCGGGAAACTGTGGCCCGGCTGTGACCCGTCCGGGGTGCTCGCTCCCGCTGGCAGCTGGTCAGGGATTTGACAGAGCGAGGCTAGGTGGTTAGCGCGGACTTGTAAGCCGGCGCTCGCTCAATGACTGCCGGTCAGTTTCAGCGAGTGATGCCGGCTCTGGCTGCGATGCGGTAGGCGCAGACGAAGTCGCCCGCCATCTTGTGCTTGATGCGGTCGACGCTCGCGTCGGGCATCGCCGCGCGCAGGAAGGCCAGCTCACTGGCGCAAGCGGTGCCGTAACGTCGGGCCACGTCGAGGATGGCGCAGTTGTGCTCGACGACCAGCCATGACCCATCTGCCTCGCGCCGGCACTGGGCCAGGTAGCCGTCCTCGTCCAGAATTCGCGTCAGCTCCTCGATGCGGGCGTCGAAGCCAAGGCCCGACAGCCGCTCGGCGGCGCGCTCGGCGCGCGCCTCGCCTCGCCGGGTGAAGACCTTGTCCACCAACTCCGGGCTCTCCTGGCGGACGAAGTCCAGCAGCTGGTTGGTGAGCTGCCCGTAGCGCTTGGGCCAGAGCGCTTCGCCGGCGGGGGTGATGCAGTAGCGGCGGCGGGGCCGGCCCGGGCCGCTGCGCTCGTCGCGGTGGGCGACCAGGCCTTCGCCCTCGAGGGCCGCCAGGTGCTGCCGGACGGCGCCGACGGTCACGCCGAGGCTACGGGCAATCTGCTCGGCGGACCCTTCGCCCGCCTCCTTGATCGCCGAGAGGACGCCGCGCCGGCCTTCGCTCTGGGTATTGAGGCCGACAGCGGCGCCCGCCGTTTCAGTCGGCGCGAGCTCGACCGGCTCCGAAGGCTGGCTCACGGCAGAATCAAGTGGCTGTCGCCGAACTCGTGCCAGAGGTAACCAGCATCGAGCGCTGCCCGGTAGGACACTTCCAGCAGCCTTCTTCCGGCGAAGGCCTCGACCATCGCCAAATGGGATGCCATCGGCTCGTGCCAGCCCGTTAGGAGACCGGCGGTGACCAGTGGCGTGTAGGCCGCGTCGACGACCAGGTTGGTCAAGCCTGAGCTGGGGAGGACCAGCCCGGGACCGACTGCCGAACTCTCGAGGGCGCGCACGCAGGTGGTGCCCACGGCGATCACCCTGCCGCCGACCCGGATAGCCGCGTTGACGCGCTGCGCGGTGTCCGGCGGCACCTCGAAAGGCTCGGGCTGCGGTGGTTCGTGAGCCTCGACCGAGGAGACTCCGCAGTGCAGCACGATCGGCGCCAGGTCAACGCCCTTCACGAGCAGGCGCGTCACCAGGTCGGCTGTGAAGGGCCGCGCCGCCGATGGCATCTCCGCGCTGCCGGGCACGTCGGCAAAGACCGTCTGGTAGGCGCTGAGCGCCCGCGATTTGGTGATGTGGCCGTAGACGATCGGCCGTCCCCAGCGCGTCAGGTACTCATCGGCTGACAGTTCGAGAATCGCCTCGGCCACCCACAGACGGACGGCATCGGCGTCGACAACCGGCCGCAGCAGCTTAGCCCGACCGCCGCCTTTCAGCGTTATCTCGGTGCCGGCACGAGCGTCCAGCCAGGGCGTTGTGCGGAGGCTGTCCGGCTCGGCGTGGCGGAGCTCCACGATCCACTCGGCGTCGCTGAGCCGGCGGGCGATATGCAGGACCGCCGGCTGGGAGCCGACTGTCGCCTCCAGCGCAGCGTTGACGGTTGCCGAGCGGTTGAAGACGAGTAGGTCACCCGGTCGTAGCAGCGCCAGCAAGTCGCTGAAGCGGTGGTGCTCGATCTTCCCGCTGGAGCGTTGGGACATGAGCAGCCGCACGTCGCCGCGGCCCCGGCCCCGCTCCTCCGGCGGCTCGGTGGCCTCGAGTGCCCGCGGCAGGGTGAACTCGAGGCTCGACTTTGTGGCGATCACTTCACACGCTCCGCCAGGTCAGCCGCCCGGATCCGGCCGCTGGGCTGACGCGATTCGAACAGTTCGATCAGGCGCGGCACCACCACCTCGGGCAGGGGTCGATCCGAGATGTCCTCGCCCGGGAACGCCGCCTGGTGCATGTCGGTGCGCATGTCGCCCGGATCGACTGCCCAGACCCGCAGCTCTGGTTCCTCGACGGCGAGGACCTTGGCGATCTGGTCCTGGGCAGCCTTGGCCGCGCCGTAGCCGCCCCAGCCCGGGTAGCCTTCAACGGCGGCGTCGGAGCTGATCAGCACCACGCGGCCTCCGTCATTCGCGGCTCGAAGCAGCGGCAGGACTTCCTGGATCAGACCCAGGCTGGCCACCGGGTAGACCTCGAAGAGCTCGCGCAAGGCAGCCAGGGGGAAATCGGCCAGCTCAGGCAGCGGGCTCGGACCCAGCACGCCGGCGTTGCAGACCAGCAAGTCAAGGCCTCCCAGCGCATGCGCCGCGCCGGCGAGCGCCCGCCGATGCTCAGGATCGGCGACGTCGCCGGGAATGGCCAGTAGATGGCTGCCGGGCGGGATCAGCTTCCAAAGGCGATCGTGAGCCTGCTCCAGGAGGGCCGGTTCGCGGCCGTCGACGATCAAGGACCAGCCCCGGCGGGCCAGGCCTTCGCTGAGCGCCTTGCCCAAGCCTTTGGAAGCCCCGGTCACGACTGCTGTGCTCATAGGCTCTCGTCACCGTAATAAAAGCAGAATTATCTACTTTTATTCGCGGCATCTACGACGCCGTCGGGGCGGGGCGGCGGGACTTCATCACCCGACTTCAACAGCGGGTTGCTGCGGCAGCTCCCTTTGAGCCCCGGATACCTCGGCACGAATCTCGCGCGCAGACCGCAGGGGCAGGTCCTGCAGAACCAGCGTGAAGGCCAGGCCCGCGGCACCCGCGATCACCGTGACCCAGAACACGTCCCCGATCGCGAGCGAAAAGGCCTCATTGGCGGCCTCAATGATCTTGGGGATGAGGCCCACTGCGGGTCCGGTGAAAATGCGGTCCAGGATCGTCTGACCGTTGCCCACGTTCTGCAGCAGCTCCGAGAGGTTGACCAGCTGCGGGATCGCCTGCTCGGGCACTCCGTGAGCGGCAAGCGTCTTAGGTAGGCGATTTGCAAATTGCGTAGAGAACACGGTCCCGGCCACGGCCAGACCGACTGAAGCACCGATCTGGCGAAAGAAGGTCAGCGTGCTGGTGGCAACTCCGAGGCTCTTGAGTGGAACCAGGTTCTGGATGACAACGGTGAACCCCGCTGAGGAGGTAGCCTCCGATCACCATCAGCACACCGCCGCCGACCATAAGCCACTTGTAGCGGCCGACCCGGCTGATCAGCAGACCCGATCCAATGCTCCCGCCCGTCAGTCCGAGTAGCAGAGGCCAGATGTAGTACCCGGAGGCGGTAGCGCTGATGCCGCGCACGGTCTGATAGAACCGCGGCATGAACAGGATGGCGGCGAACATGGCGATGCCGAAGACGAAGACCGCCGCCATGCTGACGGAGTAGTCGCGACCCCGGAAAAGGTCGAGCGGGATGATCGGCTCTTTGGCGCGCATCTCGACGAACACGAAGCCGACCAGGATCACCAGGCCGAGGATGATCAAGCCGCCGACAGTCAGGTCGGTCCAGTTGGGCAGCTGGCCTTGGCTGTTGACGTAGCCCTTGTTGCTCAGTCCGATCATCAGCGGCACGACGCCGCCCGTGAACACGACGATGCCCAGGTAGTCGAGGTCCCGCGCCGAGGCCGTCCGGCGGCCGATGCCAGGCAGCGTGATCGAGAGCACGATGAGCGAGGCGATTCCAAGCGGCACGTTGACGTAGAAGACCCAGTGCCAACTGATGTTGTCCGTGATCCAGCCGCCGATGAGCGGACCGACGATGAAGCTCAGGCCGAACACGGCTCCGAACAATCCCTGGAAACGCCCTCGTTCGCGCGGGCTGTAGCGGTCCGCGATGGTCGCGATCACTATCGGGAAGAGCGCGCCTGCGCCAAGGCCCTGGATGGCGCGGAACAGAACCAGCTCGGTCATGTTCTGCGAGGCGCCCGACAGCCAGGAGCCGATCAGGAAAAGAGCGACGCCGATCATCAGCATCACCTTGCGGCCGAAGACGTCCGAGAACTTGCCGTAGATCGGCACCGTGATCGTCGACGTCAGAAGGTAGACCGTGACGACCCAGGCGTAGAGGTTGGCACCGTTCAGGTCCGTGATGATGCGTGGCAGGGCGGTACCGACCACCGTCTGGTCGAGCGACGCGAGGAATAATGTGAGGAGGATGGCGCCAACGATGGCGAGCTTTCTGCGAGGCGGCAGGAGGATCAGGAGTGTTTGCGGCGGCTCGGCAATGCTCACTTTGACCTGCTGAAAAAGTCCTGCGCGGCCTGGACGATGATGTCGATGCACGCGTCATGCGAGAGCGCCGTGCTGTCGAGAACGACCTGATAGTTGTGGGGGTCGTGCCAGGCTCCCGCCCGCGGGTAGAAGTGCTGGACATAGGCGTGGCGCGCGCGGTCGGTCTGCTGCTGCGCGCGAGCGGCCGCCACATCGTCTATCCCATACCGCGCAGCTGCCGCGCGCCGGCGCGCCTCGATGTCGCCATCCAGCCGCACGTTAAGCACACCAGCGACACCCTTCAGGGCGAAGACCCCGGCCCGTCCGAGGATCACCGCACCCGTCGTCTCCGCGACGTGATGGAGCGTCTCCTCGGTCCTGGCGATCTCAGGTAAGGCGCCACGCTGTTCTGGTGAAGCCGTCACACCCGCAAACAAGCCGCTCGTCGCCAGAACGCGGTCCAGCAGCCGAGCGACCCGTGGCGTGTGGTCGACGTCGTCGCAGAGCGCGGCCTCGAGGGGCTCGTCGATTTCCTCCGCCACCGCCACGGGGATCGCCCGATCGATGAAAGGTAGCCCGAGGCGCTTGGCGACGGCCGGTGCGATCACGCTGCCGCCGGCGCCATACGTGGCCGCGACCGTCACGGTAAGCATCAATTCGTGACCGCCGATTCCAGCCGTAGACCGGTCAACTGTTCACAGGCGGCCAGAAATGCGTCCTGGACGGTGACATCCGATGCGGCCGGATGAGCGGGTCGAGTTCGCTGGTGGTAGAAAAGCCGACCCGTGACTTTCGCACCAGGCTCTTCGCTGACGGCCAGCCACACCTGGGTCGCGACGCCTTCCTCCCGGCCGCCGGGCGCGGACGGGCCGCCCATCTTCGTGCGAACCCATCCGGGATCGACCGCGTTCGAGAGGACTTGAGGCCAGAGGCGGGCGACGGCGAAGGCCAGCACGAGATCGAACAGTTTTGAGTCTGCGTACGCCTGAGATCCGTTCCAGCGCCGTTGGCGCCACTGCAGGTCGCGCACATCCGAGTTGCCGCTCTGGTGCAAACCCGACGTCATGTAGATCAGGCGCCGAGGTCCTTGGATAAGCGCGGTCAACAAGAAGGCCGCGAGGGCGTTGATGGCGAAGATGTCGTCGAGCCCGTCCACCGTCTCGCGGCGCGGACCGTACACGCCTATGCCGGCGTTGTGGATGACCGCCTGGAACGGTCCAGCCTCGTTCGCCTGTCGAGCCAGTTCGCGCGTCTGTTCGATGCTGGCCAGATCGCCCTCGAGGGCCGTTCGAGCGCCCGGTACGGCGCGCAACGCCTGTTGGGCCCGATCGCGGTTGCGCCCGTGCAGGACGACTTCATGACCGAGCGTTACCAGGCGCCGGGCCGCTGCTTGTCCGAGTCCATCTGCCGAGCCGGTGATAAAGATGCGGGCCATGCCTCTCTCCTGGCCGCGCCCTAGTCGGTCCGGTCCAGGATGATGACCGGAATCTTCCGCGAGGTCATCCGCTCGTATTCCCCGAACCCGGGCGCGATGGCGACGCGCTCGGCATACAGGCGGTCCCGTTCCTCGCCCTTCGCCTCGCTCGCTCTGACC
>WNGR01002275.1_pt1 | contig 27124 bp, 24 predicted proteins | sample 5407581 | NCBI WGS metagenome assembly WNGR01 (sample SAMN13153383, study PRJNA577476) | soil metagenome | isolation source: 80 cm soil or saprolite under Garry oak tree replicate 2 | place: USA:California | collected 2016-06-15
TCAACCTTGGCTTCAAGCAGGTTGGCAAGCGCCTTTTTGCGTCCCTCATCGGTGCGGAACTCCGGCGAACGGGCCGACTGCAGAAAGGTTCCGCCCCGCTGCATCGTCCCGGAAACCGCCTGGGTGTTGAGGACGATGAAATCATTTTTAAGGAGACCGGCATACCCCTTGCGGTAACCAATCATCTCGATGTCATTGGCGATGGCGGTCCGGGCGGCCGCACGGATGGTGGCGTTCATGCCGGAACAGTCGCCGCCGCTGGTCAAAATTGCAAGTCGTCTCAAGGTGTACCTTCCGTACTAATCAGGATTACGTTCTCTGCCCGGGAAAACGCCGTTAATGGAGACATGATGCCTTATGTCTTCCTGTTTTTCAACCACTCCATCCGCTCCATTATGCTCTTTTCATAGCCATGTCCCGTGGGCTCATAAAACTTCCTCCCGGCCAGCCGCTCCGGAAGACACTCCTGTCCGGAGTAACCGTCTTCATAATCATGGGCATACTGGTACCCTTTTCCGTACCCCTGCTCCTTCATCAATTTTGTCGGAGCATTGCGGATGTGCAGCGGCACCGGCAGGGCGCCGCTTTTACGGACTTCGGCCAGAGCGGCATTGATGCCGGCGTACGAGGCGTTGGATTTCGGGGCGGTGGCCAGATAGGTGACCGCCTGACCCAGGATGATGCGCCCTTCCGGCATACCGATGACCTGAAAAGCCTGCAGGGCGGAAACCGCCACCTGAAGGGCACGCGGGTCGGCGTTGCCGATATCTTCGGAGGCCAATATGATCATGCGGCGCAGGATAAAGACCGGGTCCTCTCCCGCTTCAAGCATGCGGGCCAGCCAGTAGAGCGCGGCGTCCGGGGCGCTGCCGCGGAGCGATTTGATGAAGGCCGAGATTACGTTGTAATGCTCCTCCCCCCCCTTGTCGTACAGCAGCGCTTTTTTTTGCAGCGCCTCCTGGGCGATTTCAAGAGTTATGACATTGCCCTGAGCGAAGTCGAAGGGAGTCGAAGCAAGGCCTGCCGCGACTTCCAGCGTATTCAGCGCGATGCGGGCATCTCCGTCCGCCTGGGCGGCCAGAAAATCCAGCGCCTCGTCGGTTGCCGAGAGGGCACGGCCGCCGAGACCGCGCCCTGCGTCGGCCAGCGCCTGCTCCAGCAGGCCCCGCACCGTGTCCGGCTCAAGCTGCTGCAGCGTAAGGACGCGGCAGCGCGACAATAACGGGGCAATGACCTCAAAGGAGGGGTTCTCGGTCGTGGCGCCGATGATCGTGACAACCCCTTTTTCGATGTAGGGGAGGAAGGCGTCCTGCTGGGATTTGTTAAAGCGGTGGATTTCGTCGATGAACAGGATCGTGCGAATGCCGCGGGCCGCATAGCGTTCGGCTTCGCGGAATGTTTCCCGGATCTCCTTGACCCCGGAGAGGATCGCGGAAAAGAAGATGAAATGCGATTTAGTCTCGGCGGCGATGATGTGGGCCAGCGTCGTTTTACCACAACCCGGGGGGCCCCAGAGTATCAGGGATGCGAGAGAATCGTTTTCAATCATGCGCCTCAGGATGCGCCCTTCGCCGACCAGATGCTCCTGTCCGGCAAACTCGGCAACGGTGCGCGGCCGCATCCGTTCGGCGAGCGGCGCGTGCGGAGACGGTTCCGGGGCGGTATCTGCTCCGGAGTTTTGCTCCCAGAGATCTGGCATGTTCATGGCTGCCGGTTTCCCGGGGAATGATGCGGATGGAAGAGAAAAGAGCGCGGCAGATCGGCTGCTGGCAGGTTTTTATCGCAGGCGGGGAGCGGAGCTACTCTAATCATGGCTTTCCCCCTTTTAATAACGTTAACGAACGTCGAACTATATCGATTTCTACCGCTTAATGCAAGGATGAGCATTTCATTTTTGCGCGATCTCTGCTAGTATAATTTGATGGGTGAGAAACTGATTTGTAACAATAAAAAGGCCTACCACGATTATTTTATCGAGGAGAAGTTTGAAGCCGGTCTGGTGCTGCAGGGGACAGAGGTCAAGTCGCTCCGGGCAGGGATGGCAAACCTGAACGATTCGTTCATGATGGTACGCGACGGCGAGGCCTACCTGCATAACCTGAACATCTCGCAGTACGCATTCGGTAACCGCCAGAACCACCAACCGGACCGCAACCGCAAGCTGTTGCTCCACCGCCGCGAGATCGACCGTCTGTACGGCAGAATCCGCGAGAAGGGGCTGTCGGTCATTCCGCTCAGGCTCTATTTCAAGGATGGCCTGGTCAAGGTGGAGATAGGTCTTGCCAAAGGCAAGAAACTGTACGATAAACGTGAGGACTTGAAAACAAAGGACAGCCACCGTGAAGTAGCACAGGCACTGAAGAGCAGAAACCGGGATTAGTACGGCTCTTATTCAACATTCAGCATTCAAAATTCAACATTATTTTTCATGGGGGTGTAAAGGTTTCGACGGGGAATTGAAAATCTGGGGAGCACCGGGTCGGGGCAGGTGGCCGACCTTAATAAACCTGCACGGCATTAATTGCCGACAATTATAACACTCCTATTGCACTAGCTGCTTAATAGGCGTCCCCGACTGAGATGCCGATGGTAGGAAGGGGGCGTCACTCACTATCGGATAGGAAAGCGCAACGCCCGTAGCGCAATCCGAAACTCAACGGGATCGCCGTCTGACTGCCTTGTTCGTTGCGCAGGCAGATGGTTAAATCGAGCAACGGAATAACGGTGTAGAGTCTCAGATGCTAGGTTTTTCGGACGTGGGTTCGACTCCCACCACCTCCACCAATTAGCAGTCCGGCACCATCCGGACAAGTTGTTCAAAAGCCCTTGAGAAATCAAGGGCTTTTTCTTTTGTGTTGTCCAGAATATTCCGGCAGGGAGAATTAAAGATGAAAACACACCATTTGCCAGTTGACATTATACGTCAATGCCGTATATTTGACTCATGGTTACTTTTGTCGAATCGCCACTGTTCATGAAACAGGTTCATGATTACCTGACAGATACCGAATACGGAGTCTTTCAGGAATATCTTGCCGCCAATCCCAATATGGGCGACGTGGTGCGCGGCTCTGGCGGAGTTCGCAAGGTGCGCTGGAGCCGTCGGGGAACCGGCAAGAGCGGCGGTGTCAGGGTTCTCTATTTTGCACGGACAGAGGCCGGGCAAATCTGGCTGCTTCTGATTTATGCCAAGAGTGCCGTTGACAGCATTCCCGGCCACATTCTCAAAGCCCTTAAAGAGGAGATGGAACATGCCACTAGATGAAAAAGAACTGCTCGAACGTGATGCAAAGCGCAACATCGGCGAGGAACTGCTCCAGGCCGTACGGGATCTAAAGGCTGGCAGAGTCGGTCGCGTGACTAAAGTAGAAGTTTCCCCTCTGGCAGCATCCCGTCTCAGGATAGGTCTCTCTCAGAGCGAGTTTGCTAAATTGCTCGGTGTGTCGCTCCGCACTCTCCAAGAGTGGGAGCAGGGGCGCCGTGCGCCGTCTGGCGCGGCAAAGTCACTCATAACAATTGCCATAAAAAAACCGGATGTCTTGAAAGAATTGCTTGCCGCCTGAAGGAATAAGGGGTCAGGGGCAGAAACCAATTACTCTATTATCTTTCAATTAGGCGCCTGTCCCCTATAGCCCTCTGCCAAGGGAAAGAAACTGTACGATAAACGTGAGGATCTGAAGGCGAAGGACAGCAAGCGCGAGATGTCGCAGGCGCTGAACCACCTCTTTCGTGCCTGGCAGGGCCTGTGGGAGAGACCATTTGACTCCACAAAAACATAGGGTACAGTTACCAAAAATAAAGGGAGGATTCGCCAATGAAAATAGCAATCGCGGTTACGGCCATACTATTGACCAGCAGCATGGCTTGGGGGTATAGAGATGAACCTCCGGTTGATCTGGGAGACATAACTCATGCTGATCAGGGAGATGTAACTCATGCCGATCAGGGGAAAATGCTCTTTGAAAACGTCAAGCTCGGAACAAACGGGAAAAGTTGTGCAACCTGCCATCCCGGGGGAAGAAAACTTGAGTGGGCGGCAACATTTCCCGAGGATAAACTGGCCAATATAATTAACACCTGTATCACCAAGTCATTGAAAGGAAAGCCACTTGCCGTGGATTCCGCTGAAATGAAAAGTCTGGTTCGCTACATTAAAACGTTTGCCGCACCTTGATCTCAAAAGCCCTTGAGAAATCAAGGGCTTTTTTTTGTGTTGTTCGTCATTTATGGAGGGCTATTTGATATCAAGATTTTTGGGCTGAATGGTGATGCAGAGACATTCCCCAACCGCATACGTAGCTTTCTCGCAATAAATGCGACCATGAACCATCACTTTGCGTCCCTCTACTGATACGACCTTGGTTTCCACGCTGACAACCTTATGCAACGGCAGCATGTTTCGGAAATTGACGTTCAGATTACCGACCACGATCGAATAGCCGGCAGCCCATGCGGCCAGTCCCAAGACCTCATCCATGACTGCAGCCATTGCTCCTCCGTGGGCGTGGCCGGGAGGCCCCTCAGTCTCGGGACCGAACCAAACCTTTGCCTTGAGATGTTGTGCTGAGTCCTGATAGTAGCTGACCCTGAAACGATTGCCTTCGGGGTCGCCGGAAACGAAACGAAGTGAAGAGCCGACGAATGCAGCGGCATCGAATGGGGTCCAGTCAATTTCTCCTCTCAGATCTGGTTTGTCGCATGTACTGTTTACATTTGTCTGATCCATTGCTGATAGCTCCTTATGCATATGATGTAATAATAAGTGACTGCTTGCCTTCCCTGGTCTTTGGTCATGATTATCAATTATTCAAGTTGAGCCATGGCCGTGCCGCTCAGTTTTCACTAACAGCGACACATTTCCCCGTAGAAAACCTTCTTCAAAACCTTTGAATCTCAGGTAAGGCATGGGTATTCATCCTCTTCAACAAGCCACTGCCTTGTTGGAAGCAACCTTTCCCTTTGCATAACGTATCCTGTTGTTTCGACCGACTTACTGCATACTTCGCAGAGTGGCGCGACGGCATGGCATAGCTTGGCAGACAAAGTTTCAAGCACGGGCAGAATCTCGCTCTGCCGTTGAACGGCCTCGGAGAGTTTGCGCGCTGCTTCCAGCCTGTAACCAGCTGTGAAAGAGGCAATGTTTCCATCACGATCACAATCTCTGAGCTGCTGTAGACAACGACCGATTGCAAGAGCCGCCAGTCCTCCTTCTACGACAGAAGATGCATCATTATCAATTTTACTGGCATTGGTAAGCAGGCGCAGGACCCGGTGATGTACCCTGAAGCGACTCTTTTCCGCACTATGGGCTGAATCAGTTGCAGCAATGGTTAGCAAATCTCGGGCGATGGCAAGCAGGAGTGACTTAAGACGCCTCTCTGGATCAACCGGAAGCAGAAAACGAAATGAAAGGATGGCAACTCCGATGCCACCGAGGCATGCTAAACCACCCAGAACGTAAGTGGCTGGCGCAGGAACAGCTGTCAAACCGGGTTGCATGACGAACAGAAAAAAGAGCATGGCATCCATGGCACCACGGGGTGTCGAACGATGATACAGCGCAATACTACCGGCCAGCAGGACCGGTATGCATACCAGGCCCTGCAGCAAAGAGCTGCTAGCTCCAGGCAGTATGAGCAGGCGAGTGATAAATGCCGCAGCGACACCGAGCAATGCACCGCAGAAGATGTGCCCGAGCATGACGGCGGGCCGGTCATGGGTAGAAAAAAAGCTGACCATGATAGACGCAGCCATTATCATCAAAGGACTTTCGTTCCATCCGGTGAGATACCAGGCTAATCCGACACCCGCCATGGCGCTGGCGGCTCGCAGAGCAGCACGTCCTGCCTCCTGCCAGTCACGATGTCGGATATATGACGTGGCGACCGGTCGCTTGATTACCGGTATCGTAGCATCCCATTGCACGACCGCCACGTGAAGGGATGTAATGACACCTTCCAGGGACTTGGCAAGCAGCGGCAATCGTGATGACAGTTCGGCCATTACTTCTGGCAGATGAGAAGGATCATAACCGCTCAAGCCGTGTTCCTGGAGATAGTCCGCTGTCAATTCCACTTTGTCGGCTAATGACCCTCTCCAGGCCGCGATGAAATGATTTTGTAGCTGTAATTGTTTTTCAGTCACCGTACCGGCTTCGAGGTGAGAAAGGAGGCTGACGATCAAATTACTGACAAGTCGTTTTCTCTTCTTGAGGTCAAGTGAGCCTGCCCAGTATGCATCCAAGCTGTTTTCGATATCGGCCAGCTCGGTAAGGATAGTCTTCTTGAGAACGCTCAGCTCTGTTAGGTCATAGCCGCGTATCAGATGTACAGTCCATTCAAGGCTGGTTATGACTGCCTGTGACAGTCTTTCAAGCACCTCACGTTTTGAACTCCGTTGGGTGAAGTACAGGGTGACTGTTGTTGAAACGATGATGCCGATGATAATGCCGGCAATCCTGCCGAAAACCAGGTCATGCAGATGAGGAGGGTTGTTGTAACCGGCCATGGCGACAACAGCACAGGTACAACCGGCGACCATGGCCCCATAGGAACGTAACCCATAGAGCAGGTTGCCGATACCCACGCAGCCGGCAAGCCATAAGGAAAGCAGGAGCGAAATCATGAGCGGTGAGCGGGTTAGAGTAAGAATCAGCAGGCCTGCGCCTGCCCCAAAGGCAGTGCCAACCAGGCGGAAATAGCTTTTTCCCAGCAACAGCCCTCGCGTCGGCTGGATAACGATCAATGCCGTCATTGCCGCCCAGTATGGGCATTCCAAACCCAGTACCATCGCTACTGCCAGGGCCAGCAACGCCGCCAGCGTGCCGCGCACAGCCAGCAAAAATCTCGGCCATTCTCGGCGGAGGATCTTGCGAACGGTACAGTAATTCATGGTTTGTACCGTTCTTGTGCATCGATAACAGATGATTCAAGGCGCTGAACAAAATCAGCAAATTGGGCTAGTTCGTTGTCGCTGAACGAGCTGAAGATCCCGTCTTCCAAGCCTGTTACCGTTTTCCGGATGCGATCCACCAGTTTGAGTCCTTCCGGAGTTAAACGGAGGAGCTTTGCCCGTCGATCCCTGGCATCCTCTGACCGCTCGATCAGACCTTTGGTGATCAGGCTGTCGATAAGCCGGACCAGGGAGGGTCCCTCGATGCCGAGAGAGGCTGCAAGGTCCTTCTGGCGTACGTCCTCACCGAGAATGTGCAGGTGCACGAGAGGGCGCCATGTGGCATCGGTCAGTCCAGACAAACGGAACTCTGCGTCAAGTATCTTGCGCCAGCGACGGGTCAGGTAACCAAGGCGTAAAAAGAGGTTGCTGCGATTGATTTTTACTTTATGGATATCCACGCAATAAAGATAGCATGCTAACTATTGTCATGCAACTCAATTTGCAGAGCTTCCATGTACCCACATTTTCGCTCTCCTTAACCCTGATGGACAGCGATTGGTACCCACCCTTTACTTCCCGTCATATGCCCCTTGCAGCGCAGCGAGATCGAATTTACTCATCTTGAGAAACGCCTGGGTAACTCGGTCCAATCTCTCACGATCCTGATCCTGCATCATTTTGTCCATCACAGCAGGTACGATCTGCCATGAGAGCCCGTACTTGTCTTTGAGCCAGCCGCACTGTTCTGATTCGGGCACGGCAGAAAGCCTGTACCAGAAATAATCAATTTCTTCCTGGGTGTCGCAGGACACCATGAACGAGACAGCTTCATTAAAGGCAAGACCATGCATGGGAGCGCTGTCCATTGCCGCAAACCACTGGCCATTGAGCATGAAGTCGGTATACATGATCGTTCCTTCCTTATCAGGTTCCATGCCATTGGGGTAGCGGGCAGTAATTCCTCGTTTTGTATTGCTGAATATGGAGAGGTAGAAGTCGCTTGCTTCTTCTGCCTTGCCGCACACCGCTCCGACAAACATGAGCGACGGAGTGATAAACGGCCGGTCCTCGCCAGATGCGTTGGACAAAATGAGCTGCCAGGAGAGGCCGTATTTGTCCTGCACCCACCCAAAGCGCTCGCTGAACGGATATTGTTGAAGCGGCATGAGCGTTGTTCCGCCTTGCGACAGCTTGGCCCAGAGCGCATCGAGATTCTCCCGCGCCTGTTTGTCTTTTGATGGGTCGAAGTTGAGGATGAATGATACCGAAGGATTAAATTTGAAAAACGGTCCGGCGCTGATTGCCGTAAAGCGGTGCCCGGAAAGCGTAAACGTGACAACATCGCAGTCGCCCGACGGCGTGTCGTGCAATGTCATGCTGCTTGTGATTTTTGCATCGGGAAAGACGGAGCAATAGAAGTTTGCCGCTTCTTTTGCTTCCTTGTCGAACCACAAGTGCGGAACGATCTTTTGGTTGATCACAGCCATTGCGTTTCTCCTTATAAGGCCAACGGGCTGGGAGTTGACCGGGCGGTCAACCCACAAACGCCCGCGCCGCCTCATCGGCCTGCAGCAGATATTCTTCCGGGATCGCGTCTGAAGTGCCCGGCCCGACTCCGCAGGCCCGGATAAGACGCGTGTCAGCAAATCCCATCCACTTCAAAAAACCCTCATAGCGCTGATAGACATCGGCAAACAGCGCTTTATCAGGGTGGCCCTGAGTCAGAATCACGACCAGCTTCTTGGAACTGAGCCGGCTGGGTTGCGGATTGGTCAGGTAATCGACCTTCAGGTACGAGAAAGTCCGGTCAATGAATCCCTTCAGTTGCGCGGTGACATCCCCGTAATAGACCGGCGAGGAGAGCAGTACCACATCAGCCTCCTGGACCGCTGCCAGCACCTCGGTCAAGTCATCGTTCAGCACGCAATGATCGAGCCCTTTCTTGCAGGCGTAGCACCCCTGGCAGCCGCGGTAGGCCAGCTTGTTCAGTTCAAAGGTGCGGGTTTCGGCGCCCTGTGCGGCGGCGGTTTCCGTAAAGCGAACGGCGATGGTTGAGCTGTTCTTTCCGGAACGCGGGCTTCCCAGCAGTGCAACGACTTTCATGATTTCCTCCTTGGGTTGTGTCAGAAGTGGGCAGGGGTAATACATACTGCCGAAAAGATGGATCAAATACCGGCATTAGTCAAGCAAGGATAAAACCTAGGAGGACGCTGCTCGGTAAGCCTGGAAAGAATGCGGCATAGCTCAGGACAAACTCAAAAGCCCTCGAAAATCCCAAGGGCTTTTGCTTTTGCAAAGTGGTCAACTGTTCCCGCAAATTCAGTGCCGAAAGCAGGTGTACCCCTCCCTCGCCTGCAGCCGGATGATCTCGTTGAAGCGCCTGCCACCACGGTGGCTGGAGGAGCCACGGCGTCAGCGGACAGGGTGCGTCCCTTCAAGGTGTCAGGGACACTCCCAAATGTAAAAGCCCCTGAAAATCAGGGGCTTTTACACAAACTATATTTTTCTTACATTTTGAGCCTGTAGCCCTTTCGGACCTTGAACCACTTCAAATTCTACAGCATCCCCTTCTTGCAGAGACTTGAAGCCGTCACCAACAATTGCGGAAAAGTGACAAAAAACATCTTCACCGCCATCTTGTTCGAGAAATCCAAAACCCTTCGAATCGTTAAACCATTTTACTTTTCCCTTAACCATTTTTTGCTCTCTCCTGTCAGTTTTATTTTACCAAGGAAGCATCCAAGGTACCGATTAACCGTACCAGCGTTACAATCAATGTCAAGCGGGTGATCGCATATATATTAACTCCCGGCCCCATGCACTTTGGCTGATTTGAAGATTTTCTTATTAGGGGGTACAATAGAATTGTAGAGAGTGTCGCTCTTTGAGATTTGCTCTGGGGTATGCGTAAACACTTAGTTGGGGAACCTGTCGATACCTATAGGAATGCAACCCGGATCCGAAACGCGGTGTGCAAGCCCTCTTTGGAGAAGGACGCCTGAAGCGTTTTTTCCGGGTCATGTTGAAAGAAATGACGGATGCTCGTCGGTCGAACGGTACCTCGGAGCAACAATTATTGGCGCTGGGAGACAACGCGAAAGCGTACCAGACCATCTGTCAAGCGCGTACAAACCGCTTAAAAAAGGCGAACCCCAAGGTTAACCTTGATGTTACGGCCCCGAAAAGAGGCGTACCGTGACATCGTACGGGGAGCTACCGACTGATCGGGATAAAGTATCTCATCCGGCGCCAATTGTTTTAAAGAAAAAACCCTTGAGAAATCAGGGGTTTTTTCTTTGCATGTTTCCGGCAAAAAGTGCTCTCCACAAAACCTGTGGAAAACCTGTTGAAAGAGAGAATCAGCAGCTTAAATTATCATGTAATATTGGGGTTTTCGTCGGTTTGCATAACGAATAAGCATAGCGTGTAACTACCTGATATAGCGTGTCAATAGTTATTATCGCCTGTATACAATCTTCATCATAACGGTAGTGTATACTTGTTGCCAATGAAGACGTAACAGTGTGGATAACTTCAGGAAAAACAAGACCATAAAAATGTGCCGTTGACAGCTCTTTGTGATCGGCACTTATGCGTTTTTTCGGGGCGTACTTGAATGAATCGGAATTCCGGAGCGTCAGGGTTCTGAGGCGCATAATCAGTCTGGCTGCGTGGGTTAAACATGTTTATTGTTTGCATGCGTTCTGCTATATACATCCACAATTACCGGCGCTTGGCCGGAGAGACCGGAGTTGGAATTTGGCAGCTTATGAAAAATGGAGCAATTTGGAGAGAATATGACCAGAGCCAGCGAAATCGACTATGAGAATGCCCGGCAGGAATTAATCAATTTATACAACAAGGTGCATGAAGATCTTGGAAAGATGAAACTGCCCTGCAGCGAGAGATGCAGTGACTGCTGCTTGTATGCAATTTTCACTACCATTCTGGAAGCGTCCATTATCACCGACAAGATCTTTTCGATGGACGGCTCCGCAGTTGAAAAACTGTACAACAACATAATCGGCTGGCTCGACCGCTGTCAGTCAGACCCGATTCTGAATCAGGCATTATCTGCTTCGGACGTTGCCAAAATCGAGACGAGGATCTTTGAGCTGAAGCTTCCCTGTCCGTTCTTGTTAGAAGGAAATTGCGGCATCTATGAAGCAAGGCCGTTAATCTGCCGGGCATATTTCAATACCTGCGGCCCCAGCGGGTGCGCCACCGGCATAAAAGACCCCGTTTATATCGACTACTATGATACCCAAGTAAAGCCGGAAGTCATCGACCTGCACACACGTAACCGCATACCGACAGAATTTACCCTGTTGCCGGTTTTCGTGATCGAACTGATAAACCAAGCGGTAAATACCGGGGTCAAAGCTTAGGATTTCAAAAAGCAAATAATACGTGAACGTTTCTGAACGCTTCCGGTGAGTGTTACGGTTCAGCAAAATATGTGTAACCTTTTTAGACCGGCAACCGTCTTACATGTTGGCAGTCACACTACAAGCTCTTTGCATCAGCGGCAATATTACAGGCAACAGTAATCAAATACCAAAATGAGATCGAGGATAGCAAGCATGCAAGAAAATGTTGGCGGCACGATTGAATCAAATCCGCAGGAGGCCAAAAGGTCTATTTTCAAACGGTGGGGATTCTGGTTCATCCTGCTCTGCCTGGTTGCCGGGAGCGCCTTTGCCGTCTGGAAAACAAGTCAATCTCCACCCCCTTCGGCATCAGGCAAATCCGGCAATAAGGCGGCAGCCCTTCCTACGCCGGTATTTGTCGCACCGGTCCGCACCGGTGACATGAACCTCTACCTGACCGGGCTCGGCTCAGTGACCCCTTTGAACAATGTCACCGTACGGAGCCGTGTCGATGGCGAGTTGATGGAGGTCCATTTCCGCGAGGGACAAAACGTCACCAAGGGGAGCCTCCTGGCGACAATCGACCCCAGGCCGTTCCAGGTGCAGTTGACCCAGGCCGAGGGGCAGATTGCCCGTGACCGGGAGCAGTTGAATAACGCCCGCATGGATCTGGAACGATACCGCACGCTCTGGAAACAGGATTCGATCCCCCGGCAGCAGCTGGACACCCAGGAGGCGCTGGTCAGACAGTTTGAAGGCTCCGTCAAGGTTGACCAGGGGCAGATCGACAGCGCCAGGCTGCAGCTCACCTACAGCCGGATCACGGCTCCGATCAGCGGCCGCATCGGCTTGCGCCTTGTCGACCCGGGGAACATGGTGCATGCGGCGGATGCCGGGGGATTGCTGACAATTGCCCAGATTCAGCCGATCGCGGTGCTCTTTCCGCTCCCCGAAGACAGTCTCCCCCAGGTTCTGCACAAGATGAAGGGGGGGCGGCTTGGCGTCGAAGCCTTCGACCGCGAGATGAAGCTGAAACTGGCTGCCGGAGAGTTGACCACCCTCGACAACCAGATCGACCCCACTACCGGAACGGTGAAACTCAAGGCGAGCTTTGCCAACCGGGGCGGTGAGCTCTTCCCCAACCAGTTCGTCAACGTCAGGCTCCTTCTGGATGTGAAGAAAGACGCCGTCATCGTACCTTCCGCCGCCATTCAGAAGTCTCCTCAAGGATCTTTCGCCTTTGTGCTGAAGCCTGACAAGACGGTAGCGATGAGGACGGTCAAGACCGGCATCGCGCAGGGGGGGGAAACGTCCATTGTCGAGGGGCTGGCGGCCGGCGAACAGGTGGTTGTGGATGGCGCGGAACGCCTGAGGGACGGGAGCAAGGTCGAAGTAAAAGAGATGGATCAGCCGGGCAAGGGCGGGACAAAAGGCGGTAAATCCCGCGGTGAACCGGGCAAACAGACGCACGGAAGCTCCCGATGAACTTCTCGCGCCTCTTCATCACGCGGCCGGTGGCGACCACGCTGCTGATGATCGCCATCATCCTGGCCGGGGCCGTGGCTTACAAACAGCTGCCGGTTTCCGCGCTGCCGCAGGTCGATTACCCCACCATCCAGGTGCGCTCCTTTTATCCCGGCGCCAGTTCCGACGTCGTGGCCTCTTCGATCACGGCGCCCCTGGAGCGCCAGTTCGGCCAGATGCCGGGGCTGACCCAGATGACCTCCTCCAGTTCCCACGGCAGTTCGGTCATTACCCTGCAGTTCACGCTCGAACTCCCGCTGGATGTGGCCGAGCAGCAGGTACAGGCCGCCATCAACGCCGGATTCAACTTTCTCCCCAGGGATCTCCCCAACCCGCCGGTCTACAGCAAGGTCAATCCCGCCGACGCCCCGATCCTGACCCTGGCGCTCTCCACGGATTCCCTGCCGCTGCCGAAAGTCGAGGATCTGGCCGATACCCGGTTTGCCCAGAAAATATCGCAGCTCCCCGGAGTCGGCATGGTCAGCATCAGCGGCGGGCAGCGTCCGGCGGTGCGGATCCATGCCAACCCGACCGCGCTGGCGTCGTACGGGCTGACCCTCGAAGATCTGCGTGCCGCACTGGTCGCCGCCAACGTTAATCAGGCCAAGGGGAGTTTCGACGGCCCGCGCCAGTCCTATATCATCGGCGCCAATGACCAGCTCTTCTCCAGCAAAGAGTACCGCTCCCTGGTAATCGCCTATAAAAACGGCGCGCCGGTCCTGCTGAAAGATGTGGCCGACGCAGTCGACGATACGGAAAACGTCAACCAGGCGGCCTGGATGAACAACACTCCGGCGGTGATCGTCAACATCCAGCGCCAGCCGGGGGCCAACGTCATCGAGGTGGTTAACCGGGTCAAGAAGCTGCTCCCCCAGTTGCAGGCGGCGCTTCCCGCGTCGGTAAAGGTTACCCCGCTGACCGACCGGACGGTCACCATCAGGGAGTCGGTGAAGGATGTCCAGTTCGAACTGCTCCTCTCCGTGGCCCTGGTCGTGCTGGTCATCTTCCTCTTCCTGCGCAACCTGCCGGCCACCACCATCCCGAGCGTTGCCGTGCCGCTCTCCCTGGTCGGCACCTTCGGCGTCATGTATCTGCTCGACTACAGCCTGAACAATCTTACCCTGATGGCGCTGACCATCTCTACCGGCTTCGTCGTGGACGACGCCATCGTCATGATCGAAAACATCTCCCGCTACGTGGAGGAGGGAGATACGCCTCTGGAGGCCGCCCTCAAAGGGTCCAAACAGATCGGCTTCACCATCTTGTCGTTGACGGTATCGCTGATCGCGGTGCTGATTCCGCTCCTCTTCATGGGTGACGTGGTCGGGCGGCTGTTCCGCGAGTTCGCCGTCACCCTCGGCGTAACGATCCTGATCTCGGCGTTCGTCTCGCTCACGCTGACGCCGATGATGTGCTCGCGCATCCTGAAGCATGTCCCCGAGGAGCGCCAGGGGCGTTTTTACCACGCCTCGGGACTGTTCTTCGAGCGGCTGATCGCTTCGTACGGACGTTCGCTCCAGTGGGTGCTGCGGCATCAGAGCGCCACCCTGGCCGTGGCGGTAGGCACCCTGCTGCTGACCGTACTGCTTTACATCCTCATCCCGAAGGGTTTCTTCCCGGTTCAAGACACCGGGGCCATTCAGGGCATATCGGAGGCGGCGCAGACGATCTCGTTTCCGGCGATGGCCGAGCGGCAGCAGGCTCTTGCCAAAGTCATTCTCGAAGACCCTGCCGTGGAGAGCATATCTTCGTTTATCGGTGTAGACGGCACCAATACCACGCTGAACAGCGGCAGAATCCAGATCAACCTGAAACCGCTGCACATGAGGGACGCCAACGCCACCGAGGTCATCCGCCGTCTGCAGCCGAAGCTTGCGCAAGTCGGCGGGATCACCCTCTTCATGCAGCCGATACAGGACTTAACCGTCGATGCCAGGGTAAGCCGCACCCAGTACCAGTTTACCCTGGAGACCCCCAACTCCGATGAACTGGCGCTCTGGGCGCCGCGAGTCGTGGCCGGCCTGCAGGAGCGGAGCGAACTAAGGGATGTGAGCAGTGATCAGCAAAACCTCGGGTTGCAGGTACTGCTGAACATCGACCGTGCCACCTCCGCCCGCTTCGGCGTAACCCCGCAAAACATCGACGACGCCCTCTACAATGCCTACGGCCAGCGCCAGGTCTCGACCATCTTTACCGAACTGAACCAGTACCGGGTAATTCTGGCGGTCAAACCGCAGTTCCGCCAGGATCCCGGCGGCCTGCTCGCCCTCTATGTCCGCTCCAACGGTGGCGGCCAGGTGCCGCTCGCGGCCATCGCTTCGTATACCGAAACCAAGGGGCCGCTGGTTATCAACCGCCAGGGGCAGTTCCCCGCCGTGACGACCTCCTTCAATCTGGCGCCGGGTGTCTCCCTGGGCTCCGCCGTGGATGCGATCGAAGCGGCTACCTTGCAGATGGGGCTTCCGGCCAGCATCAAGGGAAATTTCCAGGGGGCCGCGCAAGCCTTCAAGGCGTCACTCTCCAACGAGCCGATCCTGATTCTGGCCGCGCTGATCACGGTCTATATCGTGCTCGGCGTGCTCTACGAGAGCTACATCCATCCGGTCACCATTCTTTCCACGCTCCCCTCCGCCGGGGTCGGGGCGGTGCTCTCCCTGATGATGTTCCGCCAGGAACTCACGGTCATCGCCATCATCGGCATTATCCTGCTGATCGGCATCGTCAAGAAGAACGGCATCATGATGGTCGATTTCGCCCTCGACGCGGAACGAAACGAAGGCAAGTCTCCCGAGGATGCCATCTATCAGGCCTGTCTGCTCCGGTTCAGGCCGATCATGATGACCACCATGGCGGCGCTGCTCGGCGCGTTGCCGCTGGCCATGGGTACCGGCGTCGGCTCGGAACTCCGCCGTCCCCTGGGCATATCGATCATCGGCGGCCTGGTATTCAGCCAAATCCTGACCCTCTACACCACCCCGGTCATTTATCTGGCGTTTGATCGGTTGGCACGGCGGCGGGGGAAGAAGGTGGTTGAAAAATTGTCCCTTCCCCTTCAAGGGGAAGGTTAGGATGGGGATGGGTTAGATTGGTTTTGATAGGATGTGCATGAAAAAAACTGTAAAATTTAAACATGCCAGTATGTTACCGGTACAATGCCCTAAAATGAGGGTGAAAATTTTTTGCACGTTTTTTCGACGTGATCTTTTATAAATCAGGCGGTTATGCTGAGTTTTCGGCTGGCCAAAAATTTGGGTTTCAGCGGTCAGGTAAAGTGGATTTTTAAGTATGAAGGATGAAGAGGGGATGATGTGTGGTTGGTATCCCCGGAGTGGCGCTCGACATGGTAATACGCTAATCCTACAAACTACTTCAACACATTGGAGGCAATCCATGGCTACGGGTGTTCGTATTTTTTTCGTTGCAGAGGACGATTCATTAATTAAAGTCTCAGTTGCCCGTTGGGATCGACTTCACAATAATCATCCCACGGAGTGTTTTCCTCAATATGCCGGCAAAAAGGTTCGTTATATCCTCGCGTTCCTGGATATGGAGAACAGGAAGCCGGTCCAATTCACCTACACGGAATGCGGTTACATGTTCTTTGACTCCGAAGGCAAGCTGGATGAAGAGGAGTGGAGCAAACAAATGCAACTGGTCGGGCAAGTGATGTCATGGCTGGATTTTAGCGAGGAAAAGAGCAATCTGATCCAGGCGAGTGACCGGTTCGCTCAAAAAACTTATCATAGAAAATACAAATGGGAGATGTCTTCAGAGCTGCTTAATAAGATGGTTTATGCAGTGTTTCCATAGCGTCAGTTCGTAGGTTGGAGATCGCCATCGTCGGGGGAAGAAGATGGTTGAGAAATTATCCCTTCCCCTTCAAGGGGAGAGCTAGGATGGGGATGGGGTCAGATTCTGAACGGCCAAATGTAATATCATGGAGTTGGACTATGTCTTTTAACCAATACGTTTGGAGCCTTTACAAAAATTCTGATCAAGGTCAACGTACGATTGCACGTTTTACCGAACTTACACCGGAAACGGCGGAACGTACCTTCGGTATTCGCGAGTTTACTTGCGAAATGGACGATAAAGAAGAACAGCAGATCGGGAAAAAACAGTTTGTTTTTTCAATGTGCGGTTTGGTGGCAGAAAATGCGGCACAACACAAAATCATCAGCTTTGAAGATGCTTCGAATTTGTTTAACTTTCTTATTTGCAACGGAGTCGATATTGCGACAACAAATGCTGCGGGAGAGCTTGTCACTGTTGATCATTACGGAGGTGAAGCTAATTATCAGGACTGGGTAGACGCTATCCAGGAACTCAGTTTTGGACTTTATCTCACTCACGCCGAATATTTCCTTCCCTATCTGTATCAGAGAAAGTTCCACGAGCTTCAGGCAATATGTGAGGTCTTCGGGATACCTCTTCCACCCGTTCCCGGCAAGCTGGACTGGCGAGGTAGGATTCATTTTTACTTCGGCATAAACCAGGCACTTCAGGAGTTTCGCTCCATGCATGGATTGAGTCCTGCCGAGATGTGCGCCTTCCTGTACGATTTTACGCCGGAATATCTTAAACAGTCCGAAACGGAACTACCTCAACCTTCCAAGGTGTGGCTCATAACTGGTGGGGCCGGAGGCAACGGGGATTACGAATGGCTGGATCAGAGCAATGAAACCAGTACTTCTAACTGGCAAGGCAACATTGATACCCGGCGGGGCGATATCCTCTTGATGTATTGTGTCTCGCCCCGCAGTTGCATTCATTCCATCTGGCGGGCAACATGCGATGGCTTCATCGATCCGTTTTTTTATTATCACAGCTCCATATGGGTCGGCTCACCGATCAAAACGATACCGGTCACCTTTAGAGAAATGAAAGAGCATCCTTTGCTGTCCCAAAAGGGAGCAGTCAAGGCGCATTTTCAAGGGCCGAGCGGCAAAGCGTTCACTGTCGAAGAATACCAAGTCGTGATGGAGATAATGGCGGCGAAAGGCCAGGATATATCGGCACTACCGATTATTGAAAGGATGTCATTTCTTCCCGAGACAGAATTGACTAGCGAACGTGACGTAGAAATCAAACTAATCGAACCTTTACTGATGAAAATCGGTTGGCAGGAAAAGGACTGGCTTCGTCAAATGTCAGTCAGAATGGGGCGCGGCGAGCGTAATTATCCCGATTATGCATTTAATGCACGAACTACAAGAGGCGAAGAGAGTGCTTCAATGATCGTGGAGTCAAAATTTCGTGTCCAAACCCGCCGGGAATTGATGGAAGCCTATTGTCAGGTGAAATCATATGCTCTCCGGTTACAGGCAAAAGTAATGATAATCGCCGCACTTGAAGGGGTCTGGTTATTTAGCGATAAAAACGGCTTCAGCATTGACGCTGTGGTGCATTGGAACTGGAAAGAACTTGAACATCCCGATACGTTGCATGAAGTTCGAAAACTTATTGGGAGGTAAGATCCTCAGAGTGTGACTCATTGCCGACGTCGCAAGATGTAGCGTTATCCATTTATGATGGCATCAAAAATTTGAATGATATCGATCTGCCCTGTTAGGATCAGTTCGATAGTACGGATGAATACATCGACTACAATTTTGAGTATAAGTTGCATGACTTCCTCCGTTCTGGTTTAAATCGAAAGTAGCAAATTTTAGGAACGCAGTTGTGGCAAGTGCGGAAATATTATCGTCCGGAAGTGTCATGTTTTGATCATACGACTCTGACATAACCCCATCCCCCTCCCAGCTCTACCTTGAAGGGGGAGGAGCTTCAAAATCCCTCTCACAGGGGACAAATGTTGGATAACTGCCGGATAACTGTTGGCTTATTGTTTTCGTCCCCTCCCCTTCAAGGGGAGGGCTAGGGTGGGGATGGGGTAGACCTTGATCGGACAAACCAACACAAAAATACGCACCAACAACCTGCAGCGGTCACTTCGCAAGGGCATGACCGACGCCGAACAGGCGTTATGGCGCATCCTGCGGGGTCGCCAGGTGGACGGTATCAAGTTCCGCCGTCAACATCCGTTCGGCAATTATATCCTCGATTTTGTCTGTCTGGAAAACAAGCTCATCATTGAGGTGGATGGTGGCCAGCATGTTGAACAGGCGGAATATGATGAAGTTCGTACGCGACAATTACAGAGGGCCGGTTTCCACGTATTACGGCTTTGGAATAACGAAGTGCTTCTGGAGATTGAAGCGGTTAAGGAAAAGATTTGGATGACGGTGCATGGGATTCAACATCAACCCCATCCCCATCCCCATCCTAACCTTCCCCTTGAAGGGGAAGGGACTAAAAGTAAAGACAATCCCCAAAAGGCACCATGAACCTCTCCGCCACCTTCATACGCCGGCCGGTGGCCACAACGCTTTTGACCGTGGGGCTCGTGCTGGCGGGCATCATCGCCTTCCGGCTCCTGCCGGTATCGCCGCTCCCTCAGGTTGACTTCCCGACCATTTCGGTCTCCGCTTCCCTTCCCGGCGCCGATCCCCAGACCATGTCAACCTCGGTGGCGGCGCCCCTGGAGCGTCAGTTCGGCCGGATCGCCGGGGTGGCCGAAATGACCTCCGTCAGTAATCGCGGCAATACCAGCATCACGCTGCAGTTCGATCTGAATCGGGATATCAACGGCGCGGCGCGGGATGTCCAGGCGGCCATAAATGCCGCCCGCAGCTATCTGCCGGCAAATCTCCCCAGCAACCCGTCCTACCGCAAGGTTAATCCCTCCGATGCGCCGATCATGATCCTGTCGCTCACCTCGGACAGCGTCAGCAAGCCGAAGATGTACGATGCCGCCTCGTCAATCCTTGCGCAAAAGCTGTCGCAGGTAAAAGGGGTCGGTCAGGCGTTCGTCGGCGGCGGAGCGCTGCCGGCAGTCCGGGCGGAACTGAATCCCCTCGCCCTTAACAAGTACGGCATCAGCCTGGCCAAGGTCCGGACCGTTTTGGCCTCTACCAACGTCAATCGCCCAAAAGGGCTGCTCTCCAACGACAGTACCTCGTGGGAGGTTCACGCCAACGACCAGCTGAAAAAGGCCGCCGACTATCAGGATCTGGTGATCAGCTATCATGACGGGTCGGCGGTACGACTGGGCGACGTGGCAAGCGTGGAGGACTCGGTGGAGGATCTGCGGGTCAGCGGCTTTGTGAACGGCACGCCGGCGGTCATGGTGATCATCTTCCGGCAGCCGGGCGCCAACATCATCGATACCGTGGACAGCATCCGCGCCCTTCTGCCGCAGATGGAGGCTGCCCTGCCGGGCGGCATCAAGCTTTCCGTTGTGCTGGACCGGACCCCCCCTATTCGCGGTTCCCTGCACGATGTGGAGATCTCGCTGCTCCTCTCCGGCCTTCTGGTGGTTCTGGTGGTATTCTGGTTTCTCCGCAACGTCCGGGCGACCCTGATTCCGGCGGTGGCCGTTGCGTCATCCATCATCGGAACGTTCGCGGTTATGTACCTGTTCGGCTACTCCCTGGACAACCTCTCCCTGATGGCCCTGACCATCGCCACCGGATTCGTGGTCGATGACGCCATCGTGGTGCTGGAAAACATTACCCGCTACCGGGAGATGGGGCAGTCGCCATTCCAGGCGGCCCTTTCCGGCAGCAGGGAGATCGCCTTCACGGTCCTCTCGATGAGCGTGTCACTGGTGGCCGTCTTCATACCGATTCTGCTGATGGGGGGAATGGTGGGGCGCCTGTTCAGGGAGTTCGCCGTGACCCTCTCCGCGGCAATCATGGTCTCCCTGGTGGTTTCGCTCACCGTCACCCCGATGATGTGTGCGACGATCCTCAGGGATGACACCGGCAAACCCCACGGCAAGCTGTTCCGGGCCAGCGAGCGAATGTTCAACTGGATGCACGGACACTACGAGACCTCCCTGCATCTGGCGTTGCAGCATCGCCGGATCATGCTCGGGATCATGCTGGCGACCGTTGCGGCGAGCATTTCCCTCTTTGTCATCATCCCCAAGGGTTTTTTTCCGGAGCAGGATACCGGCAGGATTGCCGGGAGTATTCAGGCCGCCCAGGACATCTCGTTCCAGGCGATGCGGGCCAAGTTGATCCAGATCGTGGCTATCATCAAGCAGGATCCGGATGTTGAATATGTGATCGGTTTTACCGGGGGGGGCGGTGGTTCCACGGTCAACTCGGGGCGCATGTTCATCTCGCTCCAGCCTTTCGGCAAGCGGAAAGCAAGCGCCAATCAGGTGATCGGACGACTGCGCAAGAAACTGGCCGGCATTCCCGGCGCCCCCACTTTTTTGCAGCCGGTCCAGGATTTGCGGGTCGGTGGCCGGATAAGCAACGCCCTCTACCAGTACACGCTGCAGGGGGAAAATGTCACCGAACTGAACAGCTGGAGTCTGAAGATGCTCCAGAAGATCTTTACGACGCCTTTGGCCAGCGTCAGGTCTCCGTCATCTATACGCCGCTCAACCAGTACCACGTGATCATGGAGGCGGCCCCGGCGTTCTGGCAGCAGCCGGACACGCTGCGCGATATCTTTGTGCTCTCGTCAAGCGGCCAGATGGTGCCGCTATCGGCGTTTACCTCGTTCAAGACCGGCGCCAGCGCCTTGGCGGTGAACCACCAGAGCCAGTTTCCCGCCGTCACCACCTCATTCAATCTGGCGCCGGGTGTTTCACTCGGGAAGGCGGTCGAAACGGTAGAGGCCGCCACCAGGGAGATGGGCATGCCGGCGAGTGTCCGGGGAAAATTTGCCGGCACGGCCCAGGCGTTTCAGGACTCGCTCAAATCCCAGCCGCTCCTGATTCTGGCCGCACTGATGGCGGTATACATCGTGCTGGGGATACTGTATGAGAGCTACATCCATCCGCTGACCATCCTCTCGACGCTCCCTTCGGCGGGAGTCGGCGCGGTGGCCGCCCTGATGCTGTTCGGGTCGGACCTGAACCTGATCGCCATCATCGGCGTGATCCTGCTGATCGGCATCGTCAAGAAGAACGGCATCATGATGGTTGATTTTGCCCTGTCGGTGCAGCGCCGCGAAGGAAAGCCGCCCGGAGAGGCAATTTATGAGGCATGCCTGCTCCGCTTCAGGCCGATCATGCTGACCACCATGGCGGCCCTGCTAGGCGCTGTGCCGTTGGCCATCGGGGGGGGCGTCGGTTCCGAGCTGAGGCGGTTATCATGAATAACTCTACAATCAGACGCCATCGTCTGCTGATCGTTGTCGCATCCCTCATGCTCGGAGCCTGTTCGGTCGGTCCCGATTACGTCAAGCCGACGGTGGAAGCGCCAGTTGCCTACAAGGAGGGTGAGGGATGGAAACAGGCGCAGCCCGCGGACACTCTTATCAAGACGAAGTGGTGGGAGCTGTTTGGCGACCCCGACCTGAACAGGCTCGAAGAGCAGGTCGCCATTTCAAACCAGAACGTGGCACTGTCCGCGACCAGGTATCGCCAGGCCCGCGCCCTCGTGGAAGGGGCCAAGGCGGCATATTATCCCTCGTTGACGGTTGGCGCTTCGGCGACACGTGCCCTCGGGTCGGCCAATGCGGGTCGCGGTCAGGGTGTGCAGTCGGATTTTCTGCTGCCGGTCAATCTGTCCTGGGAGCTCGATGTCTGGGGACGCATCGGTCGTTCGGTCGAGGCGAACAAGGCCGGTTTACAGGCCAGTGCCGCCGATCTGGCCGCAGTGCAGCTGAGCGCGCAGGCGGAACTGGCCTCGGATTACATGCAGCTGCGTTCCCTGGATGCCCAGAAGCAGTTTCTGGACGACACCATCTCATATTACCGAAAGAGCGTGGAGCTGACGCAGAACCGCTATGCGGCCGGAATAGCCGCGAAGGTGGACGTGCTTCAGGCGGATACACTGCTTAAGAGCACCCAAGCGCAGATGATCGATCTGGGGGCGCTGCGCGCTCAACTGGAGCATGCCATTGCCGTGCTGATCGGAAAGCCCGCGGGCGTCTTCTCGCTCCCGCCTCTGCCGCTCAGCGCGGAGCCGCCCGCGATCCCTGCGGCCCTGCCGTCCGAACTGCTGGAGCGCCGCCCCGATATCGCCTCGGCCGAACGTACCATGGCTTCGGCCAATGCCCAGATCGGTGTGGCGCGTGCCGCCTATTATCCGACCGTCAAATTCGGAACATCTGTCGGACTGGAAGCCTCGGAAATTTCCAGGTGGCTGACCTGGCCGAGCCGCTTCTGGTCGGTCGGCCCGGCGGTGTCGCAGACCCTGTTCGATGGCGGCCTGCGGCATGCCCAGAATGACCAGGCTCTGGCGGCCTACGACGGTACGGTCGCCTCGTACCGGCAGACCGTGCTGGACGCCTTCAGGGATGTGGAGGACAATCTGGCGGCGCTCCGAATCCTGGCCGAAGAGGCCGGGGTCCAGGATGAGGCGACCCTGGCGGCCAGCCAGACCGTGCAGATCACACTGAACCAGTATGAGGCCGGAGTCGTCGGGTACCTGAATGTGGTCACCGCCCAGAATGCCGAGCTTGCCAACAGGAGAGCGGCCATCGGGATTCTCGGCAGGCGGATGACCGCTGCCGTACAGCTTGTAAAAGCGCTTGGCGGGGGATGGGATCAGGCAGGCATGAAATAGCGGCAGTGTGGCTACTCCCGTTTTTTCAGTAGGTGCATATCTCGCATTACCTGATATAATTAGACAACATACAACAACCAGTAAACGCGGCAAAGGAGACCTTATGAGAGCTTTAGCGCCAGCTTTGCGCAGGGTGGTATGGATTGTTATCACCTTGCTCGTGATACCTGCCGGGATAATGGCTCAGGATTCAGGGGATTCCGCTCAGGATTACAAATTCAGCAAGGAAGAATTGACGCAGATGCTTGCGCCCATCGCGCTTTACCCGGATGCGCTGACCGCCCAGGTTCTTATGGCGTCGACATATCCGCTGGAAGTGGTTGAGGCGGATCGCTGGCGGAGTCAGAACGCGCAGCTTAAAGGTAATGAACTGGATGATGCCCTGCAGAGCAAGAGCTGGGATCCAAGCGTTAAATCGCTCTGCCACTTTCCGGACATCCTCAAGTCCATGAGCGACAAGCTCGACCAGACAAGGAAGCTGGGCGATGCATTCCTGGGCCAGGAAGAGGAGGTCATGACCACCGTTCAGGAATTGCGGCGCAAGGCCAACGAACAGGGTAATCTCAAGTCGACCGGCGAACAGAAGGTGACCGTCGGGAATGACGCCATCACGATCGAACCCGCCAATCCGGAGGTCGTCTATGTGCCGGTCTACGATCCGTCCTATGTCTACGGCCCGTGGTGGTATCCCGACTATCCGCCTTATTACTGGTACTATCCGCCCGGGTTTTACAGCTCGGCCTACATCGGCTTCGGTCCCGGCATCTTCTTCGGCTTCAATGCCTTCACATGGGCCTGGTTCGACTGGCCGTTTCACCGGGTTCACATCGACATCAACAGGACCAGGAGTTTCCATCATCTACGCGGCGGCAGAAGGGATGACAGAGGAAATGTCTGGATACATAACCCCAGACACCGCAGAGGTGTAGCGTATCGGGACCTGAGAACGAGTGAACGCTTCGGATCGCGGGCACCGCGTGTGTCTTCACCAGCCAGCCTTGAAAGGCGCGGTTATCCGGGTGGACGACGCATTGAGCTGCAGAATACGAGTCCGTCCCAGTCCCTCCCGCGGCGCGGTACGGGACAGGCTCTGCCGCAGACACCCCAGCTACGGCAGGCTCCTGTAGCGGGAACGCCGGCTTCCACAATACGCCGGGAAGGCTCGCTTGCGCCACGGGTACAGTCCTTGCCTGTCAGGCCGCAGCGCTCCGTGGTACGGGATACTCCCTTCAGAGGCATCGGTGAGGGACATTTCGAGCGCAAGGCGGGTGAGCGCGGCGGAATGAGCATCCGCAGCAATGTAATGAGACCGCAAATACAGCAGCAAGACGGCGGCTTCACGGGTGGCGGCAGGCAAGGCGGCGGTTCGCGCAGATAACGGTGGTATTCGGTCGGGGCTATGACATATACGGGGGAGGAACCATGAATATACAAGTTTTGCCTATGATCAACAGAAGGTTTTGGTCGGCCCTGCTGACCTGCACAGCGGCTATGGCGCTCCTGATTTCCGTTCCGGCTCGGGATTCCCGGGCAGAGGAAGTAAGGCAGGCTCGTTTCACGACGCCCGATCAGGCGGTAGAGGCGCTTGTTGCCGCAACCAGGGCGGATGATCTGAAGACCATGTTGGCCATCCTCGGTCCCGGCAGCAAGGATATTATCTCTTCGGGCGACAGCGTGGCCGACAATGCAAGCCGTGACAAATTCGTCGCCTCTTATGAGCAGAAGCACTCCCTGGAGGCCGGGACAGCCGGCAGCATGATCCTGCATATCGGCGCCGATGACTGGTCCATGCCGATTCCGATCGTCAGGAAGGGAAACAGCTGGGGCTTTGACATCGGAAAAGGGAAACAGGAGATCCTGAAGCGGAGGATCGGCCGCAACGAACTTCGAGTCATAGATGTGATCGATGCGTATGTCGATGCTCAGCACGAGTACGCGAGCAAGGATTGCCGCGGGGGAGGCAAGGTTGAATTTGCCCAGCGCTTCATCAGTTCGCCGGGAAGCCGCGACGGCCTGTACTGGGAGGCCAAAGAGGGTGAACAGCAGAGTCCTCTCGGACCGCTGATTGCGCAGGCGGCAAAAGAAGGATACACCGCGGAAGGCAATCTTTCACCGTTCCATGGCTATATTTTCAAGATTCTCAAGGGACAGGGCAAACACGCCGAAGGCGGTCCTTACAGGTATGTGGTCAAGGACAAGATGATCCTCGGGTTTGCACTGGTGGCGTATCCGGCAGAATACGGGAATTCCGGCGTAATGACCTTTGTGGTAAATCAGGAGGGGAACATATTCGAGAAAAACCTTGGTAAAAATACCCGTCGCCTTGCCGAGGCCATCACGGCATACAATCCGGACAAGAGCTGGAAAAAGATCAAGGCGCTGGAAACACCCGCACATAATTAACCTTGTCGCATGACAAAACTTTTATTACGAAAAAAGCGGGGCATGCCATCAGGCATGCCCCGCTCGGTTTTATCAGACCATCTGCTAATCTATTTTTCCTTTTTCACCGTAAACTTAAAGCCGCTGAACATGCTTGAGATCTCGCTGCCATGCTCCTTGATGTCCATCAACCAGGCGCTGTAGATGTGGTTGATGACAAAGCCGAAGATCAGCCACATACTCAAATGATGTGCAAAACGCATCCCCTGATTGGAGAACCCTGCGTACATGAACCCGAGCGATTTGTGCATGATACCGCTCGGGGCATGCAGGGCGTACAGCGAGAAGCCGGTCAGAATCATCAGGATATAGAGCAGAAACAGGGCAAGATAAGCCGTCGTCGCCAGAGGATTATGGCCGACCGTTTCGGGGACCTGCTTGTCAACAAACATGTAGTAGCGCATCATCTTGTTCATTTTTTCCCGTCCCTTTACAGTCAGAAAGGGGAGAAATTCCTTCCATCCGGCGTACCTGTTGCCGATCAGCGACCAGATGATCCTTGAGAGCACACTGACCGCGAAAGCATAGGCGGCGGCGAAGTGAACAAAGCGTATCCATCCCATCGTAAAATCCGATGCGGAACTGCCGAATGAAACCGGTGTCCCGATAAAAAAACCGGTTACCGCCAGTGTCACGATGGACACCACGTTGATCCAGTGGCACCAGCGCACCGGCAGTTCCCAGATGTAGCACTTGAATTTGCAGGATTCACTCATTTCAGCCCCCCTGTCCGCTAGGACACCTTGACCTTGACCACCTCGTTGCCATCAACATCCATCACATGTACGGCACAGGCAAGACAGGGGTCGAAGGAGTGGATGGTGCGCAGGATTTCAAGCGGTTTGTTCTGATCCGCCACCGGAGTACCGACCAGAGCGGCCTCGTAAGGCCCGCGCTGCCCTTTGGCGTCTCGCGGCGACGCATTCCAGGTAGAGGGGACAACCGCCTGATAATTGAGGATTTTTTGGTCCTTGATCTTGATCCAGTGGCCGAGCGCACCGCGGGGTGCCTCGTGGAAACCGTATCCCCTGGCTTCCGCAGGCCAGGTAGCGGGATCCCAGCTCTCATTGTTGTGGATACGGTAGTCCCCCTTGGAGATATTGCCGATCAGCTCATCCAGCCACTTAGGTGTCTGCTGGGCGATCAGCAGGCAATCGATGCCGCGGGCCGCGGTACGGCCGAGCGTTGAGAAGAGAGCCGGCGCACCGACCTCCAGCTTGCCGAGCACCATATCCACGGCCGCCTTGGTCTCCTTGTGCCCTGATGCATATGCCACCAGAATACGGGCAAGAGGGCCGACTT
>WNGR01001384.1_pt1 | contig 27120 bp, 34 predicted proteins | sample 5407581 | NCBI WGS metagenome assembly WNGR01 (sample SAMN13153383, study PRJNA577476) | soil metagenome | isolation source: 80 cm soil or saprolite under Garry oak tree replicate 2 | place: USA:California | collected 2016-06-15
GGTAGCACCGGAAATGAAATGACAGGAGCGAACGTGATACGAGGTCCGCATCGATGCAAGAAAAATCAACGCGTTATGAACTCCCAGCAATCAACTTCCATCTCGGGGAAACACCAACCCGAGAACCTGCGGGGAGAGGGAGCCACCTGTGCCAGGACCAACGTCCAAGAATCAATTCGCGCCGATCTTGCCGAGGATGTCGGCGAATTTCTCCGCCACCTTGCGGCGCAGTTCGGGGCTGGCGCGGGCGACCATGGGAAAGTCCTTGAGCCGCTCGAACGGGCGGCAGGCGTCGATCACCGCGCGTGAATTGGTGGAGCTTGCCTGGTCGAGGATCGGATCGAGCGGGCCCGACCAGGCGCGGCGGAAGAACTCGATGTCGTTTGCGGGATCGCAGCGCGTGCACATCGCCCACATCACGTCGAACATGTCGGTCGGGTCGACGTCCTCGTCGACCACCACCACGAAGCGGCCGAGATAGGAGCCCGACTGGCAGCTCGCCGCCAAGAAGCCCGCCTGCCGGGCGTGGCCCGGATAGGCCTGCCTGATGGCGATCACGTTGAACATGCGCGCGCCGCCGAACTCGTGCACCCATACGCCGGCGACACCCGAGAGGCCGGCGCGCTCGACCTCGTCCCAGATCATCCCGGCCTTCATCACGCATTTCGAGAATGAAAAATCCGACGGCGGCCGCATCGGCGAGGCGATCGAGAGGATCGGATCGTTGCGCCAGTAGACGCGCCGCACATGCATGACCGGCTGCTCGCTCGGGCTCGATGCGTAATAGCCGGTGAACTCGCCGAACGGCCCCTCGCGCGCCGTGACGCCCTCGACCATCTCGCCTTCGAGCACGATCTCGGCATGCGCCGGCATCGGCAGCCCATGGAGCTCGCTCGCCACGGTCTCGTAGGGCTCGCCGCGGTGCCCGCCGGCATAGTCGTATTCCGAGAGGCCCAATTTTATTTCGTTGCCGCCGGCGAGGAACAGAAGCGGGTCGTGCCCGCAGGAGATCAGCGCGGGGCAAGGCTTGCCGGCGCGGAAATATTTCTCGCGGATTTGCCGGCCGTGCTTGCCGGGCGAAATCCAGATCGACACGTGGTTGCGGTCCTGCACCATCGCGCGGTAGGTGGCGCAGTTGACCCAGTCGTCCTCCGGGTCGCGCATGATCACGAGGTCGTCGGTGCCGATGAAGCGGCCGCCGTCGCGCTCGTGCAGGAACGGCACCGGGAACTTCAGCAGGTCCACTTGGCCGTCGCGGTCCACGTTCTCGAACACGGGGCCGCTCGCAACGGTCTTCGGCGGAATCGGCTGGTGCGTCTTCATGCGGTCGCGATAGGCGCGCACCACGTCGAGCGGTCCTTCGGGCACCGGCAGGCCGAGCGTGAGCGCGAGCCGCTTCGACGAATTGGTCGCGCCCGAGATGAGCCGCATGCCCTTCGGATAGCCAGGCACATCCTCGAAAACGAGCGCCGGCGGCTCGGGTCGCGCATGCGACACGATCTCGGCCAGCGTCCCCAGTTCGAGGTTCCAATCGGCGCCCTTGATGCGCAGGATTTCCCCCGCCTCCTCGGCGCGGGCGATGAACTCGCGCAGGTCTTCGTGCGGGTGATTGTAGGCGTTGAAGCGCGGCGGTTGGCCTTTTTCGAGCATCGTTTGGGTCTTTGTCCTGCTGCGAGTCATCATCAACGAGCTGATATCAACTCGCGTCCGATCCCTTCGTCTTATACCGCAGCGTGGCGGCGCGTGTTTACGACCTCACGCCGGGTCCATGCCATTCTTCTTGATCACCGGCACCGAGCTCTGCAGGGAAAGGTACTTCACCAGCTCCTTGGCGGCATCCGGCTGCTTCACCATAGTGGTCAGCCCGGTGCCGTAGACGATGGTCGTGTTCAGCTCCGCCGGCAGGTCGCCGACGATGTCGATGCCCGCGATCGGCATCAGCTCGGCGATCTGGTGGATGCCGATTTCGACTTCGCCTCTCGCCACCCCCATGCCGACCGGGCCGCCGCGCACGTTGGTCATCTTGGGCTTGAGCTGGTCGGCGATGCCGAGCTTCACGACCACGACCTTGGAGAAATACTCGCCGCTCGGTCCGATGCTGTAGCCGATCGATTTCGCATCGAGCAGCGCCTTCTTGAGCGCGTCCGCCGTGGTGATGTCGGGCTTCGGCGCGCCCGCGCGCACCGCAAGCCCGATGCGCGAGCGGAACGCAGGCGTGATCGTGCGAGCGTCGAGCTTACCGGCTTGGGCCAGCTCGTTGAGCGCCGGAGGCCCGAGCAGGATGAGATCGGCAAACGTGCCGGTCTTGATCCTGTCGACTGCCCCGCCGGTGCCGAGGACGGTCATGCTGACCTTGTGACCACTGGCCCGCTCGAAAGACGGGATGAGCCCCTTCATGATCTGCTCGACCGCGCCGGTCGTCATGAGGACGACTTCCGCAGCTTTGACGACGGTTCCAGCGATCAGCAGGCTCAAGCAGCCCGCTGCCGTGGCGGCGATTTTCGACCATGCACGCATGGCTTCCTCCCTGTCCGATGTGAAGTCGGCAGATTATCGAAAAACCCGGTTGAAGCGAACGCCGGGCTCAGCCGGGAGGGTTCATCCCCTTCGCCTTGAATACGGACACCGCCGCCTCGGATGCGAGGAATGTCACCAGCGCCCTAGCGGCGTCCGCCTCCTTGGCTTTGGCCGCGACGGCGACCGAGTAGGGGATGATCTTCTGCAGATCGCCCGGCAGCGGTCCGAGCAAGGTGATGCCGGGCACCGGCATGAGCTCGGCGACCTGCTGCACGCCGATCTCGGCTTCGCCGCTCGCCACGGCGGCGCCGACCGGCCGGCCTTGGACGACGACGGTCTTCGGCTTGAGTACGTCGACAAGGCCCAGGCGCGCGATCACGGTCAGGAAATGTTGGCCGCTCGCGCCTTGGCTGTAAGCGACGGATTTCGCCGCGACGAGCGCGGCCTTGAGTGCGTCGGCCGTGCCGATATCGGGTTTCGGCGCGCCCGCACGCACCGCGACACCCACGCGCGACAGGAAGATCTTGGAGCTGCCGTCGGCGGCGACCGCACCGTCTTTGATGAGACCGTCGACCACCTCCGACCCGGTGACGACGAGGTCGACTTTGCCGTCCTTGACCTGCGCCATCAGGGCGGGGGCGCCGACGAAGCTGATCTTGACCTTGTGGCCGCTTGCGCGCTCGAACACCGGAATGAGCGCGCCCATCACCTCCGGAAGCGGGCCGGCTCCGGCAACGGCGGTGATTTCAGCGGCAGTCGCGGGGGTGCCCGCGATCAGCGCGCCCAGGCAGCCCGCCATCGTGGTGGCGGCGATTTTCGACCATGAGTTCATGACATCCTCCCCGGATGACGGTCCGACGAAAAGATGACGATTACACTCTTATCGCTTGCGCCCTTCAATCCCTCAAACTGCTCCACGACACTGAGACGATGGCGCGTCACAGCACCCCCGGTATCCACCGTTTCACGCGCGCGCGGTAGCGGGCGTATTCTGCGCCGAAGATTTGCTCGAGCCTCGCCTCGTCGTGAAGCACGCGGCGGTGAAACCAGAGCGCGCGGGCGGCGAGCAGGATCAGTGCGAACCATGACCAGAAGGTCAGGGCCAGGCCGAGCATGAAGATGAGGTGGCCGAGATACATCGGATTGCGTACGTAGCGATACGGCCCATCGGCAATGATCCGCTCCGGCGGCACGGTCATTCCAGGACCGCCGCCGGCGAGCCGCAGGCGATGGCGACCGACCAGCAGATATTGCAGGTAGCCCCAGGCGAGCAGCAGACATCCCCACGGCACGACAACGATCATGCCGCCGCGTATCGCGAGCTCGACGGCGATGACTGCGAGCGGACACAGGATGAAGGTTTGAACCGGCGTCCTCCCAAGCCAGCGCAGAACAGCGCTGCTCGGGGACTTCGGCGTGGCGGCGCCGTCCTGCGACCGCGGATTGTTTCCGATCTCCTGCATTGGTGCCGCTATTCCGATCCCGCGAGGCCGGCTTGCTGCACCACCTTGCCCCAGCGGACGATCTCCGATTTGACGAAGTCCTGCAGCCCCTCGATCGAGGGATTGTCCATCGGCAGCATTCCTCCGGTCGTGATCTGATCCTTGATCTCCGACATGGCGAGAATGCCCATCAGCTCGTTATGGAGCTTGTCTACGATCGGCCGCGGCGTTTTCGCAGGCGTCACGAGCATCTGCCAGGATGCGGCATCGAAACCGGGAACACCAGCCTCCGCGATCGGCGGGATGTCCGGGAAGGCCGCAATCCGGGTTTTGGTCGAGATGCCGATGGGACGCACCTTGCCGGTCTGGATCATCCCGACAGCCGGGCCGAAATCGACGAAGGTGAGCGGCAGGTGTCCGCCCACCACGTCGTTGACCAGCGGAGCGCTGCCCCGATAGGGCACGTGGGTCATTTCGATCCCGGTCATGCTCTTCAAGAGCTCGGCGTAGAGGTGATGGGGAGTGCCTGGCCCGGCCGACCCATAGGAGAGCTGCCCAGGCTTTTCCTTCGCCAGCCTGATGAGGTCCGCGACCGAGTGGATGGGGACCGATGGATTGACGATGAGGACGAACGGCGTCTGCGCCACCAGCGCCAGGGGGACGAAATCGGCCGCCGGATCATAGGGAAGGCTCTTGTAGATCGAAACGGCAACGGCCATGGCCGGGCTCGGCGCCATCAGCAGAGTGTGGCCGTCGGGGACGGCCTTGGCGGCTGCGTTCGCCCCGGTGGTGCTGCCGGCGCCGGGCCTGTTCTCGATCAGGAACGGTTTGCCGAACCTGTGCTCAAGCTTCTGCGCCAGCATGCGGGCGAGAATATCGGTCCCGCCGCCGGGCGCGAACGGAACGATGATCGTGACCGGCCGGGTCGGGTATTCCTGCGCCTCGAGCGGCGTCCCTGCGAGCGCGGCAACAACAAGGCCGGCAAGGACCGGCCGCGCGGCGTCTGCGGGCACCATGGCTTGCTCCCTGACCACAGGTGCAGCCGACGGCCACCCGTGGTTTCCGCCAGTTTAGCGGAGGTGGCGGCTTCTCGTCAGCGCCTCGTCGCGGAGCCAGAAAACCGGACAACTCCTCCGGCGAGCTAACGAACCACTTGACCGTGCAATATAGATAAACTACTATAATTATGTGGAAGATCTCCTGCGCGCGATCAAACCGGCAGTGTTCGTCGGACCCAGCCGGAAAGACCTGCGGGAATTCCCAATACAAAGTCAGGCGCGAAATCGGCCAGGCGCTTTTCGAAGTGCAGCTCGGCGACCATCCCGCCAACGCGACGCCACTCAAAGGCTTCGGCAGTGGAGTTGTCGAGATTCGCGACAACTTCGATGGCAACACCTACCGCGCCGTCTATACCGTGCGCTTTGAGGGCGTCCTGTATGTGCTCCACGTGTTCCAGAAGAAAGCCACAAAGGGGATTGCCACCCCACAGCGGCACCTCGATCTGGTCAGGCAGCGCTTGCGCGAGGCCGAGACCATTCACAGAGCAACAAAGGGAGTCAGAGCATGAGCAAGAAAATTCTGCCCGCCCACGAAGTCGGCAGCGGCAACATCTTCGCCGACCTTGGCCTCCCCAACGCCGAGGAACATCAACTCAAAGGCGCGCTTGTCATTCAACTTCACCGGCTGATCAAAGGTCGCAAGTTGACACAGGCCGCCGCCGCCAAGCTCATTGGCATTAAACAGCCCGATCTGTCGAACATCCTGCGGGGCCACTACCAGGGCTTTTCCGTGGGACGGTTGATGCGCATGCTCACCGTGTTCGACCAGGACGTGGAAATCACCACTCGGCCTCACCGCAAATCAGGTGAGGCCGGGCGGATTATCTTCACCCCTCACGCGGTCTGACGAGGCGACAATCGCTGTGAAAGCTTCGGGTGAGGTGGAACCAGTTCTAAAAAAGTCTTTTTTTGAATTATGAGAATCCCGCTTTAGCAATCCCTTGTAAATTGCAGGGGGCGGGCGCGCGCCTCGGCGAGCATTTCAGTGTTATTGAAAAGGACCGTTTTTGAGAATGGCGTAATCGAACGCGCGTGCCGTTTCGGCAGATTGACTTGGAGCCACAACACCCGACGTAATGTTGATCGAACAAATCGATTTTGGGGATTCGATTATTGTGTAGCGAAGAAGCCGATGGAAGTTTTTCAGCATCCTGATAGGGCCCATCACCAACTCAAAGAGGTTAAAATGAACCAAGTTAAGGCTGCGCCGGTAGCAGCAAGCGTCATCACAGGCCTGATCGCCTCCCTCTGCTGTGGAGGCTCGCTTGTCTTCGCATCCATTGGTGTGGGCACGTTCTGGTCAGTTCTCGGGCTTTCCAGATATATCCCCCAAGTACTGGCGGCTGGGGCTCTCTGCATCGTAGCGATCAACTACTTCTCCTATCGCCGTGCCGCCGAGCGCATTTGCCGCGCGGGCGATCTTATGAGACTCTGGCGAAGCATGTTTCTAAGCGCCTCCTTTGGACTTGCCGCGATGGCAGCTGGTTTTGTCTTCCTCGAATGGCTGAATCATGCGGTTGTCAACCCACACCGGTTTCTTGAGCGCTCGGAATATGGGCAAACCCTTATTCCCGGAGTCCCGAATGAACGCCTGCTCTACACCCTTGCAAGCTTTGCAGCATTGGCACTTCTCTGGGCTCTGCCGTTCCCGCAGGGTGGCGCCGGTGTTAGCGGCGCGGCATCCGCTCTGCACTGGGCGTTGCGCGGGTGTGTGTTTGTCGCGACCGCAGCAATGATCGTCTTTCTCACAGTGGAGGCGATGCGATGAACCTATGCACCGGAACCGCAGCATGATGTTTGTTTCGGCGTGGCGAGATCTTCAAGAATGACGCACGCTCCGGCCGGTCCGCCCAGGCATCGAGTATTACAGTCTTTGACGAACTGTTTCAGGCTGCGCTCAAGCGCGCGCAGCTCCTTTAGTTTCCGGCGCACTTCAGCGAGATGGTCTTGGGCAAGATCGCGCGCCGCCGTGCAGTCCCTGTCCGAGCCAGCGAGCGCCAAGAGTTCTCTAATTTGCTCAATCGAGAATCCAAAATCGCGGCAGCGGCGAATGAACATCAGACGCCGCTGGTCGGCTTCCCTGTAAATGCGATGCCCGCCCGGCCGTCGGTCAGCCTCCGGTAATAGGCCAATCTCTTCGTAATACCGGATCGTTGGCACGCTGCATCGCGTTTCGGACGCGAGCACGCCGATCGTCAAGTCATTGGCAGAAGGCATATTTTTTCTCCTTGACCCTCAAGTTACTTGAGGTGATACGCTTTCGCAAGATCGATCGCAGATCGATCGCGGAATCGCGGAGCTGAAAAGGGAGCCGGTCTGATGATCAACCTTCGTAGTCTGTGCCTCTGCGCTGCGGTGCTTGTGATGAGCATCGCCAATGCCTATGCCGCCGAACGTCTCCCCTACGACGCCAACGTGTTTCAGGCTGCGCTGGAGACAGGAAAGCCCATTCTCGTCCATGTCACCGCCTCTTGGTGCAAGGAGTGCAAAGTGCAGAAGCCGATTGTTGCCGAACTTGGACAGCGGCCTGAGTTTAGGGATCTGACGATTTTCGACGTGGACTTCGATACGCAGAAAGACGCCTTGCGCCAATTGCGCGTCCAGAAGCAAAGCACGTTGGTAATCTACAAGGGCAAGGCCGAAGTCGACCGCGCGGTTGGGATCACGCGACGCGAGGCGATCGAGGCTCTCATGAAGAAGGCGCTGTAAGCCCTTCTATGGAATTTGCGTCACTCGGATTAGCTTTCCTGGCAGGTCTCGTTTCGATCTTCTCGCCTTGCGTTCTTCCGCTTCTACCCGTCGTGCTGGGGACTGCCGTGTCGAAGCACAAGCTAGGCCCGGTGGCGCTTGCTGCCGGGCTTGCGCTATCATTCCTCATCCTTGGTCTGTTCGTTGCGACTATCGGATTTTCACTCGGGCTGGATAGCGACCTGTTTAGCACCTTCGCGGCGAGCCTGCTGCTCGTGTTGGGTATCGTCCTTGTCGTCCCGGTCGTGCAGGCAAGGCTGTCTCTCGCCATCGCACCACTCGGCAACTGGGTTGAGCAAGGCTTCGGCGGCCCTGCGAAGAAGGGCCTCAAGGGCCAGTTCGCCGTTGGCATGCTTCTCGGCGCGGTCTGGACCCCATGCGTCGGCCCGACGCTGGGAGCCGCGTCGGTCCTCGCGGCACAGGGCCGCGATCTCGTCCAGGTTGCCCTCACCATGTTCGTGTTCGCAGTCGGAACCGCGCTGCCCCTGCTTTTTCTGGGCCTGCTGTCGCGGGAAGCGATCATGTGCTGGCGTGGCCGCCTGCTGACTACCGGAACGACCGGAAAAATGGCGCTGGGGTTGGTGCTTATCGCGACGGGCGCACTCGTCCTCACCGGCTTTGACAAGCCTCTTGAGGCGGCGCTGCTCCGCCTCACCCCGGAATGGCTTACCGAAATCACTACGCGCTTTTGAGCCAACAATCTCCTTAACCGCGAAATCGGATTAAAGAAGGGGATTCACGGCGATGGAATCACTGCATTCTCAAAAACCTCCCTTTTTGAGAACGCGACAATCGAGGAATTATGTCCGAGTAACATTTCGCGCTTCCTGAATTGAAAGGAGGTGCCCTGCATCCCTGCTGCCGGCGAGACTGGTGTGGACAAGCGCAAGGGGCGGCTTGGAGCGGTCACAGCCGCAGGTCAGGCTCGGTGCGTCAGGGGCAGCGCCCGAGGCTGACGCACGCGGTTTGAGCGCGCGGACGATCGGCGCCGGGTTCCTGTCGGCGCGTTCCTGTGGGTAGCGCCCGTTCCTTGACACCACCGGCCCCCGTCGCCATAACACCCCTCTGGCGCGGGCCTTGCGGGTCCGCGCGCTTTGTTGCGGGCCGCAGGCGCCGCAACCATCCACAAACCGACTGAAAGAAGCCGGTCCGGAAAAATCCGAGCAGCGGGACCGAACACGAGGACGAGAACGATGTTCGCAGTCATCAAGACCGGCGGCAAGCAATACCGCGTCGCCGCCGAGGACGTGCTCAAAGTCGAGAAGGTCGCGGGCGAGCCTGGCGATATCGTCGAGTTCGGCGAGGTGCTGGTCGTCGGCGGCGACAGCGTCACGCTCGGCGCGCCCACGGTCGCAGGCGCGATCGTCGCCGCCGAGGTGATCGAGCAGGGCCGCGGCCCAAAGGTCATCGCCTTCAAGAAGCGGCGGCGGAAGAATTCACGCCGCAAGCGCGGCCACCGCCAGGAATTCACATTGGTGCGGATCACCGAGATCCTGACCGGCGGCCAGAAGCCCAGCAAAACCGCTCGGCCAAAGACCGAGCGTCAAACGCGGGCCCAAAAGGCGCCGGCCGCGGGCGCTGCGGGGACAGACGAGGCGGCCGCGGCGGGCACTTGAGCTCGGCGCGATCTGCGACTAGGTCAGCGGCCGACACGCGGCGAAGGCGGAAGACCCGGGTCGGAAGGCCCCGGGGACAATTCGTGAGATGATTCCGGCGCGGAATCGCGGTAGTAAGGTACGGAGACTGAAGGACTTGAAGCCATGGCCCACAAGAAAGCAGGCGGATCCTCGCGCAACGGCCGCGACTCGAACAGTCAGCGGCTGGGCCTGAAGATCTTCGGCGGCGAGGCGGTGCTCGCCGGCAACATCATCGCGCGCCAGCGCGGTACCAAGTGGCACCCGGGCCGCAATGTCGGTCTCGGCAAGGACCACACGCTGTTCGCGCTCGTCGACGGCCAGGTCGAGTTCCGTACCAAGGCCAAAGGCCGAGTCTTCGTATCGGTGCAACCGATGACGGAGGCTGCGGCCGAATAGACGGCGGATCACACAATCGTCCGCCGGCATCCAGTCGAACCGGCGGACCCAGACGGGTTCCAATCGAGGGGGAGACGGGATGCCGGCTCCCCCTCTTCGCTTGCATGGAGCCCGTGCGATGACAGTGCTGGATCGGATATCCGCTATTGGCTCGGCCTGCCCTATTGGGGTCGGGGCTATGCCACCGAGGCGGCGCGCGCCATGATCGACTATGCTTTCGCCGACATCGGCCACGAGCGCCTGCAGGGCGGGGCGCGCGTGAGCAATCCGGCCTCCCGCCGCGTGCTCGAAAAATGCGGCTTCCAATGGACCGGCGTGGTGCTGCAGCGCATTCGCGCGCTCGCCTCCTCCGCGCCAGTCGACCGCTTCCGCCTCGACCGCAGCCTCTGGGCCTCGCTCAAGAGCTGGGGCAAGGTGCGACGGGTGGCGTAATATCTCAATGGCGAGGACAACGAGACCTATTCCTGTGCGAGAAGGGAGATGCATATGCCGGCACCGTTTTCGATCCTCGGCATCGACCATGTGGTTCTGCGCGCCGCCGACCCGGCCGCGCTCGAGCGCTTCTATCTCGACGTGCTCGGCTGCACCCTCGAACTGCGCCAAGGCAAGCTCGCGCAGCTCCGCGCCGGACGCACGCTGATCGACATCGTTCCCGCCGACGAGGCGGGGCCGGCCGGGGGCAGGTCATCGACCGGCGGCGCCAACCTCGATCACCTGTGCCTGCGCATCGAGCCGTTCGATGCCGCCGCGATCGCCGGGCATCTGGCCGCGCACGGCGTCGCCTGCGGCGATGAGCAGTCGCGCTATGGCGCCGAGGGCCGCGGCCCCTCGGTCTATCTCACCGATCCCGAAGGCAACGGGGTCGAGCTCAAGGGGCCAGTGGCACGCTGACGGGGGCGAGGAGCTCGATAGTTCGCCCGCGCGGGGCCTGCGGAGCCGCCGATGACTTTGTTCGACAAGTCCGCAACCGACATTCACACCGAACGGCTGCTGCTGCGGCCGCTGCGCGCAGACGACGCGGAGCCGATCTTTGCCCTGTTCAACAACTGGGAGGTGGTGCGCTGGCTCGCAGTGCCGCCGTGGCCCTATACGATCGAAGACGCCCGCGGCTTCGTGCGCGGCGCGGTCGATCCGCCGCCGGACGACGGCGAGGAAAGATTCGCGATCACCTTGGACGGCAGCTTGATCGGCGGCATTGGCACAAGGATGCGGCCGGCGAGCCATCTGCAGCGCGAGGCGGCACCCAATTTCGGCTTCTGGCTCGGACAGCCCTATTGGGGCAAGGGCTATATGACCGAGGCGGTGCGCGGTCTGGCGCGGCATGTCTTCGCCACCAGGGCGGACGACGCGATCTACTCCGGCGCCTTTGCCGACAACTGCGCTTCGCTGCGCGTGCAGGCCAAGGTCGGCTTCGAATGGGATGGCCAGACCATGTTGCATTGCCGGCCGCGCGGGGCGGAATTCCTGCACGTCAACACGATGCTCACGCGCGCGCGATTCGAGGCGCGGCGGCCGTAATCTTGTCGGATGCGTCGCCGCTGCGGGTCAACTGTCAGCCGCCGCTTGCGCGCAGCGCGGCTTCGAACTTGTCACCGAATTCCTGCAGCTCCTCGGCGTTGATGTCGCTCACGGCCCAGAAATTGAGATCGGACGAGCTCCAGCGCCGGATGTTGAAGCCCTGGATCTTCTCGACCTTCGCGCCGCGGTCGAAGCCTGCCGCCTGCGCCACGAACAGATTGATGACGTGGGTGCGCCGCCGGTAGACGATGGCGGCCATCGGCCGGCCGTCGAGGTAGTCGAGGCGGCCGCCGATGAGCGTAAATCCCTGCGCCGTGAGATCGACGACCGGCGGGGCGACGTCGAGCCTGCCGTTGAACCACGGTTTGACCGTGTGCTGATCGCTCGACACCACGTCGGTCAGATGCTCCGCCTGGAGCGAGCGCAGGTGCGCCGACACGATCTCGCCGAGCACGCGCTGCTCTTCGGCGCCGCGCGTGACGAAGACCAACACGCTCGCCGCCATCGCCGCCGACAGCGCCGTGCCCGTGGCGAAGCCCTTCAGCAGGGCCCGACGGCTCGGCGCGGCGGCGCGCGGCGCCGGCAGCGCCTGCTCGATCCGCCGCCGGAGATGCGCAGGCGCTTCCTGGCGGAGCGCCGCCGCGGACAGGGCCTGGTGCATCGCCCGGTATTCGCGCAGCCGCGCCGAGCAGCGCGGGCAGCCCGCGGCATGGGCTTCGATGTCTCGCGTGTGCCCGGCATCGAGCTCATTATCGATGAGCGCGTGCAGCAGCAGACCGGCTTCCTCGCAAGTCATGTCGACCGCTCCTCGTTCCCGGCCGCGAGCCACCCCTCGCGCAAGAGCGCACGCCCGCGCGCAAGCCGCGACATCACGGTGCCGACCGGAGCACCGACGATTTCGGCGATGTCCCGGTAGGACAGATCGTTGATCTCGCGCAGCACGATCGCTTCCCGGAACGGCTCCGGCAATGCAGCCAGCAACCGCTCGATCGTCTGCGCATCCCATTGCCGCAGGACTTGCGCCTCGGGCGTCGCCTCCGTTTCCTGCCACAGCGGCAGGGCTTCCTCGTCGGCGCCCGGGTCGGCTTCGACGCCGCCGACGAGCGATCGGCGGGCATATTCGGCACGGCAGACATTGCGCAGGATCGCCATCAGCCAGGGTTTGATGGCCGGCCCGCGAAACGTGTCGAAATGGCGGAATGCCCGCAGGTAGCAGTCCTGCACCGCATCCTCGGCGTCGGCGGTGCTCTGCAGCAGATAGCGCGCCAGCGTGTAGGCCGCATCGAGATGCGGCAACGCGGCGTCCCGAAAACGCCGCGCCTTGTCCGCGTCATCGCTCCCCGCGCCGGCCACCATCCGCTCGGACTCGACTTTCGGGCTGGAGGCCAGGCCCGGGCGGCGCCGGCCGAGCCTCATCGGCTTGCGCCGCTTCTGGTCGCCGCCTCGACCACGATTGTTCCTCTCATATGCGGATGCAAGGAGCAAAAATACCTCACCCTTGCAATGGCATGTCGATGATCGCCAGCCGTTGCTGGCCAGGCCTGAACGTGACGTTGCTGATGCCGAGCACCGAACGCAGCTTGTCGTCGTCCACCTTCATCGGTCCGGGCGACGGCGCGGCGCCCGGCGCCGGCTGCGGGAACGCGGTCGATGCGGCGGTATGGAAGGCGACATTGCCTTCGACCTTCTGCATCACCTGGTGGATGTGGCCATTGAGCACGGTCACCGAGCCGAACCGCTTGAGATAGTCGAGCGCGCGGGCGCTGTCGGCGGTGCCCCACCCCCATTGCGGGTACACGGTCCAGAGCGGGATATGGGCGAAGACGACGATTGGCGTCGATGCGGCCCGGCCCTTGAGGTCGTTCTCGAGCCATTCGAGCTGCTCGTTGCCGAGGTTGCCGAGCCCTCCGGCCTTGAGATCGACGACATTGACGAGGCCGATGAAGTGCACGCCATTGGCATCGAAGCTGTACCAGCCCGCGCCCTTGGCGCCGCGCCCGTAGCGCTCGCGGTAGAGCTTCACCCCATCGTCGAGGATGTCGTGCTCGCCGGGCACGTAATGCACGTCGAGGCGCGCCTGCGAGATGATCCGGTCGGCATCGTCGAACTCGGCGGGTTTCGACAGGTGGGTGATGTCGCCGGTGTGGATCATGAAGGATGGCTTGACCGGCAGCGCCTTGACCTTGTTGATCGCCACTTCGAGCGTGCCGTTCACGTTCGGATTGGCAGGCCGGTCGAAGCCGGTGTGGCTGTCGCTGATCTGCAGGAAGGTCAGACCCCCCGCGCCTTGCGCCTTGGCCTCGCCGATGATCCCGAGCGAGTGCGGCACACCGCCCGAAATCGTCCACAGCACGCCGGTTCCGGCCCAGGTCATGCATTCCAGCGCCTTGCGCCGGCTGACGCCGGCTTCGTGATCGGATCGCATCGTCGATCTCCCTTGAAGCATGAGTGCTTCCGGGAGCTAGATCGGGGCAGGCGGAGATTTATTCCCGGACCGCTTGATTTATTCCCGGACCGCCTGATGTCCGCTCAGCTTCGAGCGCCTGCGGCCGAAAATCCTCTAATTGCGTCTGTTTTCCAGGAAAATCCGGCCGTGGGCGGGCACTGACGCCGGCCTCCTCGAGGGGGGTTAATTCGTCCCTTTTGTTGTATTTTTTCTGTTAAAATTGTATATCGGGCATGTTAAGTTGCTTGGGAGCGTGCAACCATTATGGGAGGAGGCCATGACGCACACGCGTGCGTTCAATCCCATCATCGCTGCTGCGGCCGTTTTCGTTGCTGCCTTTTCCGCTGCAGAAAGTGACGGCGCAGAGCTGTCGCAGAATTGGATGCTGTGCGTGAACAAGAACGTGATTTTTTCTCGCGATCTTGCGATCAGCGGCTGCACGGCGATCATTCAATCGGGGCGCGAGACGGAGCGCAACCTTGCCATGGCATTCAACAACCGCGGCACTGCGTATTCCGACAAGAAGGATTACGACCGCGCGATTGCAGACTACAGCGAGGCGATCCGACTCAATGGCAACTATGCCACGGCCTTCAGCAATCGGGGCGTCGCGTACCGGGCCAAGGGCGAGTTCGACCGCGCGGTTGCGGACTACAGCGAGGCGATCCGGCTCAATCCCAAGCATGCCAGGGCCTTCAACAACCGGGGCCTGGCCTATTCCGACATGAAGAACTACGAGCGCGCGATCGCGGACTATGACGAGGCGCTCCGGCTCGATCCCGGATATGCCAACGCCTTCAACAACCGCGGCGACGCGTATTGGGCCAAGGGCGATGTCGACCGCGCGTTCGCGGACTACAACCGAGCAAGCCGGATCGATCGCGAGCTCCCCCCAAAAGCGAAGGCCACCGCTGACGTCCGCATTTAGTCCCGAGCGGGAGGACAGCGGCGGCGAGCAAAGTCTCAGCCGAAGAAAGTGCAATTCGTGTGCGTCGGTCAGCCTCTCGAGTAACGAGCGGCTGAACGGCCGCGAGAGCCCCGCGCCCGCCCTCCGCTGGCGGCCGCGACACCCGACCCACAATCTGCCAGCTGATGGAAAATCGTATACGAGAATTTTACTCTGAGATTGGTGAGATAGGCATGCCGTCGTCGAATCTCACATGCGAGCGTCGCTGGCAAAATAACCGCTCCATTAATTTGGTTGGTTAATTAATTGGCCTATACGTATCAATGTCTCATACCAAGGTGTGAATTGATCGGACAACGCAAATGCGGCATTTGGGACGCGGGACCGACAAATAAGCGGACCCGGGCGACCGCCCCACATAAGGAGACCGAAATCATGAAGATGCTCTTGGCTACGGTGGCGCTCGCCGCCACGATCGCTTCACCTGCTCTGGCCCAGACTGCCTCGCGGGTGCCTAATCAGGTCCGCAATCCATCGGTCCAGACGACCGACCATCAGCGGCATTCCACCGGCTCGGTCAACAACGTCTACAACTCCACTGGCAACTATGTCGGCGCGGACCCGGATCAGCGCATCCGTGAAGATTTGCAGCGCGACGAGCCTGGGAGGACGGAGTAATCGCTGCTGTGTTTCGCGTTTGTAGGATTTGTGAGCGTCGAGAACCCCGGGCCCGCGCCCGGGGTTTTCAATTCAGTGCTTGAGAGCAACGAAAAGTGATGTCCCTGCCGGGGCGGTGAAATCCGTCCCACTGGCAGGTTCCAAGCGGCCTTGGTTCCAAATGACGCAGGTCCCGAACCGTTGACAGCCGCCATGATCAGGCGCACGATTTTGTCGTTGGCCAGGATCGTCCCTCGGCGATCCCATGTTCGAACGGAGGTGAAGATGCCCCCGGGCCAGTCGAGCCGCGATGATCGCCGTGGCTGCGTTCGGACCGCGGCGTAGAGCGGCGTAGCTCGCGAACGGCGCGTTGGGAGCGGGCCTCCTGGGCCGCATCAGTGAGGCATGGCCCGCCCTGGCCCCTCCCGACGAGCCTTGTGCATGTCGCCTGCTTTCCGGAAATTCTTCCATCAGATTTGACCTGCCTCCCAGTCCGGTGCGGCTTGGGCCTCTCGCATATTGACCTGGGCGCACGCATATCGAACGGGTCATGAAATTTCTCGATGAGGCGAAGGTCTATATCCGCTCCGGCGATGGCGGGAACGGCTGCGTGTCGTTCCGGCGGGAAAAATTCATCGAGTTCGGCGGGCCGAATGGCGGCGACGGCGGCAAGGGCGGGGATGTGATCGCGCAGGCGGTCGAAGGGCTCAACACGCTGATCGATTATCGCTATCAGCAGCACTTCAAGGCCAAGAACGGCCGCGCCGGCATGGGCAAGGACCGCCATGGCGCGAACGGCGGCGACATCGTGATGAAGGTGCCCGCCGGAACGCAGATCTACGAGGAGGATGGCGAGACGCTCGTCGCCGATCTGACCGAAGTGGGCCAGCGCGCAGTCCTCGCGCGCGGCGGCAATGGCGGCTTCGGCAATGCGCATTTCAAGACCTCGACCAACCGAGCGCCGCGCCATGCCAACCCCGGCCAGCCGGGCGAGGAGCGCACCATTCGGCTCCGGCTCAAGCTGATCGCGGACGCCGGCATCGTCGGCCTCCCCAACGCTGGCAAGTCGACCTTGCTCGCGGCGGTGAGCGCGGCCAGGCCCAAGATCGCCGACTACCCGTTCACGACGCTCCACCCGCAGCTCGGCGTGGTCGAGAGCGACGGCCGCGAATTCGTGCTCGCCGACATCCCCGGCCTGATCGAGGGCGCGCACGAGGGCGCGGGGCTCGGCGACCGCTTCCTCGGCCATATCGAGCGCTGCCGCGTCCTGTTGCATCTCGTCGACGGCACCGGCGAGCATGCGGGCGAGGCCTACAAGACCGTGCGCGGGGAGCTCGAAGCCTATGGCCACGGGCTCGCGGACAAACCCGAAATCGTCGCGCTCAACAAGGCCGACGCGCTGACGCCCGAGCAACTCGAGCAGCAAACCGCGCGGCTCAAGCGCGCCTCCAAGCAGACGCCGCATGTCGTCTCCGCCGTGACCGGCGCCGGCGTTCCCGACCTCATGCGGGCGTCGATCAAGGCGATCGACGCAACCATCACAACCGCCAAAACCCAAACCAGGTCAGCAGCTTGGGTTCCATGAGCTGCTTTTTGCCGAGCTAGCAAAGCCGTGCTATGCGCCGTGGCCAAGGCGCATGACGTCCCATTGCTCTACAAGAGCCAGGATTTCGCGCTCACCGACATTCGCCCGGCGCTTGCATGAATACGCCCCGCCTCGCCGATTTCCGCCGCATCGTGGTGAAGGTCGGCTCCTCGCTGATCGTCGATGCCGAGGCCTCGCGGGTGAAGGAGGACTGGCTCGCCTCGCTCTCGGACGACATCGCCGGCCTCCAGCGGGAAAAGCGCGACTTGCTCGTCGTCTCCTCGGGCGCGATCACGCTCGGGCGCGCAGTGCTCAGGCTGCCGAAGGGGCCGCTCAAGCTCGAGGACTCGCAGGCCGCGGCCGCGGTTGGGCAGATCGCGCTCGCGCGCACCTGGTCGGCGGCGCTCGGCCAGCATGGCATCACCGCCGGGCAGGTGCTGGTGACGCTGCAGGACACCGAGGAGCGGCGGCGCTACCTCAACGCACGCTCGACCATCGAGCGGCTGCTCGAATGGCGCGCGGTGCCGGTGATCAACGAGAACGACACGGTGGCGACCAACGAAATCCGCTACGGCGACAACGACCGCCTCGCCGCCCGCGTCGCCACCATGGCGAGCGCGGACCTCCTGGTGCTGCTCTCCGATGTCGACGGCCTCTACGACGCGCCGCCGCGGGCGAACAAGGACGCCAGGCTGGTGCCCCTGGTGGAGCGCATCACCGCCGAGGTCGAGGCGATGGCAGGCGCGGCCGGGTCCGAACTCTCGCGCGGCGGCATGCAGACCAAGATCGAGGCTGGCAAGATCGCGACCCAGGGCGGCACGCATATGGTCATCGCCTCGGGCCGCATCGCCCATCCGCTGCAGGCGATCACGGACGGCGCCCGCTGCACCTGGTTCCTGACGCCAGCGAATCCCGTGGCCGCGCGCAAGAAATGGATCGGGGGCTCGCTCGAGCCCAAGGGCATTTTGACCATCGATGCGGGCGCGGTGGCGGCGCTCAAGAGCGGCAAGAGTCTTCTCCCCGCCGGCGTCATCCGCGTCGATGGCGAGTTCGCGCGCGGCGATGCGGTGGTCATCCGCGGCCCCGACGGGGTCGAGATCGGCCGTGGGCTCGTCGCCTATGACGCCGAGGACGCTGCCAAGATCAAGGGCCGCTCATCGGCCGATATCCTCTCCATCCTCGGTTTCGCCGGCCGCACCGAAATGGTGCACCGGGACCATCTCGTTGTGGGACGCGCCTGAGGGTCGGTAGCGGGGCACCACTTTGCTTGGGCGCGCGATTTGTCTCGCGCCTGCACCACAGGCACGCTCAACCGACATCGAACCGTCGAGGTTTTGTCGCCTCGGAAGCCGGCTCTTTTTTTGAACCGAACGGCACCCCACTGCGACTAACCGGCCACGCGTACGCCCGCGGGCGGGTGGGACGCGAGTTTACGCCCGTCAATGGAGGCATCAGATGCGCATGATCATGTCGGTTGGCATTGTTGCGACTTTGACCCTGGCCGCGATCGTCACATGGACCGCGACCCGCACCACCGCGCGCTCCCAAGCCGAAGCTTCCGCGGCCATGGAGCCCCGCGTAAACCCGCTTGAGATCATGATGAAATCGAAAGACCTGCCGGTCCACCCAGCTGCCGACGGGTTGTGAAGATTCCCGCTGTTGCCCCTGCATGGCTGGGTTGAGCGCAGCGACACCCTCCGCTTTCGCCGGAAACTAGCTGCCCGCCGCCCCCGGCGTTCGGCGCGAACAAGCCGTCCCGTAGTTCCAAAAATTTCGGCGCCGAATGTCATCCCAAAGGACGGGTCCGCCCCACCCGGCGCCAAAGGCCAACTTGAATCGGTGTCGCGCCGACGCTTCCAACCACAGGCGCCCGATCTGGTTCCGCCCCCCGGCCGCGCGATACCACCAACTTCCCCGCTGCCAGGCAAAAGAAGACCCCGGCACACCCGAAGGGGCCAGGGTCTGTTCGCCGGATGGGTGAGGGGTTGGGGGGCTGGGGGGCACTCCACCCGGCGTCATTGGTCAACGGCCAAGCCCCCGGGCGGTTCCTTGGCCGCTGAAAATTTTTCCTGCGGCCGCCTTCTGCGGGTCGCGGCGCCGCCGGGCGGCCCTGGCGCGCGGGGGCGTCCGCGCGGTCCTGGCCGGCAGATCGACGTGGCGGCCATCCGGAAATTCGAGGTATCGCAGGTGGATATGGCCGCCCTGGCCTTCGATGACATAGCGCGTGCCGACCGGAAAACGGGTCGGAAGGCGATGGATTTGAGAACTCATCAGGACCCTCTCCGCTGAGCTGGCCCCCCGTGCTCCAAAGCAATACCCGACTAAACCGCCAGTTCCGAGCCGGCGGACACAAGGCCGCAGATTCCTGTGGGCGCCTGTGGATAACGGCCTAAGGGCACCGATCCGGCCCCCGGTCGGGGTGATCAGGGCGCGAAACCATTCCCGTCGGCGAGCACCTTGAGCGAAGTCTCGGGCCGGGCGCCGAGGTGCTGGATCACTTCCGCGGCCGCGAGCGCGCCGAGGCGAGCCGCGGTGCGATAATCGGCGCCGCGCGCGAGGCCGACCAGGAAGCCGGCGGCGAAGAGATCGCCCGCCCCGGTCGCATCGACCACGCGCTCGACCGGCACCGCCCGCACCAGGTCGGTCTCCTCCCGCGTCACCACCAGGCAGCCTTTCTCGCTGCGCGTGATCACACCCAGCGGCGCGTCGTTGCGCAGGGCATTGACGGCGGTGTCGAAGTCGGCGGTCTGGTAGAGGCTGTGCAGCTCGCGTTCGTTGGCGAAGACGAGATCCACCGTGCCGTTGCGGATGAGGTCGAGAAATTCCTGCCGATAGCGGTCGACGCAGAAGGCATCCGAGAGCGTCAGCGCGACGCTCCTGTCAGCGTCGTGCGCGATCTCTGCCGCCTTGAGGAAGGCCTCCTTGGCGTGCGGCGGATCCCACAGGTAGCCTTCGAGATAGGTGATGCGGGCAGCCGCGATCGCAGCGGCGTCGATGTCGTTGGGGTGCAGATCCTGGGCTGCGCCGAGAAAGGTGTTCATGGTCCGCTCGCCGTCGGGCGTGACCAGCACATAGCAGCGCCCGGTCGGCGGCCCGCCGGAGGCGGGCGGGGTGTCATAGGCAACGCCGGCGGCGCGGATGTCGTGGGCAAAGACGCGTCCGAGCTCGTCATCCTTGACCTTGCCGACGAACGCCGCGCGTGCACCCAGGCTCGCGACGCCAACGGTGGTGTTCGCCGCCGAGCCGCCCGAAATCTCCACCGCCGGACCCATGGCGTCGTAGATTTCTTCCGCCCGCGCCCCGTCAATGAGGACCATCGCGCCCTTGCGCATGGCCTGTTTGACCAGAAAGTCGTCCTCCGTCCGCGCGATCACGTCGACGATGGCGTTGCCGATGCCGAGGACGTCGAAACGAGCCGTGGTCATGGAGCTTGTCCGGACTGATCGAAGTCGGGGTGGGGTCGCGCGAGCGCGCGCACTATAGCGGCCGAATTCACCGAGGCAATCGCCACGCGCAAGCCCTGCGCCGCACGTCCGGGATACAAGTCCCGCGTCGCGAACGCGACTCTGCCCTTGCGCCGCGCGGGCGCGTCATGGCATGGGACGCCGCCAATGGAAGGGGCGCCGCAATGGCATTCAAGCAACGCGTTTTCTCCGGCGTGCAGCCGACCGGCAACCTGCACCTCGGCAATTATCTCGGCGCGATCCAGAGATTCGTCGAGCTGCAGAAGAGCCACGACTGCATCTATTGCGTGGTCGACCTGCACGCCATCACGACCTGGCAGGACCCGGCCGAGCTTCCGGGCGCGATCCGCGAGGTGACCGCGGCCTACCTTGCCTGCGGCATCGATGCGAAGAAGCACATCGTGTTCAACCAAAGCCAGGTCGCCGAGCACGCGGAGCTCGCCTGGGTGTTCAACTGCGTCGCCCGCGTCGGCTGGCTCAACCGCATGACCCAGTTCAAGGAGAAGGCAAGCAAGGATCGCGAGAATGCCTCGGTCGGGCTCTATTCCTATCCGACGCTGATGGCGGCCGACATCCTGGTCTATCGCGCGACCCATGTCCCGGTCGGCGAGGACCAGAAGCAGCATGTGGAACTCGCGCGCGACATCGCGCAGAAATTCAACAACGATTTTGGCGCCTCGATTCGCGCCCACGGCCATGGCGAGGCATTCTTCCCGCAGCCCGAGCCGCTGATCCAGGGGCCCGCGACACGGGTGATGTCGCTGCGCGACGGCACCAAGAAGATGTCGAAGTCGGAGCCGTCGGATCAATCCCGCATCAACCTGACCGACGATGCCGATCAAATCGCGCTCAAAATCCGCCGGGCCAAGACCGATCCCGAGCCGCTGCCGCACGAGGAGAACGGGCTCGCGAACCGTCCCGAGGCGGAAAATCTCCTCGGCATCTATGCCGCGCTCGCCGGGACCACCAAGCCGGAGGTGCTCAAGCAATTCGGCGGCGCGCAGTTTTCCGCCTTCAAGGCCAAGCTGATCGATCTGCTCATCGCCAAGCTTCTTCCCATCAATGCGGAGATGCGCCGCCTCGTCGGCGACCCCGCTTATATCGACCAGGTGCTCGCCGACGGCGCCGCCCGGGCGCAGCTGCTGGCAGCCGAAACCATGAAGGCGGTCAAGGACATCGTCGGTTTCGTGCACCGGTGACCGTCCGCCATTACCGGTGACGCGGCATTTTCGGGCCTTGATCCCGCTTGTCCGGCGACCGAGGGCCGTGGCAGGATTCTCGCGCTTTGCGACGCCGACCACGACCGAAGTCCGGCGACCGCCGGGAGAACGCCGATGAGCAAGCGCCGCAGCTACGAGGCCGGGCATTCGCCGAAATTCCTGGTCGTCATCGACGACTCGCCGGAATGCGACCGTGCCGTCTATTTCGCCAGCCGCCGCGCGATGCGCACCGGGGCGAGCGTGGTCATGCTGCGCGTGATCGAGACCCACGACCGCAATCAGCAGTGGCTCGGCGTCGCCGACATCATGCGCGCGGAGGCGCACGAGGAGGCGAACTCGGTCCTCGACCGCCATGCCGCGCGCGCGTCGAGCATCACCGGCGTGATGCCGGAGCGGGTGATCCGCGAAGGCGAGAAGGCGCAGGAAGTCCTCAGCTTGATCGAGGATGACGAGGACATCGCCGCGCTCATCCTCGCCGCCGGCATCGGCAAGGAAGGCCCGGGACCGCTGGTGTCGAGCGTCGCCAAGACCGCCGGCACCTTCCCCATCCCGGTCGCCATCGTGCCCGGCCACCTCAGCGACGAGGATCTCGATACGATGTCGTGAGGGCTGCCAAAACAGAGCGCCGCGGCAAGGGCATCGAAGAGCTCATTGCCGCCGTGTGGCTTGAACTTCCGTTGGACAGCGCCACCTATTAGAATGAGTGGTGACCGCGATTTTCCGCGCGGGTCTTGATCCCGCGCCGCCAAGGAGCAACCGATGTTCATCCAGACCGAGCCTACGCCCAACCCGGCGACGCTCAAGTTCCTGCCCGGGCGGGCCGTCCTCGCCAGCGGGACGCTCGACATGCGCGACAAGGCCGCGGCGGCGCAATCGCCGCTCGCGGAGCGGCTGTTCGAGATCGATGGCGTGAGCGGCGTCTTCTTCGGCTCCGACTTCATCGCCGTCACCAAGACCGAGGGCGAATGGCAGCAGCTCAAGCCCGCGATCCTCGGCGCCATCATGGAGCATTTCATGTCCGGCGCGCCGGTCGTCCGCAGCACCGAGGCGGCGGCAGCGGGACAGGACGAGTTCTTCGCGCCCGAGGATTCCGAGACCGTCGCCGCCATCAAGGAACTGATCGAGACCCGGGTGCGGCCGGCCGTCGCCAACGATGGCGGCGACATCACCTTCCGCGGCTTCAAGGAGGGTGTGGTCTATCTCGACATGAAGGGGGCCTGTTCGGGCTGCCCATCCTCGACCGCGACCTTGCGCCACGGCATCCAGAATCTGCTGCGGCATTACGTTCCCGACGTGGTCGAAGTCAGGCCGATGTGAGCCGGACGACAGACGACAGACGACGGATCGTCATGGACCATTTCCGCCATCCGTCATCCGTTCTCTGTCATCGGTCAGCTGATCAGCATGCGCGTCCTTGCCATCGACACCGCGCTCGAGGCCTGCTCGGCCGCCGTGCTCGATACCGATCGCGCCGCGATCATCGCGAGCGAGAGCCGCGCCATGACGCGCGGCCATGCGGAGGCCATCATGCCACTCCTGGCGCGGGTGATGGATCAGGCCGACATCGAGTTCAGGGAGCTTGACCGCATCGCCGTCACCGCCGGCCCGGGCAGCTTCACCGGCCTGCGGGTCGGCATTTCGGCGGCACGCGGCATCGCGCTCGCCGCGGCGAAACCCGCCATCGGCCTCACCACGCTTGCCGCCTTCGCCGCCCCGCATATCGCCGCGGACGACGCCTCGCCGGTGGTGGCGGTGATCGATGCCCGCCACGAGCAGGTCTATCTGCAGGTCTTCGGCGCCGGCGGGCGTACCCTGGTCGCGCCGCGGATCGCGCTGCTGCGCGAGGCGGTGCGCGCCGCCGTGACCGGGCCCGCCCGCATCGTCGGCTCGGCGGCGCAACTCGTGGCCGCGGCGTGGCCTAAATCGGAGCCGGCCCCTGCGCTCGTCGACCAGCGCGGCGCGCCGGCGATCGACTGGGGCGCTCGACTCGGCGCCGCCGCGGCCGAAGGCCATGGGCCGCCGAAGCCGCTCTATCTGCGCGCCCCCGACGCGCAGCCGCAGGACGCCGCCCGCCTGCCGCGCCGATGATCGATATCGTCAGCCGCCTGTTCGCGCGCGGCGAGCCCGCGCTCTCGGAAGCGACACCGCGCGATGCCGCCGCGATCGCGGCGCTGCATACCGCCTCCTTCCACCGCGGCTGGAGCGAGGAGGAATTCGAGCGGCTCCTTCTCGACCGCGCCGTCATCGCCCATCGCGCCACCATCGGCGGCAGCCTCAAGGGCTTCATCCTGTCGCGGCTCGTCGACAACGAAGCCGAGATTCTCTCGGTCGCAGTCGCGGCTTCCTGGCGCGGCCGGGGACTGGCCCGGCGGCTGCTCGATTTGCATCTGCGCCGGCTCGCGGGCCTCGGCGCGGGCGCGGTCTTCCTCGAAGTCGGCGATGACAACGAGCCGGCGCTGCGGCTCTATCGGCGCGCGGGCTTCCGCCAGGTCGGCCGGCGGGAGGGCTACTATCAACGCCCGGCGGGCGAAGCAGGCTCCGCACTCGTGTTGCGGCGGGACCTTGCGTGATCGGTAGTCAGTGATCAGGCCGGTCCGGGATCCGCCGGCTTTCCAGGATTCTGATGACTGACCTCTGATGACTGACTTCTGATTTTTGTGGTATGCGGAACCGACGGAGAACGGTCGTGACCGCGTCGAAACCCAAGGACATCGAAGCTGCCTGCGCCGCCAAGGGCATGCGCATGACCGAGCAGCGCCGCGTCATCGCCCGGGTGCTGGCGGCGGCGGAGGACCACCCGGACGTCGAAGAGCTCTACCGGCGTTGCGCGGCGATCGACGAGCACATCTCCATCTCCACTGTCTATCGCACGGTAAAATTGTTCGAGGACGCCGGCATCATCGAGCGCCACGAATTCCGCGACGGCCGCGCGCGCTACGAGCAGATGCCCGACACCCACCACGACCACCTCATCAACCTGCGCACCGGCGAGGTGATCGAATTCCAGTCCGAGGAGATCGAGCGCCTGCAGGCCGAGATCGCCAAGCGGCTCGGCTACCGCCTGGTCGATCATCGGCTCGAACTCTATGCGCTGCCGCTCGACGACAAACCCCGCCGGTGACCCGCATCTAATCGTGGCCCGGATGGAGCGAAGCCGAGCTACGTGGGCTCGGCTCTCTTCCCTTCGAGGCCCTGGAGTCGTAGCCTTCCCCGCAAGCTGCCCAAGAAGCCGCCTATTCGGGAGTACGCCCCTATGAAGCGCAGCGCCTGGATGCTGCTGGTGTTGATTGCCGCGTGGGCGCAAGGCGCGACCGCGCAGCAGGCCGAACCTCTCAACGACAAGCAGCTCCTGGGGCGAAACCTCTTCGCCCAGTCCTGCGTGGTCTGCCACATGAAGACGCAGGTCACGACTGGCGGGCATTATGGTCCGCCCCTGTCCAGGGCCTCCCTTGGGGGGCAGGAAGATGTCATGCGTGAGCTCATCAGCAACGGCACGCCGAACATGCCGGGCTTCAAGTATCATTTCAAACCCGAGCAGATCGACGCGATTGTCGCCTACCTCAAGACCCTGCCGACGCCATAGCCCGCCACACCCGCAACTCCCGCCCCGCGCCAAGCGGATCGGAGACTCTGGAGAACGCGCGATGAAACACACACGAAGCCTCGCAAGCGTCGCCGCTACCGCCGCCGCCAGCGTAGCACTCGGCCTCATCTTGTCGACCTCCGGTCATGCCGCCGAGGTCGTGCTGTCGGGCTCGATCAAGTCGGCTGCGGGCGAGAAGATGGGCGGCGTCACCGTGTCGGCCAAGGCCGAGGGAACGCCCATCACCACCACGGTCTTCACCGACGAGGCGGGCGATTACTACTTCCCGCCGATGGAGGCCGGGAAATACCGGGTCTGGGCGCAGGCACTGGCCTTCGAGACCGCCAAGAGCGAGGTCGATCTCGCCGCCAAGCGCAAGCAGGATTTCGTGCTCCAGCCGATGACCGACTTCGAGCGGCAGGTGAAGCAGTTGCCGGGCGACCTGATCCTCGCCGGCTTGCCCGAGGACACGACCGACGACAAGCGCATGAAGCGCATCTTCCGCAACAATTGCACGAGCTGCCACACGCCGAGCTACACGCTGCAGCATCGCTTCGACGAGAGCGGCTGGAACGCGATCATCCAGACCATGAAGCTGATCAACGTCTACGGCATCTATCGCGGGCCGAACACGCCGCCCAACCAGGTCATCGATTTCCACCAGAAGGAACTTGCCGGCTATCTCGCGCGCGCGCGCGGCCCGGGCGAGAACGGCTTCAAGATCATGTCGCGTCCGCGCCCCTCGGGTGACGCGGCGCGCGCGGTCTACAAGGAATACGACGTGCCGCTCAATCCCGATGTCGTGCTGCCCTCCCGCATCCCCCCGGTCAACGGCAGCGATTGGGCGATGGGAACCAGCTCGCGCGGCGGCTCGCTCCCGCACGACGCGGCGGCCGATCTCGACGGCAATCTCTGGTTCGCCGCGGTGACCGTCAACAAGACGATGACGGTCGGCCGCATCGACGCCAAGACCGGCGAAGTCAAGCCGTTCAAGATCAACGCGCCGACCGGCAATGCGGCGACCGCGCATGGACTAATCCGCGACGAGAAGGGGATGATCTGGTTCAATGCGCATGTGCAGCGGGGCGCCCTGGCCAAGGTCGATCCGAAGACCGAAAAGGTCGAGGTCTTCATCCCGCCACTCAACATGTCGCAGATCGATGGGCCGGTGACGCTCGATTACGACGGCACCGGCGGCATCTGGGCGGGCACGCTCGACGGCGTGCTGCGCTTCGATCCAGCGGCGGAACGGTTCGCCGAGTTCAAGTCGGTGACGCCGAAGACCGCGAATGGCGGTCTGGGCTCCACCTATGGCATCGCCGGCGATCGCGACGGCAATGTGTGGTGGACGCAGATGGCGTTCGACATCGTGGCCAAGAGCGACATCAAGACCGGCAAATCCCTGGAATGGCGGCTGCCGCCGGTGAAGGAAGAGATGGCGATCGTGACCACGGCGGATCAGAAGTTCTACGACAGCTACGCGCCGAAGGACATCGGCACGCCGTTCCCATGGTCGCAAGGACCGCGCCGGATCGGGATCGACCGCACGGCCGGCGTGCTGTGGGTCGCGAACTCCTGGGGCGGCAGCCTGACCCGGGTCGATACCAGCACCGGCAATATGAGCTTCGTGCCGTTCCCCAACCCGACCGGCCACCAGCCCTATGCGACGATCGTGGACAAGAACCACAATGTGTGGGCGCCGATGTGGACCACGGATCAGATCGCGAAATACGACCCCACGGCAGCCAAATGGACGCTCTACGATCTGCCGACGCGCGGGACCGAGGTTCGAATCGCATCGCTGCGCGACTTGCCCGGCGGCAAGCTCGAAGTGGTCTTCTGCTACCCGCGATCGAGCAAGGTCGTGGCGATGACCTTCCGCAGCGACGCCGACGTGGCGGAGCTCAAGCGGCAGGCGCAGTAGCCGATACCGCCTGCCTCA
>WNGR01004181.1_pt1 | contig 27100 bp, 19 predicted proteins | sample 5407581 | NCBI WGS metagenome assembly WNGR01 (sample SAMN13153383, study PRJNA577476) | soil metagenome | isolation source: 80 cm soil or saprolite under Garry oak tree replicate 2 | place: USA:California | collected 2016-06-15
ATGCCTTGGAAAGGCGGCCTTTCTAATGACAGAGTGTAGCCAAGAAACGTTCTCGTTTGCACCTCATTTTTCGCGCCGGGTGGAGGCCGGGTTCACCGCCGGTCAAGTGTCGAGCGAGGGCGGGTCGTTGCTGTTGCGGGAAGCGGAAGGCAGGATCAAGCTTGTGGAGCGGCTGGCAGCCTGCTTCAGCGATGGACGGGATCCGGATCGGATCGAGCACACGATTGCGGAGATGCTCTCGCAGCGCATCTACGGGCTGGCGTTGGGCTATGAAGACCTGAACGACCATGAGCAGTTGCGCAACGATCCGCTGCTCGGAGTGCTGAGCGGCAAGCGCGACCTGTCCGAGCCACTGGCGGGCAAGAGCACCCTGAACCGGCTGGAGTTGAGTGGGCGCAGCCTGCGCTATCACAAGATCGGCTATTCGGCCGAGGCCATCGACCGTCTGCTGGTGGATCTGTTCATGGAGTCGCACGGCGCGCCGCCAGAGCAAGTCGTGCTCGATCTGGACGCCACCGACATCCCGCTCTACGGCCATCAGCCGGAGCGCTTCTTCCACGGCTACTACGACAGCTACTGCTACCTGCCCTTGTACATCTTCGCGGGCGACCAGTTGCTGTGCGCGCGGCTCAGGCCGGCCAACCAGGATGCGGCGGCTGGCAGTGTTGAAGAAGTCAGCCGCATCGTGACGCAACTGCGGCAGCGCTGGCCTGCGATGAAGATCGTGCTCCGCGCCGACAGTGGCTTCTGCCGCGAGGAACTGATGGCCTGGTGCGAAACCAACCAGGTCGATTACGTCTTCGGCCTGGCCCGCAACCAGCGGCTGGCGAAGATCATCGGCGCTCAAATGCAGCAGGCTCGCGCACAGCACCAGAGCACCGGCAAGGCCGCCCGCGTCTTCACCGAGTTCCTCTACCGGACGCGCAAGAGCTGGTCGCGCCCGCGCCGCGTGGTGGCCAAAGCCGAATATCTCGACAAGGGCGAGAATCCGCGCTTCGTGGTCACTTCGCTCACTCCGGAACGATGGGCTGCGCAGGAGTTATACGAGAAGTTCTACTGCGCCCGCGGGGAGATGGAGAACCGAATTAAAGAACAGATGTGCCTGTTCGCCGACCGGCTCTCCACCGATGAGATCAAGGGCAACCAGTTGCGCCTCTACTTCTCCGCGCTGGCCTATACCTTGGTCGAAGCTCTGCGCCGCCTGGCCCTGAAGGGAACGGAATGGGCCGAGGCGCAGGTAGACACCATCCGCCTCAAGCTGTTCAAGATCGGCGCCATCGTCCGCATCAGCGTGCGCCGCATCCTGCTCCAGATGAGCAGCGCCTATCCATGGAAGGACATCTACGCCCACGCCTTCCATGCACGCCCAACGCTCGTACCATTCTCCGCAAAAGCGCCGCTCCATACTAGAAACGCCTGCTCTGCAAACAGAACAACCGCTCCACACACCGAAACACTGAAAAGAACGTTCCCGGAGTCAATGCTCGTGAGAAATGCGGGCTAGTGATGTTCTCGATCAGGCCATCACGGAACTGCTCCCACAGATCACTCCAGACAACGCTCAAGCTTGGTTCAGGTTCGCCGGATACGGAGTACACCTATGAGAGAAATGCTCTAAGTATCTCTCAGGTAGATTTTCCACTCCGAAATCCACCCAAAGCCATTCCCGGACCCTGGCGCGTTTCTCTCTATTAATCATCCGAGTTGGCGCTCGATGCCACGCAAGTTGTCAGTCCAGTCTGGCGAGTTCTTTCTTCTGAGCGCTGGGCGCGTCCTAGATGGGCAGATTGACCCGGCTCAGATCTATTGTCTGCGCGAAATCGGTCGATGGCTTAGCCTCAATGGGGATAGCATCTATTGGGGCAGCAATTTCCGGATGCAATCAGCAGCTTGCTCACCCTGAAACTTGGAGCCAGCTTCGTTGAAGTGAATCTGGTCCTGATAGGTATCCAAATGCTTCATCATTAGTTCGTGCTGATCATCCACTTCAACATTTGCCGCGCTGATGAAAGAACGCGCGATGGAATTCCTTGCGCTCACTCGAGAGTTTGTTGCACCACCTGCGACGTCAGATTTTACCGGTGTCGTAGTGGCCCACACGAGCGATGCGGCTGGGTCCATCGCGTCGATCGAGGCAAGAAAGGCGGGGAACGCCCGGCGGTATTCGTCCTCGGAATAGCGCCATCCGTGCATTCCGTTGTTGAAGTGCACTACACGGAACCGGACGGCTTCCATAGACACAAATGCAGCCAGCTCCTGTGAAAGTCTCGGATCTCCGATAGAAGCAGACGTCGCCAGAAGATACACATTTGCCACACCGTTTAACCGCCGTTGCACTTCAGGGAAGTAGTTTCGCGAAATCGAGTCACCTACGAGAAGAACATTTGGTAAATTTGCGTTCGGACCAGCTGGACGAACTTCCCAAGTCCATTCGATTTCTTCGGGGCGTGAAGATAGTGTGGGTATCGCCTGGGAACATGCTTCGGCAGAAGACCACAACAGCGTCGCTAACGTGAATGTCGCTAGTGCTGCAACGTAAAGATGAAGTCCTCTTGCACCCACTACCACTTCCCTCCTGGAGCACCTGTTGCTTCCACAAGGACTTATGATTTGTGATTCAAGGCGCCCTCTGTGGGCTATCGACTCAGGCTCTGAGCACCCTTTTGTTGATTTGCTTCAAGGCCTATAGTGCGATCGGCCAGCCGCTTTGGCCTCTCGGCGGATGCACCAGATACAGCAGAAAATGGGAGATTTGACGTTGAGCGATCTGACGTTTCAATCAAGTAGGCCTTCCCTGCTTGCATGGGAATCGTGAAGATCGGGTCTATAGTCTCTTTGATCACCGCGTTGCCGGTGGCGTCGAAGACTTTGATTCTGCGGCCCGGCCATGGACTGCGCATTCTCAGATCGTTCGCACTCCCCGCCGTAACACCAACCGTTGCAATTTCTCCATTGCAGATCTGGACATACACTCTGGCGCCGTGCGCGATCGAAACAGATCCGTCGACATTCCAATCCTTTGGCCACGCCGGAGCGATGCGAAGGAGGTCGTCGTAGTCCTGCACGAGCGCATTTTGCAATGCGTCGGCAACCACACCGACTTGTTCGACATAAAACTCGGATGGCACGGTGAATTGTGCCAGGCCCGAAGGAGCCGCCTGATACGTCTTGGTAAGTTCCACCAGGGCCATCTTCATTTCCGGTGCCAAGCCAAGGCGGGCAGCTTGGACGGGGTCTTCGCTCCAGTCCGCAAGGTTCTTGTTTGGCCGGCTGAGATATGTTCTAACACCCACGTCATGTAATGGCCCTTCGTCGCCTATCAATGAGAACGGCCATACCGGTTCGAGTCCGATGTTCTCTTCGTTGTGTTTCAAAGCGTCGGACGTATAGGAATTTGCGATGATCGCGTGGGTTTGGGAATCTCCATCCTTTAGTAGCCCGCTCTCATCCGAGTTCCGCAGTGGGAGAGCCGGTAGCGCTGGTATCGCGGCCTGAAGTTCCTTGACGAGGTCTTCGTCGATCTGAAGTAATGTTGCTGCCTTGATGACGACCGGAAACAGTGCGCGCATCGCCGAAACGTCTGTCGTAGGACTGCGTACATCCCAATTCGACTCATGCGCATTGGATGGATACGTATAGAGTTTGCCGGCCTCATCCTGCTTGGCATAGGCAAGCAGGAACCTCGCAGAATCGCGCATCAACTTGTAGTGAGTTTCAAGGAATTCGCGGCTGTCGGTAAATTGATACTGCTGCCATACCCAGAGCGCTACCTCGGCGCCCGTCGTAATCGTGCGCGCATTGTAGTAAGGCCGCGAGTCCTCGCTGCAGCTGATGCCCTGGGACTTGAGCCAAAACTCATTCTCATAACCTTGACCGCTGAAGCGCAGTGTTTCCGGAATGCAAACTCCCGGACGGCCTCCCATGTGGTCCCTCGTCCATTTGGCGATATTGTCGAGATTGTCGGTATACAGGTTGAAGTATGGCTCATTGAATTGGGCCAGACCGGCGCCGAGATTGGCCGATACCTGCATGCGGAGATTCCAATGCCAGTAGGACGACGGGCTCCAATAGTGAGAATCGCCGTAGGACGAGAACAAGTCTCCAATGCCTGCCTGCGATCCCGGGAAGCGGTCACGGCTCTCAGCGACTGCTGTAAAGACATCGATCATGCGGAGATTCTCGAAATATTCCGCGGTATGATCCACGGAAGACATCCGCATCAGATCTACGCTCTCCCACAGCTTATTCCACCACGTGCGATGTTCCTGTATTCCGCGCCGCCTTACTCGATCGAACAGAGCGGAAGCAGAAGACGCCGCATCTCCGCCTTGCCAGGTCGGCGATGCTACAAAGATTCTGAATGACCCATCAGGATGTGGGCGAAAGGTGACCTTCACTGCCAGTCGACTGACTGATGCAACGTGGACAGCCTCTCCGTCTGCGGTAACGGCCGCCAATGATCCAAAGGTCAGGCCGGTGGCACCTAACTCATTAGAGTCCAGCCACGTTTCTGCCAAGGCTGCGATGTCACCGTTGACATCGACTTCAGGTTTGCGCGGAGACCAGAGTCTCAATTCCGCCGTTTGCCGGGCTTTTGGATCTGCACCCTTTACGTCAACCACCATGACGTCATCCGCGTCGTCTACATAGGTAATGGCAGTCATCCCTCCGCCGTGTTCCACGAATTCGCCGTCATAGAGGTCCAGACGGCCACGAAAGTCCGCAGCGTTTGTAAGCTTACATAGGCTTGGAATGACAATTTGTCCTGGCGACAATCTCTTGGGTAGAGTATCTTGCCGGTTTAATTGGGCTGTGAAGCACTCCTGTGACCAAACGCCGAGACCGAGGCGACCGTTCCCAAGCGGCATCGATTCCTCACGTTGAAGATTTGGCCGCTGCAGAACGATGTCAGAACGAGATACGACACCTTTCACATCGATGTTGAAACTGCCGTCTCTCCATGCACTTGTGGGTTTCAGCACGGTTTCCTGGGCACCAGCGCAAAACACCGCCTCGGTTAAGCCCGCCGCACCGAGAACCAGCGACAATACTGCAATTCTAAGAATCAAACGCATTCGATCAGTTGTCCTTTGCTGAATTACCTCGCGGAATTGTGCTATCCGGACGCCACTACTGAAGTGGTTTAATCTCACCCGAGTGAATCTTTGAGACTGCGTCTAACTCGCGCTTTGCATCCTCTCTCCTTCCCATTTGTCTGTACGCCTGTCCCAGAAGGTAATGAGTGATGAAGTTACTCGCGTCCATTTGCTCCGCATGTTGCAGATAGCTGACCGCAGTTTGAGGATCGTTATCGTCTAGAAATACCCTGCCCATGAGAATGAACGGGCCGGTGCTGCTCTGGTCGAGCGACAGAGCTTGTGTGAGCGAATGCTGAGCCTCCTTCAGTTGACCCGCTTTGATGTATAGGTCGCCAAGAAACTGATAAAGCGGCGAGTAGGTTGGATTGATATTGCGTTCGGCCTCAAACTGCTCCAAGGCGTGTTTGGTATCCCCTCGAGCTAGATACACCTTGCCGAGCACAAAATGTGCAAGCGCAATACTCGGTGAAATCTGGAGCGCCTTTGATGCGTTCTCCGCAGCGACTTCAGGCAGTTCTAATACAAGGAGCATTTGCGCTGTCATCAAATAGGCTGCACCCGATTCGGGCTCAAGACCGTATTGGGCTGCAAAGGCAAAGCGGGCGTCCGCGTATCGTTGGGCATCGATGTAGCATCGTGCGAGAACATAATTTGCGTCCACGTCGGATGCTGAGTTCCGCTTCCTGGCGCGCTCAAGATACGGGAGTGCGTCGCCAGACCGTCCAAGCCGATAAAGGGTCAGGCCGCGCATCTGCACCGACTCTCCGTCATTTGGATCTTCAGCTATGGCGGCGGCAAAACTCCTTTCTGCTTCCACCAACTTCGCGGTTCGGTAATAGGCAATTCCCAACTCTCGATTTGCACCTCGTACAGGATTCTGTGCCGCTGCAAGATTTCGCAGCGCGTCAATCGCCCTCTCCTCTTGCCCATGTACGAGCTCGCCATGCGCAACCTCTAATGCCGTCGCTGGTTCAGATCCTGCAGGAAATGGCGGAGGGGTTTGTCCAAAAACGAGGGCGGAGGAAACCACTAAAGTCGATGTCATGAATGTGACTTGCATCGCGGCGCCCATGATAATTCGTACCGAGCGCGATGCACATGCCGGATGGACAACATACATGGGCTCCTCCTTCATGGCCAAGGCAACATCTCGGCCCGGAAGTTTATGACTCTACGAATAGCGTGAAATGCAAAGGACTATTCTACCTGCCTCCCTTCTCGGTTCGATTGGCATCGAGCGTCATAGACGTATGATTTGCATCCGGAGATGGGTCCGGGCATCTTTCGATACCCGCACGCAATCGCAGGAAACAATACGCCTAGAAGGTGAGCTTGAGACCGAGCCTGAGGAAACGCTCAGCAATGAGGCGGCTTCCCGCGTCAGTGCTACTGATCAGTCCGAAATTCCCGTCTGTCACACCGCTGTCTGGATTGTTGAAATTGGGATGGTTGATAAGGTTCAGTGCTTCCCCACGGAACTGCACTTTCAACGCTTCCCTGATTGGGAAAGTGCGGAACAGACTGAAATCGAGGTTTCCGTATCCCGGCCCGCGAACAGTGTTGAACCCCGCCGTGCCAAAGCGCGCCTCGCTTACTGGAGCGTAAGCTGCTGTGTCGAAATAGGGCGAAACGAGCCCATGTGCTCCGTAGACCGCGACGTTCGGTTTGACCTTGTCAGCGATCTGCGAATTCCCGGGTGCATTGAGAGAATCGCCGGGAGCGTAGATTGTAAACGGCGTTCCAGAATAACGTGACAACACCCAGTTGGTCTGCCACCCTCCCGCAATTGCAAAACCGATGCCGTTCGTTGCGTAACGCTTGCCCTTTCCGAAGGGCAATTCGTAAATCGCGCTCAACTCGAAGTTGTGAGTCCGATCGTCAGACATTACCGACCACGTCAGAGGCATGTACGCGGGAATGAGAATCTGTGGCGCACCATCCCCTTGCTCGTCACAGCAGAGCCCCATCCACTTTGAGAAAGTGTAGCTTGCCATGAATTGAAGCCCATTCGCAAACCGCTTCTGCATCTGCGCTTGCAGGGATTTATAGTTCATATGTTCGAAAGCCAGTACTTCTGTCATCGGAGCGGTAACTCCGAATTTCTGATTCAAAATCTGGCTTGCCTGACCCCCTCCTACAAGACCGTAGTTGATATTGGCGCGGGTATGTTGATGAACCGTGAGAGTGCCTACATATCCCACTTGGCCAGAAGATTCCATCCCAAGTCCTGCTGCACAGTCGCGTTATACGACTCCGTGTAGCCACGGATAAAGTGCTTCGCCGGCCAGGCGACACCGATGTCTGAGGGTAAGGTAATCGCGCCCGCATTGATGTCCGGAGGAGACAATGTCGGGAATCCGCTATTCAGAGTAGTCGCTGCGACATTGCTGTTCGTTCCCGAGAGGCTCTGCGTGACCGTGGACGGATAGTTGTACAAAGCATCTCGGGCCATGCTGATCTGTTCGGGCGCAAGAGAATATCCTGCCCGAACGACCGTGTTCGGCTTGACCCTGTATGCAAAGCCCGCTCGCGGCGCAAATAGGTCCTTCTGGACCGAGATTCCGCAGTCCCCTGCTATATTTCCCAAGCCGCAGAACTGGAACTGGTTCGCATTCGTGTCGTAGAACTCAATCCCGCGATGCTCGCGGCGAGGAACAGGCAGATAGTCCCAGCTGGTGCCCATATAGAGGGTCAGCTTCTTTGTCAGTTGCCACGTGTCTGCGATATATGGAGCAAACTGCCAGCTCCGCAAAGTGACCCAGTTTACGGTCAACTCGCTGTTTGAAGCCGATTGCGGAAGACCCAAAAGAAAATCCGCGAAGGAGTTGAACTCGCCCGTAGCCGGGCTTCCATTTTGGCAGCCGGGACTCGCAGAACTAGGACAATAGAGCCCTGTGAGACCTCCGGAGAATTGAAAATAAGTTTGGGTCACTTCCTGGTGATTGATGTGTTGCTGGCTAACATCGATTCCGAAACGAATGCTGTGGTTCCTCTTTACCCACGTCACATTGCCGGAGTACTGAAAGATTGGATCCTTGTAGGTGAGCGCAGGATAGCCGTAACCAAATTCATTCAGTCCCCCGTTGAATCTGAATTCGGGCACGCCGCCGCCAGAGGGCAGAGGTCCAACGTTGGAATTTGGAATCTTGAGAGTTTCCTCACCGTAGCGCGTGTTGTACATAGGGGGAAACAGGTACTGGTCGGTTTTCGTGAATCCGAAAAGAGCGTCCACCACCAGGTTCGAACTGGCCACGTATGTGGCCATCACCGAAGTCGAATTGATAATGCCGTGCTGGTCCGTGTTGGATCCATCACCAGGACCAAGAATCTCTCCAAGTGCCGCCACCTTCTTCTGCTTATATGGATAAGCACTGTACCGGCCGGTAATCCTGAGTTTGGAAGTCGCGTCCCAATCGACCTTTGAATCGATCTTGTGCAGATCATAGAGATATGGGGTGTTGATGTAGATGTTTCGTGAACTTCCCGTCCGGTACGCCAGAAGGAAGGTTGCCCAGCAGCGATGACGATGCAAAAGCAAACCTTGAATTGGGAATGACGTAATTTCCGTTTGCGTCTTGCGGAAAGGTTGTCCTTCCGCTCCCGTCTGGATTTCCGGTGGACGGGTCATAGATCGGAGTTGGCGAGGCCAGAATGCCCTGCGTCATCTGTGGGGCTGGCAACGAATAGAAGCCGCCTGAGGCCTGCCTCAGGAAATCGCCTTCATAACTGCCGAAGAAGAACAGCTTGTTCTTCACGATCGGGCCGCCCATCGTGCCGCCCAAGTCGTTGTCGATGTACTTGGGCTTTCTGGTTCCGGCCGGTGTGAAGTAGGGTTGGGCCTTGAGAGCGTTATTGACGTTGGACCAATAAGCGGAACCATGGAAATTGTTGGTCCCGCTCTTGATCTGCAGCCGAATTCCGCCCCATTCATGATTCCCTGGTCGGCGCCAGAACTGGCAGTTACGGTATTGACGGTCTCGATGGCGTCTGTGGAAGGTACGGCTGTGGAGTAGAACTGGACCCAAGGGTTATAAGCACTCACACCGTCCACGCTGACAGCTGTGCCGCTTGCGCTGGTGCCATTCACGTTGATGATCATTGACCTGGCTGGATTGTTTGTGCCGCCTCCGCCTGCCCACTGGGGATTCGGAGGTGCAACACCGGGCAACAGCCCCAGCAATCCCTCGTACGTACGCGTGGGCTGCGGCAGTTGCTCCAGTTCCGCAGAACTGACATTTGCATGGACGTCTATCCTGTCGGTCTGCAACGCGGCCGTCTCTGCTGACACGGTTACCGACTGCGTCTGTGTGCCGACGGTGAGCGATGCATCGACGCGGGCGGTTGTGTTAATGCTGAGATCAATATTCTTCGCCTCAAAGACCCCGAAGCCCGCCTTGGAGATGCTGATGGTGTACGTGCCGGCAGGGACCGTAGAGAGCGTATAGACACCGCTCTCGTTGGTGGTTGCAGTTCGCATTTCATTGGTCTGGGCTTGGGTCGCCCTGACAATCGCGCCTGAGACCACCGAGCCGGTCGAGTCGGTTACCGTACCTACGATTGAACCGTAGAGAGACTGTGCCGGCGCATCGCGGCAAACAAGCAGGAGAGAAAGACACGTGAAGAGCCACACAAAGTGGATAGCGTGTCCCCGGTTTCGTGAAGTATGCATAACGTAGCCTCCAAATTTTTGTCTGATGCGCGACAGAACAGACCCACGCAACTGCGGCATCTGTCAGATCCTTAGGCCCAGCAAATTCGAAACTGATTACGTTTTCATTCATTGATTCTCAAAGCGAAAGCCACGATGACCATCAATCGGGATCCATCATGCGAGCTTCAAAATAAGCGCTTAAATTGATAATTGTCAAGTGCCGGAAACTGATGATTTCATCCGACCTATATCGATGAACACTGTCTATGGATCAATACACGCCAAAATACAATGTGCTTCGGCGCCGCAAATATAAGCGTTCAAATGTACTTATTTACTTGGCGGCAAAACCTACCCCGGGAGAGACACCTTTGACGCTCTCAAGAGATGCAGCCTGCTCGTAGACCACAGACAGCGACCCTTCCCCGCAGAAGTCTCGTGCCCATCGCCGTCCAAAGAAATGAGCGCTCATACTCTGATATTGACGCCAACAGCTCGTCAATATAAGCTCCTTTGAGCGCCTATATTTGGAGCGCCATTCGACACTACGATAGCTCCGGCACGATCTGCACGGCCTTTGGCACCGTCCGCTTGCAAACCGGCAGAAGGGACACAGAGTCGATCATGCCTGCAGAACTCGCCGGAAAGATCATCGTTCTAACCGGTGGCGCCAGTGGAATCGGCACGGAATGCGCAAAGGCTTACGCGCGCGAAGGTGCCCAGGTCGCCATTCTCGACCGGGATCTCGCCGCTGCGCAGAATGCCGCCAAAGATGCGGGTGAGCGATGCATTGCCTACCATGCCGATGTTGCAAATGGGGCGGCGGTCGAGGCAGCGATCGCCGAGGTGCTCAACCGCTTTGGCCGCATCGACGCCGTACACAACAATGCGGGCATTGCCTCGCCCTCGCTCCCTCTGCACGAAACCAGTGAGGCAGACTGGGATCTCCTCCTGCAAGTTAACGTGAAGTCGGTCTACTGGACAACCCGCTTTGCCTATTCGGCGCTCGCGGTGTCGAAGGGCGCGATTCTCAATACCGCCAGCATGATAGGCCTTATCGGCCAATCGAATCACGCCGCATATGTTGCCAGCAAAGGTGCGATGATTTCGCTGACGAAAGCTATGGCGATCGACTACGCTCCCATGTCGATCCGCGTCAACGCAATCTGCCCCGCCGCAGTGTGGACTCCGACACTCGAGCAGTGGTGCTCCGAGCAACCTAATCCGTCAGAGATGCACGAGGTTCTCGATCGTATCCATCCATTGGGGCCATGCCCCCACGGCGACGTTGTTGCCGACGTTGCCGCCTTTCTCCTTTCCCAACGGGCACGCTTTATGACCGGTTGCATAGTCCCGGTCAGTGGCGGCGCGGAACTTGGCTACAGGCGTTAGCCGCTGGAGTCGTCATGACAACGTGGGTCATCGATCGCATTGCTGCATTTGATATGAGGTTCCCCCTCACTGGAGGAGCGGGAAGCGACGCGGTCCACACCAACCCCGAATACAGTCTCGCCGTGACACATTTGCACACCTGCGGCGGCCAATCCTCCACCGGCATCACTCTCACTCTGGGCCATGGGAATCGTCTTGTGTGCGATGCCATTGAACTGCTCGCAAGACCGCTCATGGGGATGGAAATCGATGAACTGATGGCGGACTTCGGCGCCTTCTCCAAACGACTCGCGGACGACTCTGCAATGCGTTGGCTGGGGCCGCACAAAGGTGTGGTGCATCTCGCGCTGGCTTCCTTAACCAATGCCTGCTTCGATCTCTGGGCCAAGAGTCGCGGCGTGCCTCCGACGTTCTTCCGCGCCATGAAGCTCTTGAGCTCTTGCGTGCACAGTGGCCCAGCCGCGCGGAACGAAGCGACATCCTTAAGCGCGGTTACCCCGGCTACGATACCTCGGTAGGCTGGATGGCATACGACGATCAGAAGGTGCGCGAGCTGACGAAGCAAGCCATCAGTCAGGGTTTCACCGCGTTCAAGCTTAAAGTGGGCTCGGCCGACGAGAGCCGCGACCTGCGCCGCGCCGCCATGCTGCGCGAATCCGTCGGAGACGCCGGGACCATTATGTTCGATGCCAACCAGCAGTGGAGCCTTCCCACGGCGCTACATATGACCCGGCAATTGGCTCCTCTCAAGCCGTTGTGGATTGAGGAGCCGACGCATCCCGACGACCTGATGGCTCACGTGAAACTTGCACGAGAGCTTGCGCCAGTCAGGCTGGCGGCGGGCGAACACATTCCCAATCGAGTTGTGTTCAAAAACTTTCTTCAGGCGGAGGCCATTCACTACGTACAGGCCGATGTGACCCGCCTTGCCGGGGTCAGCGAATTCCTCACCGTGACACTGCTTGCGACGAAATTGAATCTGCCTCTTGTTCCTCACGTCGGTGACATGGGGCAGATTCATCAACATCTCGTGCTCTTCAACCATATCGCGCTCGGTCATGAGGTGCTTTTCCTCGAATACATCCCACACCTGCGGTCCGACTTTGTGTTCCCGGCTCAGGTAGAGGGCGGATTTTACAAAACGCCTCAGGACCCGGGCGCTTCCTCCGACCTCCGCCTGCTGAGCACACAGCGTCTATGAGTCCATCTGCATGGACGGGGTTGGCGCTGACCATTGTCGCGGGAGTCATGGCCGGCAACTGCATGCTCCCCGCGAAGTTTGTCCGCGCATGGAAATGGGAAGGTGTTTGGCTGGTCTTCAGCCTGGTCTCTCTCGTCATCCTTCCGTGGAGCCTCGCTCTATCGCTCGTCCGCCATCTCGGCCAGACGTACAGTTCCCTCAGCCCTTCTCAATTTGTTGCGCCACTGTTATTTGGCGCCGGTTGGGGAATTGCTCAGGTTCTCTTCGGCATCTCCGTCACGCGCCTCGGTCTTGGCATCGCCTACTCCATCATTGTTGGGTTGGGCGCCGTGCTGGGAACCCTTGTTCCTCTCTTCGTGCAACAACAAAGAGCCCTAAGCGTCCCAATCGTCGCCTTGATGATCTCCGGCGTCGTGGTGATGGTGCTCGGAATTGCTTTCACCGCGTGGGGCGGCCACCTGCGTGAGAAGAGTGCCCAACCGATCGAATCCCTCCTGCCGCGCAAGGGATATCTGTCATCCGTTCTGCTCGCGGTGCTCTGCGGTGTAATGGCGCCGATGCTGAACTACGCCTTTGCCTTCGGGCAGGACATCGCACGTCACGCCATTGCGTTCGGAAACTCCCCGGTCCTCGCGGCATATTCGGTGTGGCCCATCGCTCTGGCCGGCGGATTCGTGCCAAACTTCGCTTATTCTGTCTATTTGCTGGCGAAGAATCGAAGCGCATCTGCATTCCTCTCGCCGTTCACTGACGTCCTCTGGTCCACCCTGATGGGTGTGCTTTGGATGGGGGCATTTGCGCTCTATGGCATGAGCGCCGTCCTTCTCGGAGCGCTGGGAACGTCGATCGGCTGGGGGCTCTTTCAGATATTCATGATCACAGCGGCAATCTTTTCCGGTGTCCTGACCGGCGAATGGAAGGGGGCCCCGGTCCGCGCTCGCGGACATCTCATAGCTGGCTTGGCACTCTTGATTCTTGCGACGGTTCTGTTCACATTGGGCAACAGCAGATAACATGTGCGGCGCTGGACAGGGTGTGTATACAACACGGTCACCGCGGGCAAACATGACCATGCAAGGCCGGCGAGTGTCTTATTTTTCCTTCTTGCTGCCGCGAGGTGCGCCTCGTCGCCGCGCATGGCTTGATGCCACCGGTTTCTTTTCCCAGTTATCGTAGGCGGTCATTGCGAATCGTGCCATGGCGCAGTGAACATACGCTTCCGCCACCTCTCCCTGTCCTTCTCTTATAAGGTCGACAATCCGTTGATGGATCTCGAAGTCCTTTCTCCAGACCGACGTGTCTTGACCGCTCGACAGTACCCGGATGCGCGCAAACGCAAACACCGGTAACAATAGCTTCCGCGCATGCTCAAAAACATAGGGATTGTTGGACAGGCGGCACAGTTCAAGATGAAACTTCAGATCAGCATCAATCAATTCCGCGGGACGCTCCGCCTTCGCGGCGCGCCGCATCATTTCCAATGCCTGTTCCAGGGGAAGCACGTCGTGAGTACGACCTGCCAGAAGCCGCGCGGCCAGGCCTTCGAGTGCGCCGCGCATCTCATAAATCTGCAATACATCCTGTTCGGTCAAATTCACTACGCGCGCGCTGCGTCCCGAGGCCTTGGTAACAAATCCCTCTTGCGCCAGACGATTGATCGCCTCTCGAATCGATGCTTGTGCGACCCCAAATCTGCGAGCCCAATAACCTTCAACAATGCGGATACCCGGCTTCAATGCGCCACTGGCGATCTCCACGCGGAGGCGATCGGCCACTGTGTCTTTTACGAGGGCCCCGCTGGCATCGCGAATTGCGGCAGGCTTTTTCACTTGTACGGTACCTATATTTCTAGCACTTCTCTGGCTTCCTAGGTATCTAGAATCAGGTACGACACCCAAAGTTTCGACCGTTTCCAACTTATCCATCGAATACCTGCTTCTCACGTCATTCTGGGATATGTGCCGTTGACCGGGCGCATCCGACCGCGTTACGACTCCGTCCTCGAGCGAGATTATACCTCTCCCTAAATGATTTTGAGCGCTCATAATGACTATTCAACCGCCTATAGTAAATCCCTTTAGATGTTGCCAGGGAGTTAAGCCACAGCGGCATAGTCAAAATCGAATCCGGCTTTGGGAAAAGATTTCGTCCAGAAACACTGGACATCTCTATGCCTTTCGGCATAGATTAGTTTCGCTTGACGCCTCGCTTTCGGAATTGACTTCTACTTGTTTGCCGTAGATCGAGACCGACGTTCTAGTCGGTTGTAAAACCTCAGAAAGTTTCAAGCGCTCAAATCTGGACGAACAACAGCAACCCTTCCCCGCAATCCAGGTTGCTATTGTTCCCCCCAAGCCCGAATGCATGAAAGAAGCGAACAAAAAAATCAAGGAGATTCCCTCATGAAAATAGCTGCGTCCCTATGGCGCGCCATTCATAACGTTCACCACGACGACCAGGCCATCGGAAATCTCAGTGTGAAGCACGCCTGGAATACCACGTTCACCATTGGGATAGCCTGCGCCTTGCTTTTCACCATGTTCCCCTGTCGTGCTCTCGGACAGGTAAACGGCCTTGGTCAAAAACCCTATCTGGGTTGGAGCACCTTTAGCGAGCAAACCATTGTGCCCTCCAACTCTGTGATGAATGAGCAGAATATTCTCGCGCAGTCAGATGCAATGCGCTCCTCCGGCCTCGAAGCTCATGGCTTCCGGTACATCAACCTCGACGCGGGCTGGAGTGGCGACGGCGATCAGTACGGTCGAACGCTCTGGAACACGACTGCGTTCCCGCACTTTCTAGACATGATTCAGCACATCCATGCCAACGGACAGAAAGTTGGTATCTATCTGATTCCGGGAATTGGCACGTCCGTCTACTCTCAAAATCTGCCGATTTTCGGTACGCAGTATCATGCTCAGGACATCGTAGCGCAGCCACTCAATTACGGTCAGGGATTTGGCTATGGCTACAAGATCGATTTCACCAAGCCCGGTGCGCAGGAGTACATCAACTCCATCGTTAGCCTGTATGCATCGTGGGGCATCGATTTCATCAAGCTCGACGGGGTAACTCCCGGCTCGTATAACAACAATCTCAACATCAACAACATCCCCGATGTTCAGGCTTATTCCAAATCAATTGCGCTGAGCGGCCGTCCCATCTGGCTTACGATCTCGTGGGCGCTCGATGAAGACTACCTCAGCGACTGGCAGCAGAATGCGAATGCGCGCCGCATTCAAGGTGATGTTGAATGCGAAGGAGACTGCCCGAATCTGACCGAGTGGCAGCGCGTGCTGCTTCGCTTTTACGATCTGATCGGATGGGAGAACGCTTCAGGTCCCGCGCGAGGTTGGAACGATCTCGACTCGCTTGAGGTTGGCAATGGCGCGACCGACGGCATTACGAATACCGAACAGCAGACCGCGATGACTCTATGGGCGATGGCCAATGCTCCCCTTTCGCTCGGAGGGGACCTGACGAACTTGACCACTTTCGGCAAACAGCTGCTCACCAATGATGAAGTCCTGTCCGTCGATCAGTCCGGACATCCGGCAAAGCAGGTTGCCGGTGGCTTTACACCTGTGTGGGTCTCAAACCTTGGAAACGGCAGCTACTATGTCGCGATCTTCAACCTCAACGCCTTTTCCACAAACGTGACCGTTGACTGGAAGGACCTCGGATTCCTGAACGCGGCCGGGATGAGGGACCTCTGGAGCCACGCTGAGCTGGGCTCCGCCTCCCAGTCCTTCTCCAGCGTGCTGCCGGGACATGGAGCGCGCCTGTTGAAGGTCAAGGCCATCGGCACAGCTCCGATGCCTCCATCGCAGATCTACGGAGCGGAAACGGCAACACTGTTCGGGAGTGCCCAGCTCTCGACATGTTCCACCTGCGCGAGCGGCAACAAACTGACGTTTCTCGGCATTGGTGCGGCTAACTATGCCATCTTCAACGTGAACGTCCAAAAGGCCGGTGTGTATCGGATGGAAGTCGATTCCATGACTACCGGCACACGTTCCTTCATCATCAATGTCAACGATGGTCCGGATATTACGCTGAACATGAGCGGAGGAAGCTCCAATATTCCTTCGAAAACCACGATTCCGGTTCGTCTGAACGCAGGGCCGAACAGCATCCAGTTCGGCAACCCGGTCAGCTATCCGCCGGACATGGACCGTATCATCATCGGCGGAGACGGCAACGAACCGTATCCGGCATTCTCAGTCTACGAGGCGGAGTATGCGACTCTGAGCGGCTCGGCGGCGTCATCGGCAGGCTTTTGCGGAAACTGCTCAGGCCTTGCCGCCGTGGGCAACCTGGGCGGTGCCCCGCAAAACACCGTCACCTTCGACAATGTGAATGTGCCCGTCGCAGGCACCTACCAGATGGAGATCGATTACATGACCCAGGGTCAACGATCATTCTTTGTATCGGTCAATGGCAATACGGCGCAAGAGCTGGTCCTGAATGGTTATAGCTTCGGCACGCCAACCAGCACTGTGATTCAGGTGCCACTGCATGCTGGGACCAACCAGATTGAATTCAGCAATCCGAGCAATTACGCTCCCAATCTGGATTCCATCACCATTTCGCCAATGAACTTTTGAAGCTTCATTTCATCAGCGCCTTGGCAAACGAGTCGTGTTGGATTCCCATCTTCTTTGTACAGAGGGTGGGAATTCAGCCTGCACTTCAAATTCGGCTGGCAGTCACATCTTGAGTTTCGATTCAATACCGAAAGGTCTTAGTGCTTATCAGAAGCGCCCCGCCACGCAACCTTGCGCAGCGGCATGCTCCCCGGCGGGGCGCTTCTGATAAGCACTAAGACTTCACGCGACCGGGAAGGATTCCGTGGACGAGAGTCAATCGTTTTTCGAGGATGACGACGACGATAATGTTGCTTTTTGAGAAGCTTCAGGAGCACAACCTCGAAAAATACCCGAATCCCGAGCGCTTTGGCTGTATCGACCATTCGACCCTGAAAACATGGGTGTACACCCCAGAAAAGCTTGATCTTTCCGATCCAAAATATCTGCATGTACTGAAGTGTGCCGAATGTACCCGTGAGCTGATCGAACTTCGCAGGCTCCGGAATGAACAATCGGCGCGAGCGAAAGTTGGAGTTCCTGCTCACCCAAGCCCGGCGGTAAACTGGCGATTGGCAGTATTCGCGCCGGTCGTACTCTGTTCCTTGGCTGCGGCTGGTGTGATCTATTGGCGCATTCATTCGGCTAGTACACCGGCCCAACCCGCGCAGTTTACTCCGGTGGCCGTGACGATCGATCTTAGCCAGGCGGGTACGACTCGAGGTACTGAGACCACGACCGTTCCTCCAGTAGTCCTCCCACGTCGTGTGGTTACTGCTCATTTGATCCTCTCGAACTTCAGTCCGGGTGGCAATTACGTTGTCTCCGTCACCACCGATCGCAACGGCGCCTCAGCGAAAGCAACCGGCCGTGCTGTCGCAAATGTGCAGGGATTTCACACGGACCCCACGGTCGCTCTCGATCTGCGCAGCCTACCGCCGGGCACCTACTTCCTCGCCACGACCCATGAGGGAGATCCTGCTTCGTATTTTTACCCATTTGACTGTCCGCTGACCTGGTCGTTCTTCCTTCCCAGATCAGGCCTGGTTTCGCCAAATGGCAAGGCTCCGGGGGCACCAGGATTCCGCATTTCGTGGCGGGCTCATCGAAGCCGTCCTCCGCGAGGTCGAACGTGTCGAAGTGAAGGGCGATACTTTCAGCCGCTTTCCCACGTTACTGGGCCCGTTGCTTTGTAGCGGGCTCATGCCAGCAGACCGAGTTGGACCGAAGGTCTCCATGTCGCTACCGTTAGTTACCGCGCGACCGATACAAGGCAAATATTTTCATTGGGATACGGATACGTTAGGGACTCGTTCTAACGTTGCGGGAACAGGCAAAGCGGGGGCTAAAGTGATAGTTGCATTTGGCAGCTAGCTTAAAAAGTGCTCGGCCAAATGAAAATGCCCTGCGGAAAACGGAGCGTCTCCTGCAGAGGCCATAAACCGCGAATGGTAGATTTCGCCGTTCGATTTTCGAGGAAGTGGCATGACACCGCAATCGATCAGAAGATGCAAGAAAAAGGTGCGAAATTGCCGGGCGACATTGAATCAGTCCGTGGGTTCGATGCGACGACAGGGTAGCCATCTTTTTCTGATCGCCGATCCGCTTCCATCAATTATCACTGCACTTCGGGAGAGCCCAAGGAGGGCAAGATGACGCCAAGAAGAAGTTGGCTCAAGTACTTTAAATTGAGCCTGATGCTCGTTGCGTTATGCACGGCGGGCGCGTTGTGCTTTGCACAAAGCGATCGCGGCAGTATCTCAGGAACTGTCACTGATCCATCGGGATCCGCACTCACGGGGGCCAAGGTAACGGTCACCAATACCGCGATGGGCACACAGAACTCCACCGTCACCACTGGCGCGGGAAACTATTCGATCCCGCAGCTGGCCGCCGGCGAATATTCCGTGACAGTGTCTGCACCGGGCTTTAAGACGCTGATCCGCAAGGGAATCACGGTTTCGGTCGGACAGACGTCGGATGTCGATCTGGCACTCGGGGTTGGTCGGGAAACGACGACGATTACGGTAACCGCAGATGCTCCTCTGCTCCAAACCGATAGCCCACAGAACAATGTCGAAGTCACCACAACCGACATGAACGAGCTTCCGCTCAACGTCGCCGGCATCGGATCTGTACGCGACCCGATGAGTTTTGCTGCGCTGGCGCCGGGCACCATCGTGGGCGGCTGGAATGATATACACATCAGCGGCTCGCCGGGCACCACGTATCGCGTCTTTATGGACGGCCTGGATGATACCTCCGCGGTCAAGGGAGCTATCTCAGACGAAAATCAGCCCTCGGTCGAATCACTAGCCGCACAAACGCTTCTGGTGAACAACTATTCGGCGGAATATGGTCAGTCGGCGGGCGGGATCTTCAGCTACACCTCGAAATCCGGAACCAACAGGCTGCACGGTACGGCCTTCAACTACTTCCAGAATGAGGACCTGAACGCAGGACAGCCTTTCAATTACACCTCAAGCGGCCATAATTATCTGCCTGTGCAGCGGCAGCTTGACTTTGGCGGCTCTGTTGGTGGACCGATAGTGATTCCTCACCTCTACAACGGCCACGACAAAACCTTCTTCTTCTTCGCTTACGAGGAGTACCACAACTCGCAGACCCTGAACCAGGGAACCATTACCGTTCCCACGGCAGCCTATCGCAATGGCGATCTGAGCTCTCTGCTGCTTGGCCCCATTATGTCTAATGGAGCGCCGCTCTTGGATTGCCTGGGCCGACAGATGATCAATGGCGCAGTTTACGACCCGAAAACGACCAGAACGGCAACCTGCGTGGACGGTTCGACGGCAGTGGTTCGCGACCCGTTCCCGAACAACTTTATTGGCGCTTCCAGCACATGGGATCCGGTGGCGCAGAAGGTTCTTACCTACCTGCCGACCCCCTCAGGGCCGACGGCCAACCAACTGACCAACAACTACCCCAACTTGCAGCCGAACAACAAATACCAGTACTTGACGAGCATCAAAATCGATCACTCGATCGGTCAGTCGTGGCACTTCTCGGGCTACTATATCGCCGAGCAATCCAACAAGGACAATGCGGCTGACGGCATCAACGGTCCGGCAGCGCAGACCCGCTGGAACACGACCCCCGCCCCGCAGGTTTACCTCAATGCGGACTATACGGCCACACCGAGACTTGTACTCCACGCCGGATTCGACTTTACGCGTCACAACGCCGCTCAGAATTCAGCAGTGCAGAACTTCAAGGCGTCGACTCTTGGGCTGAACACGGCGGCCAACATGCCTGGCGGTGCCGCAGACACCTTCCCGATAATCCACGGACTCACCACCAATCGTCAGGGCGTTCCTCAGATGGGAATCAACAACGCTCCGTTTTATGACGACAACTGGTATCCCACTGGATCCGCGATCTGGACTCACGGTAATCACATCTTCAAATTTGGCGGCGATCTCCGTCACCAGGTGTTTGGCACTCACAACGACCTGTCAGCCGGATCTTACGCATTCGATGCCCAACAGACCTCTCTGCCGTCCTCCCAAGGCCAACTCCCAAGTGGTACCAGCCTCGGCGATGGTTTCGCGAGTTTCGCTCTGGGCCAATTGGCGGGCGCAAATATTGGAAACGATAACATTCAGTGGTTTTACCGCATGGAGGGCGGGATTTACGCGCAGGACACCTGGAAGCTCACCAACAAAATCACGGTGAACTACGGACTGCGTTGGGATTGGGAACAGATGCAGCACGAACAGAAGAACCGGGAAACCCAATTCAGTCCGACCGTCGTGAATCCGTCGGCTGGCGGCTTGTTGGGTGGAACTGAATACGAGGGAAAAGGGGCCGGGCGTTGCAATTGCATGTTCGAGAAGTTCTATCCTTGGATGATTCAGCCTCGCCTCGGCGTCAATTATCAACTTGATGCAAAGACCGTATTACATGTGGGGATCGGCTTATACTCTGGCCAGCAGCTCTTCATGAATGAAATCGGCTACAGCAACCAGGGATTTGGCTTCAACACGGTAACCATTAACAGTCCTTCGTATGGTCTTCCCGCCGGCCAGTTTTCCAATGGCATTCCGTATTCTCCGGGTGCTCTGACAGCAGTCAACTTCGACCCTGGCGCCTACCCGAATATTGGTCAAACTAACTCGCCCCCAAACTTTACTGTTCCAAACAACGGTCGTCCGGCACGTTTCACGCAATTAACCATTGGCATTGAACGTGAGATCGTCAAGGATCTGTCGGTTGAGGCATCCTTCATCGATAACCGTGGTGTCTGGCTCGAATCCGACGGGTTGAAAGTGATCAACCAACTCCCGGCATCGGAAATTGCGAAACACGGTTTGGACGTTACCAACCCGAATGACCAAGCCCTGCTCACGCAGTCGATTACTTCTCCCAACGTGGCGAAGAGAGGCTTCACCAAACCGTACTCCACCTTCCCGGACGGAGCCAGCCTGGCGCAGGCGTTGCGGCCATTCCCGCAATTTGGAAACATAGGTGACCAATACGAGCGCGATGGCAATACCTGGTACGACGCGCTTCAAGTCAAGGTCACCAAGCGTATCAGCCAGGGACTGTCGGGTGGCCTCGGTTACTCGTGGTCGAAGGATCTGGGAACAGTTTCGAGCACCGGGACTTACACCACTTCGATTCCGATACAGGATCCCACGCGTGACCCCAAGAGCCAGAAATCCTATTTGGCCATCGACCAACCGCAGATGCTCAACTTCTACTTCAACTATGAGGTGCCAACTTTCGGCTTTGCTCACAGCGGCTGGAAGCGTGCATTGTTTACGGGTTGGACAACCGACGGCATCTTTCATTACCAGAGCGGCTTCCCGATTCAGATACCTAACGCGCAGACGAGTTTCCAACTGAATTCTGTGACCTTTACCTCGAGTAACAATGGGAATAGCGTTTGGGCGAATCGCGTTCCGGGCCAGAAGCTCTTCTTGCACGATCTCAATAAGCACAACGTTAACCCCTACACCACGCTCTTTCTCAACCCCGCCGCGTGGGCAAGCCCGACACCCGGGACCTATGCCACTTCCAAGCCCAACTACGGCGATTACCGTGGCCCGAGATATCCCAGCGAACAGTTGGGCTTTGGCAAGGCCTTCGACATCAGGGAAAACTTGAAATTCTCGCTCCGCGCGGATTTCTTCAATGTCTTTAACCGGTGGGCGTATCCCAACCTGCAAAATACGGGAAATTTTGCTCAAGCTACTCAAACTAACCCAGACGGAAGCATTGCCAACGGCTTCGGTTATCTGGGAGGCAGCATCTCCGGCGCAGGCGGAAACTTCGCTCCGAGAAGCACCTCGATTGTCGCGAGAATCCAGTTCTAACCGGCAATTCAGTTGAAATTCCAACCGACAGGCCAGATGAACTCATCTGGCCTGTTAACTTATCAGAGACGGGCCGGGCCCTTGAGGAAGAATGAAGTTGGCAGTTACGCGACATGACTTTGTAACGGCCTTGGTTGTTCTAAGCCTGACCGCTCTAACCGCAGGAACTTTGAACTCTCAAGCGTCGTCGGCCTTGCGCGCTTCCTCCCAGGATGCCAGGATCTGCTCCGAAACGCCTCCGCACCGAGATTTCGAAACACGGACAGCGCAAGCAAGCGACGGTGTTCCGCCGAAGAGCGAAGCTCACGGCGCAGGACAAAGCATATCCGCCACTCGTCAATCTGCCGATTCGTCAATTTACTTCGAGAACACGATCGATGCGTCGAAGATCGATTTTGTATTGAAGAACAGTGTCAGTCCCCAGCGCTATTCCATCGAGACGATGACTGGCGGTGTTGCGGTCTTCGACTACTACAATGATGGGCTCCTGGATATCTTCTTCACGAACGGGGCAGAAATTCCGTCCTTGGAAAAGAGCAATCCGAGCTTCTACAACCGACTCTTTCGCAATAACGGAGATGGAACCTTTACCGATGTCACCAAAAAGGCTGGCTTAGCCGGCGTCGGCTACTCGATGGGTGTAGCGGCAGGTGATTATGACAATGACGGATTTGTGGATTTGTATGTGGCCGGATTCAATCGCAATCAACTCCTTCACAACAACAGAGACGGGACTTTTACTGATGTGACCGAAAAAGCCGGAGTTAGCGGCGTTATTCCCGGGCAGGGAAAGCCTTGGTCCGTCGCAGCAGGGTGGATTGACTACAACAACGACGGATTGCTCGATCTCTTTGTTGTCAATTATCTGGACTATTCCATCTCCACAGCCCATAGTTGCCAGACGGATAACATCGTTGACTATTGTTCTCCCAATGAGTATGGCGGAACACCGAATATCTTGTATCGGAACAATGGTGACGGCACATTCACCGACGTTTCGCAGCAGTCGCATATTTCTACATATGCAGGCAAAGGCATGGGCGTCGCATTCGCCGATTATGATCGCGATGGATTCACCGACATCTTCGTTTCTAACGACTCCTTCCCGAATTTTTTGTTGCACAACAACGGCGATGGGACGTTTGCAGATGTTGCACTCTTGGCCGGCGTAGCCTACAACGAAAACGGCAAGACGGTTGCAGGTATGGGCACGGATTTTCGCGACATCGACAATGACGGCAGGCCGGATATCTTTCACGCCGCGATGTTCGGTGACAGCTTTCCGTTTTACCGTAACCTGGGGAATGGCCAGTTTGAAGATGTCACAGACAAAACTGGTATCACCGCAATGACAAACCGCATTACGGCCTGGGGGACGGGAATTTTCGATTTCGATAACGATGGGAACAAGGATATTTTCGTTGCAGGCTCAGCAATTCTCGACAATTCGATGGAAGTGAATCATAAGCCCTATCCGCTTCCCAACGGGCTCTATCGCAACCTCGGCAACATGGTCTTCAAGGATGTGAGTACACAGGTAGGGGCGAGTTTTTCCGCTCCGGCCGCACACCGCGGTGCTGCATTCGGTGATTTGAACAATGACGGGAATATCGATATTGCGGTCACAGTCCTTAATGGAAAACCCCAATTGCTGATGAATCGCTCTCAGAATCATAATCACTGGATCATTTTGAAGCTCGTCGGCGTGGCCGATAATCGTGATGGATTGGGAACAAAGGTGAAGATAACGACTGCGAGCGGCGTTCAGTTTAATGAGGCCACGACAGCCGTCGGCTACAATTCGTCCAGCGACAAACGCGTGTACTTCGGATTGGGGAACGCAACCGTTGTGGACCGAATTGAACTCGCGTGGCCCACGGGTGTGAAGCAGGAGCTCAAAAGCGTGATGGCCGATCAGATCCTGACAATCCAAGAAAATGGCCGTCCTCAAAGAGCCGGAGCGCCAAAATGATCTGGCTTCTCGCACTCCAACTCACAGTTGGTGCAGCGCAGTTGCTCGGCCCGGCCCAGTATGCAGCCGGCCCCGAGCAACATTACGAGAACGCAAAACAATATTTCGCCGAGCGGAAATTTACCGAGGCCGATGACGAAGTCAATGCGGCCCTACATGCGAACCCTAACATGGTTCCGGCCCTGGTCCTCAAGGCTCGGCTGGCCACCTTTGCACATCGCCCCGATGTTGCCAAGAGCTGTCTGATTACGGCCATTACCGCTGATCCAACGTCCGAAGAGGCGCAGTTCTATTTGGGCGTGTTTTACTACATGCAAAACGACTTCAAAGTAGCGTTCTCTCCGCTCGAGACAGCCCACTCGCTCTCTCCCAAAAGTTCCCTGCCCGTGTTCTATCTTGCAATGAGCCACGAAGCTTCGGGAGATGAGGCCAAAGCACTAGAACTCTACCAGCAAGCAGAGGACCTCTCCGGGCAGAAATCGCCGGAGCACGCGTCGATTCTGGTGGCATACGGGAGGTTCCTGCTTACACTGGGGCGGACCCAGGACAGTATGGAAAAAGATCGACGGGCCATTGAGGCGGACCCGGAGTCCCGCGATGCGCACTATGGATTGGCGAAGGGACTGGATCATGAGGGAGATTTCAAGAATGCCGCGATCGAAGCAGAACGAGCCCTGACTTTGCCAGATCTCGGCACCCCCGATGCCCAGATTCATTTTCTCCTGGCCACTCTCTATCGGAGGTTGAATCAACCTGAATTGGCAAAGGCCAATTTGCAGAAGTTCCAGCCTGCGCCCCCGACAAAAACCAGGTGAGTTGTGCGTCGTCAATGTGCGCCTTGAACGCGCAGAACAGAGGCTGCAGTGGAGATCGAGTGAAAGCGGCCTCCCTGCATGAAGACGGAGGCAGACCCTCTGGGGGCGGATTACAGAAGATGGTGGATGTGAGGCGGCGAAGTTTCCTGGGCTCGATTGCGACCTGTCTGACCGGGTTATTTTTCCGGAGAGCCGCCGCATTGATCCTCCCCGCAGAAGCTGGGATTTCACAAGCCGCAAAGCATTCGCCTCCTGCCCCGGTGCAATCGTCCAACACAGAGTCGCCGCTCGATGGCCGAACGTTGGACGCGAATCCTTCCAAGGCTGGTTCCTACTGGTTCACCGATGTCGCCGGCAGGTCGCAGTTTACCTACCAAAGCAGAAACAACTACATGGGGAGAAAGTATTTTCCGCAGCCGATGTGCGGCGGAGTTGCAGCGATTGACTACAACAATGACGGGCTGATAGACCTGTTCTTTACCAATGGCGCCAAGATGCCGGAGATGGAGAAAACCTCGCCCGCCTATTACAACTGTCTGCTGCGCAACAGGGGTGATGGAACCTTTGAGGATGTGACTGCCAACGCCGGCCTGACCGGAGCCGGACTCGGCTACTGTTTTGGTATTGCCGTTGCGGACTACGACAACGATGGCTACGAAGATATATTCATCTGCAATGCGGGCAGGAATGCTCTCTACCATAACAACGGCGACGGGACGTTCAGCGATGTGACCGCCGGATCGGGCCTCGAACATAAGCCGGAGAACGTGCTGAGTGTAGGGGCGGCCTGGTTCGACTACGATAACGACGGGCTTCTGGACCTGATCGTCACCAATTACACCTCCTGGACTCCGCAGACCGACAAGCAGTGCTTCAAGGACCCCGCGCGCGAGGAGTATTGCAGTCCGACGATCTACAAAAGCGTGGCGTCGAAGCTTTATCGCAACCTTGGCCATGGGCACTTTGAGGACGTCACCGACGCAAGCGCGATCGGGAAGGCCCTGGGCAAGGGAATGGGCATTTCGATCGCGGACTTCACCGGCCATGGGCGGATGGACATCTTCATCGCCAACGACACCGAACCCAATTTTCTCTTTGTCAATCAGGGCGATGGAACGTTCAAGGAATGCGGTCTTGAATATGGCGTGGCCTACAACGAGGAGGGCACTTCGGTATCGGGCATGGGTTCGGACGCCAGGGATTTCGACAACGACGGCTGGGTCGACATCGTCTACAACGACCTCGCCGGGCAGGTCTTCGGCATTCTCAAGAACGAAGGCGGAAGATCATTCAGCGACGAGACCTGGTCTACCAAGCTTGGCCCGCTCACCCGGAATCTTTCGGGATGGAGCATCGGGTTCATCGATTACGACAACGATGGCTGGAAGGACATTTACTCCGCGAATGGTGATGTGGACGACCTGAAGGAGACCGCGAAGCAACACGACACCATGTTCCAGAATGAGGGCGGCAAAACGTTTGTCGATGTCACGGAAAAAATGGGACCGGATTTCGCCTTTGTCGGCTTCCAGCGTGGTTCCGCGTTTGTAGATTTAAACAATGACGGCTTCATGGATCTGGTGGTGACTTCACTCGGCGAGAAGCCCCGCATTCTGATCAACAATGCGCTGGTCAAAAATCACTGGATCACGTTCGATCTGCGCGGGCACAAGAGCAATCGCGACGGAATCGGCGCCACCATCAAGGTGACCACGGGATCCGGCAGGTCGCTCCATAACCACGTGACCACAAGTGTGGGGTTCATGTCGTCGAGCGATCGCCGCGCCCACTTTGGCCTTGGAGCCGAGACAAAGATCGACCACGTAGAGATTCGCTGGCCAAGCGGAATTGTGCAGCGGCTCGAGCATCCCGTCGTCGATCGGATTGTGACGGTGGAGGAGCCCACCGGGAAACCTGTGCGCTCCTGACTACAAATTCTTCGCTGGCTCAAACGTTTTGGTAGACCGATCCCTTGTCAACTGAGAATTCTGCAGACGTAGGTACCGTTAGGCACCCGAACATGCGACAAAACGCACATTTTCCAG
>WNGR01003456.1_pt1 | contig 27095 bp, 22 predicted proteins | sample 5407581 | NCBI WGS metagenome assembly WNGR01 (sample SAMN13153383, study PRJNA577476) | soil metagenome | isolation source: 80 cm soil or saprolite under Garry oak tree replicate 2 | place: USA:California | collected 2016-06-15
TGCGGGGCGACGTCGACCTGATCGGGTGGGACCGGGAGTGGCTCTGCTTCGTTGAGGTGAAGACGCGGACGGAGCGCGATGCAGTGCCGGCGATGGTCGCCGTGGACTCGGATAAGCAGGAGATGTTGCGGAAGATGGCGCGGGCTTATCTACGGGGATTTCCCGAGAAATACAGGAGAGAAATTCCGGTGCGGTTCGATGTTGTGTCGGTATACTTGCAGCCGGCTGGAACAGAGTTTGAAGTGTACAAAGGAGCATTTGGATGGGCGTAACTTATACGCAGGGAACGGATCCGGCAGGGCTTGAGCCGAAGGAGTTGAGCGAAAGGCTGGCGGCGGTGGTGCGGGAGGCGATGCCGTGGTTCGCGTCGCTCTCAGATGCGGACGCCTGCCGGCCGGAGAGCGAGGGAAAGTGGTCGGCCAAGCAGGTGGTGGGGCACCTGACGGATTCGGCGGTGAACAATCTGGGACGGATCGTGCGGATGCAGCTTGAGCCGGATCAGCACCTGGCTGGGTACGACCAGATGTCGTGGGTAAGGGTGCAGCACTATGCGGAGCGGGAGTGGCCTGAGGTGCTGGGGCTGTGGTTCGCGCTGAACGAGCATGTGGTGTGGACGATCGCGCACGTTGAGAAGAGACATCTGGCGCACTACGGCGTCGTTGCCGGGGAGCCGATCACGCTGGGGTTCCTGATCGAGGATTATGTTGCGCATATGGAGCATCATCTGCGCGCGCTGAAGGCCTGGGTGGGTGTGGGGTTCGGGTGACGATGGCCAGGCTTCTGTTCGGGCAGGAACGGTGTCTAATATAAGGGTGACAGGTGAGGTGGAAGAGCGATGACGTTGTTGAATGCACCAGAGTATGACGCACCCCGCGAGACGCGGAGGCGCAATGTGCTGGTTGGGGCCGGGCTTCTGGTGCTGCTGGCTGCCGTGATCGGTGTGGGCGGGTTTCTACTGGGGCATGGGTGGTTCTTCTCGAACCTGCCGGTGGAGCATCGGGTGAACACCTTCCTTTCGACACTTGAGGCGAGGGACTATGCGAAGGCCTACGGGATATGGATGAACGACCCGGACTGGCAGCAGCATCCGCAGAAGTACGACTACACTCTCAAACGGTTCACGGAAGACTGGACGACGGAGAGCGACTGGGGCCCGATTACGTCGCACCACGTGGATATTTCGAAGCGGACGGGGAGCGGTGTGATCGTTGCTGTGCGCGTGAATGAAAGTCCGAAGAAGCTGTTCATGTGGTACGAAAAGTCGAATGGGACGCTGACCTATCCGGCGCCTTACAACCTGGAGTATTAGCGCAGGGTGGAGTTGGTGGGCCGGGTCTAGAAGTCCTCTGGTGAAGAAATGATCACTCGAATGCGCAACATAATCTGCGCCTGCATAGCCCTTGCTATACTGTCCGTCTTCGTAGTAGCGGCAGACCCGACAACCGAGCCCAGGCACCCGCCGCAGCACAACATCATCATATTCGTGGCGGATGGAATGCGACACGGCTCCGTCAACGCGCAAGACTCCCCAACCATGCTGGAACTGCGCCGAAGGGGGGTTCACTTCACCAACAGCCATGCCCTCTTCCCAACCTTCACCACGGCGAACGCTTCCGCAATTGCGACGGGCCACTATCTAGGCGATACAGGTGACTTCAGCAATACCATCTACATCGGCTATCCAATTTATATGGGAAGAGATGACGGAAGACGCGCAGGGACGGTCACGCCTTTTCTGGAAAACGATGCTGTTCTGAACGACGTCGATGACCACTATGACGGGAACTTCCTGCACGAGACCAGCCTGATTGCCATGGCGCGTCAGCATGGCTACAGTACGGCGGTTCTCGGAAAAATCGGTCCTGTCGGCGTGCAGGACATCTCGCAACTGGCAACGGCCTCACGCGCCCCACAGACAATCTTCTTCGACGATGCAACTGGATCCCAGACTGGAATCCCACTGAGTCAAGACGTCGTAGCCGCACTCGACCAAGCGAACCTTCCGACAAAAACTCCAGATCGCAGCAACGGCTGTGAACTGAAGTCTCCGTGCGACAACGGCTACGCTGGCGACAACATGCACCCAGGTACGACATCAGCCAATACCGGCCAGCAAAAATACTTTGCGGATGCGTTGACCCGCGCAATCCTGCCGATGTTTGTGAAGGCAGATAAGCCCTTCGCTGTGCTTTATTGGTCACGCGATCCGGATGGGACCCAGCACTACCAAGGTGACAGCCTGAACCAGCTGACACCTGGAATCAATGGGCCTACTTCGCGGGCCGGCATACGCAACGCAGACGACAATCTGAAGCGAATCCGCAACTGGCGGCAAACACGGACATCTTCCTGACGTCGGATCATGGCTATGCGACGATCAGCCGGCAGACGGTGGATGCAGCGGGAACACCAACGAAATCCTACGCGGCAACCTTCGACTACAAAAATTCTGCTGGTGAGTTGGAGATCGATCACGGTTTTCTTCCTAACGGATTCGTAGCGATCGACCTCGCGCATGCTCTCGGTCTGCCCCTGTATGATCCCGACACCCGAACGCAGAGCGCAGACGGGCAAATCGGGTACGCACTGGTGGATCCCGCACATGTCTCGGACAAAGTACACCAGCGGCCCGTAGCAGGTAATGGAGTTCTCGGCGGCACCGGCCGTCTGATGGAAAAGACAGACGCCGAGGTCATCGTCGCAGCCAACGGAGGCTCAGACCTCATCTATGTACCCAACAACAGCACGAAGCGCGTGCGGCAGATCGTCGCCTTTCTCAGTACACAGGACTACGTAGGAGCTATCTTCGTCGATGACAGGTACGGCGCGGTACCCGGAGCTCTCCCGCTTAGCAGCGTCGGCCTCCAAGGTGGAGCGGTCGTGCCGCATCCCGCTGTTGCAATCAGTTTTCGAACCTTCTATCTGCAGAAAGACGATCTGATGTCGGCTATACAGATAGCCGATACCAGTCTGCACCAGGGCCAGGGGATGCACGGCTCGTTTGGCCGCGACAACACCTTGAATAACATGGCGGCAATAGGGCCGGATTTCAAAAGTGAATATGAAGACCCATTGCCTGTTTCAAATGCGGACATAGCGCCGACGTTAGCGTATCTGTTGGGGTTTCAAAATGCTCCAAAAGGAAAATTGACCGGTCGCGTGATTCGCGAGGCGCTGAAGGGAGAGATGGCGACGGCGCGGGCGGTGAATCTCCTCCGCACGTCGAAATATTCCAAGGCGAAGAGCCGCACAGTCCTGCACGCGCAGCGACTGGGAGCGACTGTGTACTACGATGAGGCCTGCCTTCTCAAAGCCGGTGCAACGCAGCAGCTCAAGGAATGCCGGTGAACCCTGCGCAGGGACGAGGATCATTTCCCCGGGCTTTTTATGGCTGAAAATTTATATTGACTATTCTCTAGCGACCGTACTATACGATTGTCGAGCGGCAGAGATAAAGAGGGCCGCCCCATGCATGCGTGGCATCACCATACGCATCCCGGGGCGGCCCTTTTTTGCATTTAACTACCGGCGTCGACGCGTCTCGCATAGCAGCACGATGCGGGTTTTATGCAAACTATTCACTTTATCCAGACGCCCAGGAGGGCTGTGTGACGTTCAACAAATCGATGCACGTGTGGTTGCTGGCAATCTTCCTTACGCTGATTCCCGGTGTTGGGTTGGCCCAATTTGAAAACGGCAGTCTCATCGGCACTATCCGTGACGCTTCTGGCGCAGTAATCGCAGGTGCTCAGGTCATCATCGTCAACACTGGCACCGGTATCAGCGTCAGCAAGACCACGGATAAAGATGGAGACTACGAGCTCCCCTCCGTTCACATTGGCACCTACACCATTTCTGCCACACACGAGGGCTTCAACAAGGCAATCGCCGAAAACATCTCCATCTCCGTCAACACGCGTCAACGGGTCGATCTAACGTTGCATGTCGGCACAGTCGGAGAAACCGTCGAAGTCACGAACGTGCAGCTGGCCCTTGAAACCGAGAGCAGCCAACGCGGCCAGATCATCACCCAGTATCAAACCGAGGCTTTTCCTCTGCCCACCCTCAACTACTCCGACCTTGTCGGGCTCGCAACAGGAGTCACCGTCTCGCCCATCGGCACGAACAACGGCAATCAGAGTCTCGTTCGAGAAGGATCATTCAATGTCTCGGGTCAGCGAAGCATGTTCAACAACTACATCCTAGATGGCGTCGACAACAACGCTCACGGGACCTCGAATCAGGGCTTTTCAAACCAGATCATGCAGCCTGCGCCGACTTCGGTCGCTGAGTTTCAGGTAGTCACGAATAACTCCAGCGCAGAGTATGGACGCGCGTCCGGCGCCACGATTAACGTGGCCTTCGCCAGTGGTACCAATAAATTTCACGGTCAGGTCTATGAGTACTTCCGCAACACGGTGCTCAACGGTGGCGGCTACTTTCCCGGGAACGCAGGGAAGCCGAAGACGAACCGCAATCAGTACGGAGCCAACATTGGTGGTCCGATCATGCGCAACCGGGCATTTTTCTTTGCCGACTATGAGGGGTTTCGCCAGTCTCGCAGTAACGTCAACTACTCCAACGTTCCTTCACTCTTTGACCATAGCTACAGCTTCACCCAGGCAGTCCATAATCCTTTTACCGGCAAGAACTACGCCAAGGATGTGACGAGCGGGCGGTACATCGTTCCTGAAGCCGATCTTTCTCCCATCGCCGTCAAGATCATGAAGGCGTATCCAGTCCCCAACGTTCCCGGCGTTGTCGACGGGGTCCTCACCAATAACTATGTCTTCACGCAGAAATTCTCCGACAACTCTGAGAAGTATGACGGCAAGGTGGACTTCCAGATCGATCCGCGCACTTCCAGCTTCCTTCGACTCAGTCAGATGAAAGAACTCGCTGTCGACGGCGTACTGATTCCTCTACCTTTTGATGGAGGCTCGAACGGCAATCAGAAGATCATGAACCAGCAGGCCGTCCTCGGTGTTACCCGCCAGCTGCGCTCAAGTCAACTGCTCGAAATGCGTCTCGGTGTGTCTTACACAAAGGGCGCGAAGTCGACACTCTCCGTAGGGCAGCCGGTGTTCGCACCCATTCCCGGTCTGGTGACGGATTCGCGCATCGCCGGCGGCCTCCCCACGTTCGCGGTCTCGGGATATACCACCTTCGGTCGTCAGCCAACCAATCCGCAGTGGCAATATCCATTCATGCTGAACCCCAAGCTCAGCTATGCTTTTTCTGTTGGTCGACACTCACTCAAAGCAGGCGTGGAGTACCAGCATATCCGCGTCATCGACCAGGACGTAAATCCCATCTACGGCCGCTTCACCTACAACGCCGGGACTTCGTCCAGTACCTGTTTCAGCTGCAATAACATGTTGGACTTCCTCTTTGGCGCCACGGCCAAGTATGAGCAGACTTCTTTTTTCGTCGCACACCTTCGTCAGAACATGTACTTCGGCTACCTGCAGGATGACTGGAAGATATCGAACCGCCTCACGCTCAACCTGGGCATGCGGTATGAGTACGGTTCACGCTTCTCCGACAAAGACAATCTGCTCACAAACTTTGACCCCGTCACCACGCCTGTCACAGGCAAGATGCTCTCCGCCTCTTCCGGCGGAGTCTACAACCGCACGCTGATCGATCCGGACCTGAACGACTTCGCTCCCCGTCTGGGTTTCGCTTTTGCCGCCACACCTACGACAGTCCTTCACGGCGGATACGGAGTCAGCTTCGTGCACACCAACCGCGATGGCGAGAATGACGTTCTTGCCGTCAACGCTCCGCAAACGATCTTCGGCCTCGTTCAGCAGGTTCCTGCGAAGCCGAAGGGGACTGCCATCAAGCCCACCGCGAACTATCGCACGCTCGATCAGGGCTTCGCCTCTGACTTCACCAGTAAATTCAACATCGCTACGACTACGATCACCTATGTTCCACGCAACTATCGTGACGCTTATGTGCAGAGCTACTATCTCTCTGTACAGCGACAACTCGGCGCAAATCGCATTCTCGATATCGCCTACGTTGGGAACCACAGCCTCAAGCTGATGAACATCGGCAACTTCAATCAACGAAACGTCAACATGGGCCGCGGTGCCGATGGGCTCTTCATCCGGCCCTATCCCGCTGTAGGCGACATCATCTATACCTATCCCGGCGGTTACGGAAACTACAACGGTCTGCAGATCCGTTACGAACAGCGAAAAGTTCACGGTCTCACCGTTCTCAATTCGTTCACCTACTCGCGCGCCTTCGATAACGCCGCCGGTAACCTGGAGAACTCCTTCGGCAACAACCCCGGCCCGCAGGATCTCTACAACACGCGCGCGGACTACGGTCCCTCGGAGTACGACAAGCCGCTGGTCGATGTCCTTAGCCTCATCTATCAACTGCCTTTTGGCAGAGGGAAGATGTTCGCGGCCAACAACCACGTAGTCAATACCGCCATCGGTGGATGGCAGGTGAGCATGATCAACACCATGCGCTCCGGTCAGGCTTTCACTCCTATCTATACGCCCGCAACCGCCGACACCGTATCTGGCATCACGTCCTCCAACAACGGCGCGAATAACTACAGGCCCAATCGTGCTCCTGGAATCCCGCTCATCACGAAGGGAGATTCGGGTGGCTTTCCCACTCGCATCACGGCGGGAGTCTTTTCTACTCCCACCGCTGGCGGAGCATCGCCCTTTGGCAATGCCAGCCGCAACCTTATGCGCGCGGATCCCTACTACACGCTTGACGCCACCCTGCAAAAGACCTTTCTTCTGCCGTTCGAGAATCTAAGTATGCAGTTCCGTGCTCAGGGCTACAACATACTCAACAAGACGAACTTTCAGCCACCGGGAACCACATGCTGCGGAGCGTCGTTCGGTCAGATCTCGTCGGCATACGCACCGCGCAACATGCAGTTTGCTCTCAAGCTGATTTACTAACCGTTGAGCACTCTCTGCCAGCGCTTCAAGCCGGCAGAGAAATTTGTCTATGATTGGACTACCCTATGACGACTCCGTCACCTCTTGTCGATCCGCAGGTTTCGGTCGAACGCAACAATCTGCTGGATCGACTCGGCATCCCATCGTCACTACTCTGGGGCTTTGTCGGGCTGCTGCTTTTCATGGTTGGGGACGGCGTCGAATCCGGCTATCTCTCTCCCTACCTTGTTGAGCGTGGGCTCTCACAGACCGCAGTAGCCTGGATCTTCAGCACCTATGGTTTCGCCGTCGCCATCGCCGGTTGGCTCTCCGGAGCGCTCTCCGACGTATGGGGACCGCGTCGTGTCGTCACCATAGGCTTCATACTGTGGCTGGTCTTCGAAGTTCTCTTTCTCACCGTCGGTCTAAGACACGCAAATCTCCCCCTGATCCTTATCACGTATGGACTCCGCGGTCTCGGCTATCCGCTCTTCGCCTTCGGGTTTCTCGTCTGGATCACAGTCGCCGCCCCGCAAAAGCGTTTGGCCTCCGCCATGGGATGGTTCTGGTTTGCCTTTACCGGCGGACTTCCCACCCTGGGCGCCGTTGTTGCCAGCTTCTGCGTCCCTCGCATCGGCGCCTATGCCACCTTCTGGCTCTCCACGGCCCTTGTGGTAGCTGGCGGACTCATCCTTCTCATCGGTGTCCGAGAGCCTCTCGGCGCACGCCGCCTTGTACCCGCGCAGGAACGGCCGATTCGCGCATTGCTGGGCTCCGTCACCATTGCCTGGCGCAAGCCCAAGACTGGCATCGCCTGCATCGTCCGCATCATCAATACCGCGCCGGAGTTCGGCTTCCTCGTCTTTCTTCCGGCCTTCTTCACTACCGTTGTCGGCTTCACCATGGTCGGCTGGTTGCGTCTGCTTAGCGCCATCTTCTTCTCCAATATCATCTGGAATCTCCTCTTCGGTCTCATCGGAGATCGTCTCGGCTGGGCCCGCACTGTCGCCTTCTGCGGCGGCTTCGGATGCACGCTCACCACACTCGCGCTCTACTATGTGCCCACGCTGCACCACAGCCTCGCCCTTTCCGTCGTCGTGGGCGTGTTTTATGGAGCCACCCTCGCCGGCTACGTTCCGCTATCGGCGCTGATGCCGAGTCTTGCCCCGGACCACAAAGGGGCCGCCCTCTCACTCCTTAATCTTGGTGCCGGAGCAAGTGTCTGGACCGGCCCCGCCATCGTCGCGCTGCTGTTGGGACGCATTGGTGTCGTGGGCGTCATGTGGGTCTTTGCCGGGCTCTATCTTCTAAGCGGCATTCTGGCTCTCACTTTGACGTTGCCCGACGAATCCGATCAGGTTCCCGCACGTTTAGCCGCAAAAGCGGAGGGAGTCTGATGGCCTGGATCTCCGTTGATGCCGGAACCTCAGTCATTAAAGCTGTCGTCTTCACTGACGATGGACGCGAGTTCGCGCTCGCTCGAGAGAACACCGCAGTCCTCTCTCCCCACCCGGGCTTTGCAGAGCAGGACATGAACTCGGTATGGAGCGCCGTCCTCTCGACCGTACGTCGTGCCACCCGGCAACTTCCTGAGCCGATTCGCGGACTCGTCACCACCGCGCAGGGCGATGGTTGCTGGCTTGTTGACGCCAGCGGCTACCCCACTGGAAACGCTATCCTATGGAACGACGGTCGAGCCTTAGCAATCGTCGATACCTGGCGCGACGCAGGCATAATCGAGCGTGCATTTCGTATCAGCGGCTCCGTTACCTACCCCGGCCTCCCTAACGCCATCCTCCATTGGCTGGCGCAGAACGAACCTGCCCGCATCGACAAGGCACGCTGGTCTCTCACCTGCAACGGCTGGCTCTTCTCGAGGCTCACCGGTCTGTTCCTCGCGGACCTCTCCGACGGCTCGAATCCCTTCAGTGACGTAAACGCTGCAGTCTACTCCCCGGATCTTCTCCGTCTCTACGGTCAGGAAGACCGCGCGTATCTGCTGCCTCCAATTCGCATCGGAACAGATCTCGTTGCGCCTCTTACCGCTTGCGCTGCAGAACAGTTGGGACTACCTATCGGCACACCTGTCGTTATGGCACCCTACGATATTGTCGCCACGGCCTACGGCTGCGGCAGCGTATCTCCGGGGCAAGCCTGCGTCATTCTCGGAACTACCATCTGTGCCGAAGCGATCACCTCTTCGCTGGATCTCGACGTCACGCCTACAGGAACCACCATCGCCCTAGGCAACGGCTCTTATCTTCGCGCCATGCCCACCCTCACCGGTTGCGAAGCGTTTACCTGGGCGACGAAGGCTCTCTCCTGCGAATCCATCCCGGAGCTCGATCGTCTCGCTGCAACCTCTGTCGCCGGAGCTAACGGACTTCTATTCCTCCCCTATCTCTCACTCGCCGGCGAACGCTCTCCCTTTCTAGAGCCCGACGCGCGCGGTAGCTTCATCGGTCTTTCCCTCACACACACTCGCGCCGACATGGCACGTTCCATCTACGAGGGCCTTACCTTCGCCATCCGCGACTGTATCAAGGCCGCCGCCGGTACTCTGCCCTTGGAGCTGCGCGTCTGCGGCGGTGGCGCGCGCAGCGATTTCTGGTGTCAGATCATCGCTGACGTCATCGGCGTTCCCATCGTGCGTACAGAAGACAGCGAAGTTGGCGCGCGCGGCGCATTCCTCTTCGCGCTCGCCGTCACCGGCGCCACCCCATCCGTTCACGATGCTGTGCGTCAATACGTGACGGCCGCAAAAACCTTCCTCCCCTCCTCCGCGTTGCACGCACTCTACAGCGAACGCTTCGATCTCTTTCTTCAGCAGCGCGCCCTGTCTCTGCCGCAGTGGCGGCTGCATGCAGGTCGCGTATGAGCCAGCCTATCTATCTCGGCATCGACCTTGGAACGCAAAGTGTCCGAGTACTTGCGGTGGACGACGCCGGTCAGGTCGTCGCCTCTGTCTCGCAGCCGTTTACCAGTCAACGCAACGGCGCACAGCATCAGCAGCAACCCGAAGACTGGTGGAGCGCCCTCAGCTACCGCATGCAGCCCTCGTGGGCTCTGCCGAAGCTATGCTGGCTTGCACATCATCACACCCTCTCTCCGACGACACGCCTCGTCCACCAGAATGATTTCGTCAACGCGCATCTCGCCGGCCGTCTTGTCGCCAGCGACTCCAGTCACAGCCTCAAGACTGGCTATGACCTCATCCGCTCGGAATGGCCCACAGCTATCCTGGACAAACTCAACCTTCCACGCGCTCTCTTTCCCGAGGTAGTTCCGCCAGGGCAGCCTATCGGCGAAGTCTGTGCTGCTGCGGCACAGCAGACCGGCCTCCCGGTTGGGCTGCCCATTTTCTCTGGCATGACGGACGGATGCGCCGCGCAGATCGCCGCCGGGGTCGTCACCCCTGGTAGCTGGAACTCCGTTCTAGGAACGACACTGGTCATCAAGGGAGTTACAACGGACCTTCTGAACGATCCTCTCGGGGTTGTCTACTCCCACCGCTCAGCCGATGGAAACTGGCTTCCCGGAGGAGCTTCCAGCACCGGGGCCGGAACCCTCACGAAAGATTTTCCGCAAGCAGACCTCGATGCCCTCAACCGCGCAGCTGCTGCCGCGGGGCCCTCCCCGCTCGTCACCTATCCACTCGCAGGTCAGGGCGAACGATTCCCCTTTGCCGCTCCAGCCGCGCACAGCTTTATCCTGGGCAAAGCAGCAAATCCGGAACAACACTATGCAGGCATCCTTCAGGGTGTCGCATTTCTGGAGCGCCTCTCCTTCGACTATCTCCGCCATCTCGGCGCTCCCATGCATGGCATCTTCACCTTTACCGGAGGAGCCACGAGAAGTCGCGAGTGGAATCAACTTCGCGCCAATGTCCTCGAACGCGAGATCGCCATACCAGCGGTCTCCGAAGGCGTCTTCGGCATGGCCATTCTCGTCGCAGCGCATAGGAGCTCTCTCGGCGACGTTAGCCGCCGGATGGTGCGTCTGCAGGAAACCATCTCACCGAACCGGAGTTTCTCCGAGTACGCCGCGCAGTACGGTGCTTTGGTCGACGAGCTCGCTTCGCGCGGTTGGCTCCAGTCTGGCGTTGCAGCCACGGCCCGGCAAGGAGCATCCATATGAGTCGCATCGTCCTCGTCCGTCATGGAGAAACCGTATGGCATGCGGAGAACCGCTACGCTGGTCGCACGGACATCGCACTCACACCGCACGGCCTGAGTCAGGCCCAGCATCTTGCCGGATGGGCAGCCACTGCCAGCCTCGCAGCCGTCTGGGCCTCGTCGCTCACTCGCGCACGCCTTACAGCGCAACCCGCAGCGGAGGCCGCAGGCGTGCCCCTGCAAATTGACTCTCGTCTCCTCGAACTCGACTTTGGCCAAGGCGAAGGACTCACCGATCAAGAGCAGCGCGAGCGTTTCCCAGACGCTCGCGCTGCGTTTGTCCAGGACCCCGCCGCTAACTTCTTGCCCGGCGGAGAAGACCCTGTTCATGCGGCCCAACGCGGCACAGAGGCGCTCCATCACATCGCCTCGGTCTCCGGACCAGACGCCCGCACTCTTGTCGTCGCACACAGCACGTTGATTCGCATCGTTCTTTGCCAGCTACTACACATTCCTATCCCCCGCTATCGCGATGCGTTTCCAAACCTCGCAAACGGCACGCTCACCGAAATCGATCTCAAGTCTGGCCACACCAGCCTGCTCTGCTTCAATCTGCCCCTTTCCGGCATAACCTCCTCAATCGATCACAGCTGAGAGAACTCCATGTCAAAAGAAAAACTCCTCCTCATCGGCGACCATTTCATCCTCCCCAGCCTCATGCGCTCCAGATTAGGGCCCATCGCTGATAGCTACGAAATAGTCGAAGCCTCCACCCCCTTCCCACTCGAACCCTTTCGCGAGATAGCGGAAGTACATGAGGCTTCGGGCTCGGAGGAACAGATGATCGAGGCTCTTCAGGGTGTCTCTATTTGCATCGCGCACCACGCCCCGTTGACCGAGCGCGTCCTGCGGCATGTTCCGGATCTCCGGCTCTTTGTTGTTTGCCGTGGTGGCCCCGTGAACGTCAATGTCGAGGCCGCAACGCGGCAAGGTGTCACCGTTACCTATACTCCCGGACGCAACGCCGCAGCCACAGCCGAGCACACCATAGCGATGATCCTCTGCGCTATCCGCGGCATCTCTCAAGCCGACGCTGCCATCCGCGATGGCGAGTGGAAGGGCAACTACACCTGGCAGACCGCCGGCTTCGAACTCGAAACCGCCACCGTCGGCCTCGTAGGCTACGGTGCCATCGGCCGCCTAGTCGCCCGCAGCCTCCGAGGCTTCGGAACCAGGGTCCTGGTCTACGATCCCTTCGCGAAGATCGAGCCGCATGAAAAGATTGAACAGACCTCGCTCGAAGACCTGCTCTCACGCTCTAACATCCTCTCGCTCCACGCCCGCGATACGCCTCAATCGCGAGGCATCATAGGCCGCAAACAGATCTCACAACTCCAGCCTGGCTCCGTCATTGTCAACTGTGCCCGCGGCTCGCTGTTGGACTACGACGCACTGGCAGAGGCTCTCCGCTCCGGTCACCTCTTCGCTGCCGCTGCAGACGTCTTTCCTGAGGAGCCGATACCGTCTTCCTCTCCGCTGCTTTCACTCACGAACTTCGTCATGACACCGCACATCGCCGGTGGCACCCGCCAGGCCGCTGAGAAAGCCGCGACGATTGCCGCCGAGGAGGTAGCGCGGTATCTTTCCGGTCAGCCTCTGCGCTTCTGCGCCAATCCCGAGGTAAGCAGAGCAGCCCCGGCAGCGGCCTGGCCTCCGCATGCAGCGAGCGAGCCGTAGCACCGTGGCATTTGAGCGAGACTCTAGATCAACCAGAGTCGTGGATCGCTCACCGACACGGAGTTAATGCCTGCCGCCAGAATCTCCTCAATCTCGCGAATGCCCTCGATCAGTCCGCCACCGATGATCGTCAACTCCGGATGCACGGCGCGAAGGCGCTTGGCCACCTTCGGCGCTACCATCGCGGGCAGTACCTCCATCGCGTCCGGCAGAAACTGCCCCATGGACTTGATGGCCGCCGTCACCGCCGCTGAGTCGATGGCGAACGTCCGCTGTATCGTCAGGAGCCCAAACCCCTGCGCCGCCTTCAATGCTTCAAAACGTGTCGAGACAATGCCCGCAACCTTATGTACTGCCAGAAATTCAACCGCGTACCGGTCGCGAGTCAGTCCGTCCAGAAAGTCGATATTCACCAGACATATCTTGTCGTGGTCCCGCGCCCGTTCCACCATCTGTGGCAGACTGAGCGGATTCCCAGTCAGCAGATAGATCGCTCGCGTCGGGGAGGCGAGTGCCGCATCAAACGTGTCCAGACTGTTAACCGCCGCAATAATCGAGCACCCAGATAACATCTCCCCTGTGGAGACCGCAGGTCTCTCACGCTGTTCTATCTTCTGGTCAGAGTTGTAGAACCCCATCTTCTGTTTAGTTTCCATTGCTCGAGTCCCCGTTCAAAACACAACCCTATACCCCTCTGCAAAAAGCCTCTCACTTGTCGCATGCAATAGGAGGCAGCTTCGCCGTTGGAAGAGTAACACCTAGTTCCTTCGCAATCGTAGGAGCGATCTGCCGCTTTTCGATTCCAGCCTTCTGGGTACACTCCCTTTACGCTTTGCGCCGGCATTTGTTAATTGACGCTTTGCAAATGAGGGAGTTCGGGCGTATATTTCTGCCCCAAGTGGCGATCTTCTTCGTTTGGCAGTGCGAGCGAAGCTGTGAAGGTTGTAATTCTCCTTCTTGCAGCAAGCGCCGCGTTCCAGAGCCCGACACGCAGCTCCTGGTGTCCGGCGCCTAACTTGCTTCTCCCTTCTGAGAAGCCACTCGAAGCCTCAACTGCGTGTAGAGGGAGCTAACCATGAAAGTGTTCGATCCCGTGTCGCTGATCTTACGCAAGAAGGGTAATGACATATGGTCCATACCTTCCGATGCGACCGTTTATTCGGCCATGAAGATGATGGCGGATAAGGAAGTCGGGGCATTGCTGGTGATGGACGATAACCAGCTCAGAGGCATCGTTTCGGAGCGGGACTACGCCCGTAAAGTAATCCTTATGGGACGATCGTCGAAGGATACTTTAGTGCGCGAAATCCTGACGGAGCCGCTGATTACCATCCGTCCCGAGTGTTCCGTGGACGAAGCCATGAGGCTTATCACAACGAACCGGATTCGCCACCTTCCGGTAGTCTGCGATGGAGTTGTTCATGGGGTGATCTCCATCGGAGACCTGGTGCAGTGGATCTCTTTTGCGCAGGACCAGACGATCGAAGATCTCGAGCACTATATCGAGGGGAAATACCCTTGTTAGCTCAGCTTTCCGGAGGCTACCCGAGGTTGCGAGTGACCGCGAGAATGGCATTCCAGAGTGGCGCCGGGTAGACGCCCAACAGGAACACAAGGCCGGTGAGTGCTGCGAGTGCCACGGTTGCCAAGAGAGGCAACGGTAGCACGGGTGATGCTCTCTCTGGGCCGGTGTCTCGTGCGTACATGGCTACAAGGATGCGGAGATAGTAGAACAACCCGATGGTGCTGCTGACCACCAGCGTGAAGAGAAGCGTCCACCGGGATTGTGAAGCGCCGGCGGCTATGACGTAAAATTTGCCGAGAAACCCCGCCGTGAGTGGAATCCCCGCAAGTGAAAGAAGCATGGTGGTAAACGCGCCTGCTACGAACGGTCTCCGCCAGAAAAGTCCACGATAGTCGTCGATAGAGGCTGCCTCCCATTGCGAGCCCGACATTGAGGTCATAAGGCCGAAGGCGCCGAGGATCGTCGCCAGATAGGCAATAATGTAGTACGTGGCTGCTGGGGCGCCGAGTGCTCCCCCGGCAAGCAACGCGACCAGCAGGTACCCCATGTGAGCAATCGATGAATAGGCGAGGATCCTCTTGACGTTGGTCTGCGTCAGCGCGAGAAGATTTCCCGTCAGCATGGAGGCGATTGCAATGATCGAGAGGACAAGCCCCGGCGCTCCCGACAATCCCACGTCAGGCACGTGAAACCAGCGCAAGAGCAATGCAAACATTCCACCCTTCGATACGGTGGCAATGAACGCAGTTACCGGTAGAGGAGAGCCTTCGTAGACATCCGGCGTCCAGAGGTGGAATGGAACAACCGCCAGCTTGAAACCGACACCGGTGAGTACGAGCATCAGGCCCGCCAGAAGAGGGAACGTGGTCGCGGGTCCGGCGGTGCGGCTCATCACCGCGGCGAATTGAGAGAGATCCATCGACCCCGATCCTGCATAGATCAGCGCGAGACCAAATAACAGAACCGACGAGGAGGACGCGGCAAGAATCAGATACTTGATGCCTGCTTCGATCGAAGCTCTCTCAGTACGCACATAGGAGATCAAAACGTAGAGCGCCACGCTCAACAGCTCCAACCCAAGGAAGAAGGATGTGAAGTGGCGGCTGGCGACAAGCACCATCGCGCCTGTCGTTGCCAGCAATACAAGGATATAAAACTCCTCACGGTGCTCTTTGCGGCGCTTCAGATAGTCGTAGGCAAACATCAATACAAATACAGCTGCACAGAGCAGAATTGCCATGTAGAGAAGGGAATAGGAATCAAGGATGATTAAGCGAGTGATCTGCCGCGGTACAGCGGATGCTGCTAACGGAAGACTCGCGAGTGAGGCTGCCATGCCGATGAGCGAGATCGCGAAGGCAAGTGCATGATTGCGCCGGATTGCGATCGCAATCATCAAAACGACAGCGGTCACCGAGGGTATGAGTAACGGCAATGATGCAGTAAAATCAGCGGCATTCATGTCTCACCTCCTGACGATCTGCTGCGGGAAGGCACTTTGCTGTGCGGCAGCCAAGCTGGGACGTACCGTGTCCAGGATCGGTTGCGGATACAGGCCAATCCAGAGAAGGCACACCATCATCGTGCCTAGAATTGCCCATTCGCGAAGGTGCATATCCGGCGGCCTCCAATGATGCGGATTGGGACCCTGGAATGCGCTCTGACCAATCTTCAAGCCATAGAGAGTAGCCGCAAGAAGACCCAGCGTTGCTACGACGGTGAGGCTGACGTTCGCCCGATATGCTCCGAGCAGGACGAGGAATTCACCCACGAAATCGCCGAGTCCTGGAAGCCCGAGCGAGGCCATGGCGAATACCAGACCCGCTCCGCCCAGAGCCGGCATTGTCTCCCATAGGCCGCCCATCTCCGAGATCTCGCGAGTGTGCAATCTTTCTTGAAGCAAACCGGCAAGGATGAACAGTGCGCCCGTGCTGATTCCATGGCTGATCATCTGGATCACGGCGCCCTGCAACGCAATTTCATTTCCGGCGAAGACTCCGAGCAGCACGAATCCCATGTGGCTCACACTGGTATAGGCGACGAGTCGTTTGAGGTCGGTCTGGGCGACGGCAAGTACTGCGCCGTAAAGAATTCCGACGACGCCGATGGTCATCATGATGGGAGCTAATTCACGCGAGGAGCCAGGGAAGAGAGGAAGCACGAAACGGATCAGCCCGTATGCGCCCGTCTTCAGCAGAAGCCCGGCCAGAATGACGCTACCGGCCGTGGGAGCTTCGGTGTGTGCATCGGGGAGCCATGTATGTAAAGGGAATATGGGTAGTTTTACCGCAAACGCAACAAAAAATCCAAGCATCAGCAGAAGCGCCGAGCGGGGTGACAGCGTTGTGTTGAGCAACTGCTCATAGTCGAAGGTGAGGACGCCGGTTGTCTGCTGATGGAGCACGGCCAGCGAAATAATCGCGACCAGCATCAGCAGACCGCTCAATTGCGTGAAAAGGAAAAACTTGGTCGCAGCATAGATTCGCCGCTCATGACCCCATACGCCAATCAGGAAGTACATCGGCACCAGCATCAGCTCCCAGAACAGATAGAAGACGAACAGGTCCACAGCCAGGAACACGCCGGTTATGCCTGCCAGCACCCAGAGCAAGTTGAAGTGGAAGAAACCGGCTCGCTCGTGGATCTCCGTCCATGAGCAAAGAATGGCCATGATGCCCAGGAAGTAGGTCAGGAGCAGCAACGCCAGACTCAGTCCATCGATTGCCAAGTGGAGGCGGATGCCAAACTGCGGAATCCAATCGAAGTTGCACTCTTCTAACCAGAGTCCCGATCGAGACGTCGACCGGCCAGCGCTGCCAATCCATACCCCGATCGTCACTGCGAAATCCACGCTCACGCTCGCGAGAGCGATCCAACGCGCGGCCGTTACGCTTCGGCGCGCGGCGATCCAGGATGCGATGCCGCCTACGAGCAGAATCAGGATCAGGCTAAGTAAAACCATGCCTCTACCTCAACGGAAAAAGAATGCAATCGCGAGAATTGCTGCGGTGCCCATCGCAAGCCCCGTTGCATACCAACGCACGCGTCCGGTCTGCGTCAGACGCAAAGCCAGATGCCCCAGCACGACGATCCGCCCCAGGCCTTTGATTGGCACGTCCGCCAGATCGCTCCCGCTCTTACGGGTCAGCCATTGGAACGGGCGAACAAGCAGGCGATCATAAAACCAATCGAAGCCCCAACCTGCGAACCACAGTCGCTGCAGGAAGCCTCGCGCGGGCAGCCGTGAACGGTGTGGTCCATAGAGAAGGTACGCTAGCGAGAGGCCGAGTGCGAATACAGCACTGGCACAGAGCGCGGTGATGGTCTCCGTGATCGGACCGATATGAACCTCTTCGAGCGGAGGCAATGCGCTGCTTAGAAAATTCGAGAGCGCGGGTACGCCACCAAAGTGTGGAGGAGTATCCACGTATCCACCTAGAAGCGACAAAACGCAAAGTACGACCAGGGCGATGCGAACAGAGAGGCCGCTTTCCGCTTTGACGTGCGACTGCTGCGGGCCATAGAAGGCCAGCGAGATCATCCTGAACGTATAGAGTGAGGTCAGCATGGCTCCTGTCATGCCGGCGATCCAGAACCACGCACTTCCATTCGGGCCTGCCCACGATTGCCATAGGATAAGGTCTTTACTGAAAAAGCCCGCGGTGATCAGCGGCAAGCCAGCCAATGCAGATCCTCCAATCACGAACGACCAAAATGCAAGCCGCAACTCAAGACGGAGCCCGCCCATGCGGAACAGGTCCTGCTCATGCACCGCGTGTATGACAACTCCCGCAGCCAGGAAGAGAAGAGCTTTAAAAAACGCATGCGTCGTAAAGTGGAACAGGGCGGCCGACCATGCACCCAGTCCGAGCGCGAGGAACATGTAACCGATTTGGCTGATGGTGGAGTACGCCAGCACTCGTTTCATGTCGCGCTGTGCGAGCGCGCTGAAGGCCGCCAGTAGCATCGTGGCGGTTCCGATGATTGCCACGGCAAACTGGACAGAGGGCGCCAGGGTGAAGAGCACGTGCGTGCGGGCGATCAGGTAGACTCCCGCGGTCACCATGGTTGCGGCGTGGATGAGCGCGCTCGTCGGCGTGGGGCCGGCCATCGCGTCGGGCAACCAGGTCTGAAGCGGCAACTGCGCAGATTTACCGACCGCCCCTCCCAATAAAAGCGCTGCCGCTGCTATCGCAATACCGCTGCCCGGGCTCCACTGCGTAGAGGCGCGATGCATCACTTCCTGAATGTCCAGCGTTCCCAGCCGGGTAAACAAGAGGAACAGCCCCACGGCAAAGGCGGTATCGCCGAACCGGGTCACGATGAAAGCTTTACTCGCTGCGCGAACGTTCGCCGGCTCCCGATACCAGAAGCCGATCAGCAGAAAGCTACAGAGCCCGACGCCTTCCCAACCCAGGTACAGCAACAGGAGATTATTCGCCAACACCAGCGTGATCATCGACGCCACAAAGAGGTTCATGTAGGCGAAGAATCGCGCGTACCCTTCGTCGTCACGCATGTACTCAACGGAGTAGAGGTGAATCAGGAAGGAAACAAACGTAACCACCAGCAGCATTAAAAGTGAGACAGGGTCGAGGTAGAACGCGATCTCGGGTTGAAATCCACCACTGCTCATCCAAATCCACAGGTGCTGGACATAAGCATCTCCGGCAGGCGGCGACATAAGGAACTCAATGCCGATCAGCAGAGTAAGTGCGGCTGCAAGTCCAACGGAACCGGCACCCAGAATCGCAACCATGCGGCGGCTCAGCCTGGAACCGAACAGGGCAAGTACAGCAGCGCTGGCAAACGGAATGGCCGAAACGAGCCACAATAGTCGGAACATATCAACCTCTCAACTCACTGGCGGCGTCCACATCCAGTTCGGTTTGTCTCTTGTGGAAGAGGAGTACGAACGCCAATCCGACAGACACTTCGGCTGCCGCCATCGCCAGAATGAACAGAAACATTACCTGGCCGTCCGGTTGTCCCCACCATGAGCCGGCAGCGATGAAGGCCAGGCCGCTCGCATTGAGCATGATCTCAATGCACATGAGGGTGAAGATGAGGTTACGCCGCGTGAGAAGTCCTGCGAGACCCAGTGTGAACAAGAGCGCCGCTAGAATCAGGGAGTGCTGTATCGGTATCTGTTGCATGTTGCCTCTCCTCTTTTGCGATTGCATGGCGCCCCAGATGAAACGCGCCGATGAGACCCGCCATCAACAACAGAGATGCGAGTTCGACTCCGATCCAGTAAGTCCCAAACAGAGCCACACCAACCTGCTTCGGACCCACTGCGTTAGGGAGGGAAGGCGTGCTGCCGGATGTTACGGTGCAGTAGGCAAGCTCTCCCAGCAAGATCAAACTGAGAACGGAAGGTCCGACCCAGTTTCTGGGTTTGAGCCACTCGCGTTCCACTTCCATAGCGTGCTCTGCGACGTTGAGCATCATCACGACGAATACAAAGAGCACCATGATGGCGCCCGCATAGATCATGATTTCAAGCGCTGCCACAAAAGCGGCGCCAAGTGCATAGAAATCCACGGCGACGGCCAGCAGCGACACGATCAGATAGAGCAGCGCGTGCACCGCGTGACGCCGCGTGATGGCGAGCAGCGTAGCGATGACGGCAAGAGTGCCTGCGAGATAGAAGATTGTCACCATGTCGCCCCTCTCAAGGCATCAGGCTATGAATGTCGGTAGGCGCGATTTCGTTCTCAGCCTGCCCTTTGTCTTTGCCACCGATTGCGACCCCGGCGACGCGCCAGAAGTTGTAATCGGGGTACTTCCCCGGGCCGTCAATCATCAGGTCCGCTTTCTCGTATACGAGATTTTTTCGCTTGTACTCGCCCATCTCGAAGTCCGGCGTTAGCTGAATCGCATAGGTGGGACACGCTTCTTCGCAATAGCCGCAGAAGATACAGCGGGAAAAATTGATACGGAAGAACTCCGGATATCTCCGGCCGTGCTCGTCCTCCGTTGCCTGTAGCGAGATGCAATCCACCGGACAGGCCACGGCGCAGAGATTGCAGGCGACGCAGCGTTCTCCACCATCGGGATCCTTCGTAAGGACGATGCGGCCGCGATAGCGAGGCGCGAGATAGGGCTTTTCGTCCGGATACTGAATCGTCACACGCCGCGCAAAAGCATGCCGGAAAACTTCCCACAACGACCGCACCAAACTGAGCACGAACGGCCTCCTTTACCTCCGGGCCAGCACAACGGCTCCGGTTACCAACAAGTTCACCAGCGCGAGGGGCAGCATCACCTTCCAGCCCCAGGACATCAACTGATCGAATCGCGGCCTGGGAAGTGCCGCGCGAAACAGGATGAACAGACAGATAAAGAACATGGTCTTCACGGCAAACCAGACTGGCGGCGGGAGCACGGGCCCTAACCAGCCGCCAAGAAACAGCAACGAAATGGTTGCCGAGATCAGCGTCACGCCCATGTATTCCCCAACGAAGAACATGCCAAACTTCATGCCCGAGTACTCCGAGTGAAAGCCTGCGATCAATTCGTTTTCAGCCTCGGCAAGATCGAATGGCAGGCGGCGCGTCTCGGCCACGCCAGCGATCAGGAACAGAACGAAGCCGAGGAATTGAGGAACTATGAACCACAGTCCGCGCTGCGCCTCGACGATATCCGTGAGCCGGAATGAGCCAGCCAGAGCCACAACGCCAAGCAGTGACAGTCCCATGAAGACCTCGTAACTCAGCATCTGCGCGGAGGCGCGGATTCCGCCGAGCAGCGAGTATTTGTTATTGGAAGCCCAGCCTGCCAGAACAACGCTATAAACGCCCAGGGAGGACATGGCCAAGAGGAACAGCACCCCAATGTCGAGGTCGGCAATGACAAAGCCGGGAGCAAATGGCACCACCGCGAACGAGATCAGCGCGGTTGCCACGATAATGGCAGGTGCAAGGACGAAGACCGGTTTATCGGCGAAGGGCGGAATCCAGTCTTCCTTGGTAAACAACTTCACTGAATCGGCTATTACCTGTCCCAAACCGAATGGGCCGACACGGTTGGGGCCATACCGGTCTTGCCACAACGCAAGCAGACGGCGCTCCACCCAAATGAGTCCTGCTGCCAGGTTGAGCACCACGAACAGGACAACGGCAATGATGAGTAAGGGAAAGAGATTAGACATCATGCTGCACCTCTGGCCGATGGCGCAGCCCCGGTAAGTGCAAGCTTGCCGAAGGCCGGCAGCGTTATACCTTCGATCATAGGTAGTCCGGCAGGTAACCCAGCCACGCCACGAGGCAGATCGGCTCGCAATACGACCTCAAGTTCAAATTGGCTATCTCCAACAGTCACCTTGATCTGCTCGTCTGCTTTCACCCCAAGCAGCGAAGCCTCCATCGGGTTCAACGCAAGATAAGGACGCGGAGCTAGTTGTGCGATGCCTTGCGCGTGGCGGCTCAGTTCCTCTGAGCCGAAGATGTGAAATATCGGGACGAGCAGCCATCTGTCCAGCTGCGGCCTGAAAGCCTCAGGGACCGCGGAGTAATACTGCCAGCTTTGCATCGATGACGGTTCGATCAAGCGGATTCCAGGATCACCGCCGCGTAATGGGCCTCCTATTTCGCTTTGAAATTTGTTCACCGCTTGAATGGAGTTCCAACCAGGCGCCCAGAAGAAAGGGTTCAACGAAGGCGGAGCCAATACAGGATCGGACTCCATCGAGAACGCAAGGGCAGAATCAGGATCGTCAGGTGGTTTCGGCTCATGCACGCTGATATTGGCGAGCATCGCGGTGCGGCCGCTGTACCGATTCGGTTCGCGGGCGATCTTGCCAACGATTTTCCGCGAAGGTGCCACTTGCGGAATCGAGGCAAACACAGCCATTTCCGCCGCCATCGCCGTAGTGAGATCGTCGAGATTCCGCCACGCGGCCTCGACTTTGAAATCCGCAGCCATTGAACCCTCGCGCAACCATCGCCAGCTCTCCTCGACATCGGTGCCGGGAGCAAAGACCTGGAAAAATCGTTGCGCACGTCCTTCGTTGTTCACGAGCGTTCCATCGGATTCAGCGTAGGTCCCTGCCGGCAGCACGAGTTCGGCTGCTTCCGTTGTCGCGTTCTCAAGATGATCGAGCACAACTAGATGGCTGACGCCGCGCAGCAAGGATGCCACTGCACTTGCGGGGGTGCGGCGGAACAGGTCGTTCTCAAGGACGATCAGCGTGCTCGCTGATTCACTCTCGATCGCTCGGAAAGCCTCGGAGAGCGGACGCGGTTCCATCAACGCGAGACCAAAGCTGTTGCATTCCGGCGTAGTGAAACTGAGAGCCGCAGGGTGGCCCGCTTTGCACAGCGCCCAGGCGACCTGCGCAGCCGCCTCTATGACGCTCTGGCTGCGGCAACTCGCGCCGGAAACAACCAGCGGATTCTTCCCGCCAAGCAGAGCTGAAGCGATGTCTGCGGCCATTTTCTCCAGTTCCGGTGAGAGTCCTGTGACCTCAGGAGCACTGGAATCGATCGTATGAGCGACGGCAAAGCCCAACCGTGCGAGATCTTCTGGCGCAGCGCGATAGCTTGCCGTCACGATGTCATCGAGCTTCGTCGCATAGGGAGAAGCAATGTACAGCGGACCCTTTGCTTCCTGCACGGCCTCGCGCACCGGCTGGTCGAGCCACTCTGGGATGTGCAATTTTGCGGCGATCTCCATAGGAGCTTGACGCACGGACTGACGCAGCCGCAGGGCCATGATTGGTGCGACGTTCGTAACATCCTCGCCGAGCACGAAGACAGCATCCGAGTGCTCCACCTCATCAAGCGACGGTGACCGCGCCGGACCTTCGCGCAGGATGCGAAGCATAGTCGACGAGAGCTGCAACTCCTGGTCGGAGATTCCGCCGAAAAAGCGATCGGGGCCGACCAGCGTGCGCAGCGCGAAGTTCCCCTCGAGCGATGCCCGCGGCGATCCAATGCCGAGCACATTGCCCTCACGCAATAGAGCGCCGAATCGTTCCAGGGCCTCACTTTTTGTTGCGGCTTTGCCGTTCAAGAGCGGGTAGCGAACCCGCAGGTTGCTCTCTACAAACTCGTAGCCGAACCGGCCGCGGTCGCAAAGGAAATGACCATTGACCTGGTGGTTGTAGCGATTCACGACGCGGCGAAGCGAACCATATCGTTCGCCGACAGTGGTATTGCAACCCAGCCCGCAATGCACGCACATAGAAGGCGCCATCTGGAGATCCCACTTGCGCGCGTAATGGTGCTTAAGCGTCGCATCCGTAAATACGCCCGTCGGGCAGACCTCAACCAGATTGCCGCTGAACTCGCTTTCCAGAACACCATCTTCGTGCCGTCCAAAGTAGATGGAGTCGCGCAGATGAAATGCGTTCAGGTCACTCCCGCCCGCGTATTCACGATAAAAACGCACGCACCGTTGGCATTGAATGCAGCGGTTCATCTCGTGATTCACCAGTGGGCCGAGATACTGATTGCGAAATGTTCTTTTGCCAAAGCTGTAAGTGCGCGACCAGTGACCAGTCATCACCGTCATGTCCTGGAGATGGCATTCGCCACCTTCGTCGCAAACCGGACAATCGTGCGGATGGTTCTGCATCAAGCCCTGAATGACCGCTGCGCGAAAGACCACGGCTTCAGGATCGGTTATGGAGATGCGTGTTCCGTCGGCTGCCGGCGTCATGCAGGCCATCACGAGCTTGCCTGTCGTGTCCTGTTCGTTGCGGAACTGCTTGACGGCGCACTGGCGGCACGCGCCTACCGAACCCAATGCGGGATGCCAGCAGAAATAGGGAAGGTCATAATCCAGTGAAAGACAGGCGTGGAGCAGATTCTGTTTGGGATTCGCCTGCCTTGCTTCGTTGTCGATGTAAATGGTCGCCACGATTATCTCCAGGGACAACGTTGTTCGTCGACATGTCGGCGGAAATCGTCCGCGAAATACTTCAACGCACTCTGAAGCGGCTCTACTGCCCCAGGCGCAAAGGCGCAGAAGGTGTTTCCTGGAGCAAGAAATTTCGTTTGGAAGATGAGCGTATCGAGATCGCGCGAGCTTCCTCTGCCCTGCTCCATCGCGAACAAAATCTTCTCCGTCCACGCCAGCCCGCTCCAACAGGGAGTGCACCAGCCGCACGATTCCTGCGCAAAGAAGTGCTCGAGATTCCACACCATGCCGACAGGACAGGTGCGGTCATCCAGCACAACCATGGTTCCCGTGCCCAGGCGGCTTCCTGCTCTCTGCACGTTCCCGTAGTCCATGGGCGTGTCCAGGTGCTCCTCTACCAGGAAGTCGGTCGATGCTCCGCCAGGCAGCAGCCCCCGAAAACGGTGACCGTCGCGCATTCCTCCTGCGTGGTCCTCGAGAATCTCGCGCATCGGCGTGCCCATCGGAAGCTCCCAGAGTCCTGGTCTCTTGACCTTGCCGCTGACGCCGAACAGCTTCGTGCCTCCGTCTTCGGTCCGACTCAGGCCTCGGAACCAATCGGACCCTTTGTTCACGAGGTGGTGAACATTGCAAAGCGTCTCGACGTTCTGGACGATGGTCGGCTTGCCCCAGAGCCCGGAGACCTGAGGGAATGGCGGCTTCGTTCTCGGATGCGCTCGCTTTCCTTCGAGTGCATTCAACAGAGCGGTCTCTTCGCCGCAGATGTAGCGGCCGGCGCTGACGTGAAGATGAATGTCAAGGCTGTAGCCGGATCCCAGAATATTGCGGCCGAGATAATTGCTTGCTCTTGCTTCGGCGATCGCTCGTGAGAGACGGTCATGGGAGCACTCGTACTCGCCTCGCAAAAAGATGTAGCCGATATCCGCCTCAATCGCGTATGCGGCGACGATCATGCCTTCGATCAACTGGTGTGGATCACGTTCCATCAGCGCGCGGTCTTTGAATGTTCCCGGCTCCATCTCGTCGGCGTTCGCAACGAGGTATTTGGGGTGTGGCGCTTCTTTCCCCATCGGCACAAAGCTCCACTTCATGCCAGTCGGAAAACCAGCGCCACCGCGCCCGCGAAGATTTGATCTCTTCACCAGTTCGATGACCTCCACCGGCGCCATGGCAAGCGCTCTTCGGAGACCTTGATAGCCACCGGCGCGCTCGTACTCCGCGAGGCTTACCGCTTCTTTGTCAGGCCGAAAATTTCCAGTGAGAGGTTTTTCCATGGGACACGCCTAGTCGTAGTGCGTCAATACTTCATCAATTTGTTCAACGTTGAGATCTTCATATAACTTGCCGTCGATCATCATGGCAGGCGCGTGATCGCACGCTCCCAGACAAACTATGGGTAACAAAGTGAAGCGTCCATCGGCCGTGGTTTCACCAAGCGGTGCGCCCAGTCTGCTGCAGAGGTGATCACGCACTCGTTCGCACCCCATGATCCAGCAGGAGACGCTGTCGCAGATCAGAGCCACATGCCGTCCAACCGGCTTCCGGCGGATCAGGTTATAGAACGTCGCTACACCGTCCATGTCGGCAACGGAGAGGCCAAGCAACTCCGAGAGATCGTGCATGCTCTCATCCGATACCCATCCCTGGTGCCGTTGAACGATCAGCATCGCATCGATGCAGATGGCCTGCTTGGTTGGGTACTGAGTAAGTTTCTCTTCGATCTCCCGTCGTTCCTCCACAGTCAGCATTGCTCCACCTCTCCCCTTTCTTTATTCACCGATCGATGTCGGCGAGTACATAATCCAGACTTCCTAGAATCGCCAGGAGGTCCGGAATCAAAAGTCCCCGACACAGCAGCGGCAGCATCTGCATGTGCGGAAACGAAGGCGTTCGAATACGCGTCCGGTAGGAACCGGTACTTCCATCGCTTGTCAGGTAGTAACCGTTATTGCCTTTGGTCCCTTCGATTGCTGCCAGGGCTTCTCCGGCCGGAATCACCGGACCCCAGCTCACCCCCAGGAAATGGTGGATGAGCGTCTCGATGTCATGCATGGTGCGTGGCTTTGGCGGCGGCGTGGTAAGCGGATGGTCCGCATTGCATGCGCCGTCCGGCATCTGGTCGACGCATTGCCGGATGATGTGGAGGCTCTGGCGCATCTCAGCAATGTGCACAATCGCGCGGTCGTAACAGTCGCCAGAGCGGCCAATCGGTATATCGAATTCAAGTTGGTCGTAGCATGCGTATGGTTGCTTCTTGCGAAAGTCCCACTCGAGTCCGCACGCGCGCAGGTTTGGACCTGTCATTCCCCATTCGATAGCTTCGTCTACGGTGCAGCCTCCAATGCCCTTCGTGCGGGCCTTAAATAGGCGGTTGTGCATGATGGTGCGTTCATACTCATCGAGCCGGGCGGGCAGGTATTGCAAAAAGTCACGGAACAGACGGTCCCATCCGTTCGGCAGATCCTGAGCCACACCACCAATGCGGAACCAGTTCGGGTGCATGCGTGCGCCGCAGATCGCTTCGACGATGCCGAACGCCCGTTCGCGGTCGTTGAACATATAAAACACAGGCGACATCTGGCCAAGATCCTGTGCGAACGTGCCGTACCAAACCAGATGGCTGATGATGCGGAAGAGCTCCGCCATCATGACCCGAATCATCTGTCCGCGCGGAGGCACGGTGATGCCCGCTAACTTTTCGACGGCCATCAGGTACGGGAGATTGTTCATTACGCCACCCAGATAATCCACGCGATCGGTGTACGGAATATAGGTATGCCATGTCTGGCGCTCGCCCATCTTTTCGGCGCCGCGGTGATGGTAGCCGATGTCGGGCACCGCGTCCAGGATATCTTCCCCGTCGAGCTGCAGCGCGATCCGCAGCACGCCGTGCGTGCCGGGGTGCTGCGGGCCGACGTTGAGGAAGATGAAATC